>MDTF01006624.1_pt1 | contig 12333 bp, 12 predicted proteins | sample 811191 | NCBI WGS metagenome assembly MDTF01 (sample SAMN05326649, study PRJNA326480) | marine metagenome | isolation source: seawater | place: Southern Ocean | collected 2011
CGGGATTCAACAACCCACCAAATCGTCACCACGCGGGTGGCCGAAAAAGCCAACAATAGCGCCACGCCGAGCAGACCGCTCAGCGGTACCTCGCCGTGAATATTCATACCCAGCCAATCTGCAAAAAGGGTCGCACTGACCACCGCGCTATCCACGGGCATGCCGATACTGGCGAGCCAGTATAAATTTGTCGCACTGGTCTGGGCAGTATAGAAGCTGGTGAGGATCAATAACGACAATCCGAACCAAACCAAGTGCTCCCCAAACCACACCAATCGCTTTAACATAGATACCCTCTCCTCGACGCGTCGCTGCTTGCGCTCTGAAGGCAAGTATAGTGCGCTTGGCAATCAGGCGCATCACTACTCGCGCCACAGAGTTTTAACCAGCGTAATAGCCACGGCGTAATCACGACGCTAACACCTGATCGCCAATATACTCACCAATTGGGATAGCCGCGGTCGCGGCTGGCGACGGCGCGTTGCACACGTGCAAACTCCTCGAACTGCGCGCGAACAAAAAATCGTCGGCTAAGGTACCATCGCGCATTACCGCCTGAGCACGCACTCCAGCTGGATAGGGCAGTAAATCTGAAAGGTTGATCTGCGGGCAGTATTTGCGCACCTGCTGAAGATAACCGGGTCGCCACCAAGAATTTTTGGTCTCTGCCAAACCGGTGCCTAAATGCCTACCTATGGCCCGCCAAAATCCCGGAAACTCGAGCATTTCCTTAATATCTCGCGCGTCGATATTGAATTTTCCGTAGCCCTCGCGCTTCCACCCCAGGGTCGCGTTTGGCCCCACGGTGACCGAGCCGTCGATCATCCGCGTCAGATGTATTCCCAAAAAAGGCAGCTTTGGATCGGGTATGGGGTAGATCAGGTGCGCCACTATGTCGTTGTACTTAGCCGGTAGTCGATAGTATTCGCCGCGAAATGGCACGATTCTAAAATCCGTTTGAATCCCCAACAATGTGACCATACGGTCTGCCATAAGGCCGCAACAAGCGATCATAAAATTGCCGCGCAATGTACCCCGCCGACCCTCAGAGCGTGTAATCAGCGTGATCTCTCGGTCGGATTCAAGCGCATCGATCACCGTGGTGCCGAGCGCCACTTCGCCGCCCAGTTGCCGAAAGCTCTGCAGCATGGTTGCTGCCACTTGGCGATAGTCAACGATCGCCGTCGAGGGTACCCAAATGGCACCCAAACCCGTAACGTTCGGCGCTTGCCGTCGCAACTGCGCAGAATCTAGCAATTCGACGGGGACGTCGTGGCCGAGGGCGCGCTGATACAACGATTGCATGCGCTCCACTTCAACAACAGTTGTTGCAACCAATAATTTACCGCAACGCTGGTACGCGATCTTATGTTGTCGGCAAAAATCTATCGTCGCGGCGGCGCCTCGCTGGCAAAACTGCGCTTTTAAACTGCCCGGAGGGTAGTAAATCCCAGCATGCACAACACCGCTATTATGACCACTTTGATGACTAGCCACCCGCGGTTCTTTGTCGAGCAATAACACTCGGGCGGTCGGACAGCGGCGCTTTAATTGCCAGGCCGTGGAGATGCCAACAATACCTCCGCCGACAACAAGATAGTCATAACTGTCGACGCTTTTCACAACGGCCAACACACCTATGTTTGAGTTTAGCGGACGTCTGCACGACTGCCCACAGAAATTTTCGCTCTAACGATCAAGCGCACGATACACCTCTAGCAAAATATTATCGCCGGTAAAGTTTGCCCATTTTATTATTAATCACAGGTTTTTATATTCCAAATTAAGCGATGTTCAACGCCCAATCAACGGCTTTTTGTGCGTGAATATGCGCAGTATCCAAGAGTCGAACCCCTGTATCCGATTGATTAACCAGCAAGCCAATTTCGGTACACCCGAGAATCACCGCCACGGCACCTTGCCGAGCCAAGGATTCAATAATCCTTAAATAATGGGTTTTTGATCGGTGACTAACGATGCCGACGCACAGCTCTTGGTAGATCACGTCGTGGATAATTTGCCGGTCTTGGCGATTGGGAACTAGCACTTTTAAGCCGTGTTTTTCGCGGAGCCTAGCTGTATAAAAATCTTCCTCCATAGTAAAAGCGGTACCCAGTAATCCTAAGGTGTCGGCGTTATCGGTTATAGCAGCCTCGGCCGTTGTGTCTGCTATATGCAGTAAGGGGATATCAATCGCGGCCTCGATCTGTGGCGCGACCTTATGCATGGTGTTGGTACAAATAAGTAATAATTCGGCGCCCGCAGATTGCATATTTTGCGCCGCTTCGATGAGTATCTTTGTCGTTGCTTGCCAATCACCTTGCTGCTGAAGCACGGCAATTTGCTCGAAATCGACGCTATACATAACGATTTTGGCTGAGTGCAAGCCGCCCAGCGCCGCGTGGGTCGCCTCGTTAATCGCACGATAATACGCCAGCGTGCTCTGCCAACTCATACCGCCTAATAGACCAATGGTTTTCATATGACTCCTGTCACTGCGATTTGTATGTCACGGTTAAAGCGCCTAAACCTGGGGCGCGCAGCCGAACCACATTAACTAATGCCGATAATGATCGCGGACAGGGTCTGTGCCGCTGTCATCGCGCAAACCTGTGCGGCAATCAAAAGAGGTTCCTGCACGGTTAAACAGCCAAAGGACACGGGCTTGTCCAATCTGCCAGCTTAAACCCAACGTCGAGTGGTTGCCTTGTAGTCAACAAACGCTTGACCAAAAATCTTTTGCATTGCCGCCTCTTCGGGGAGAATTTGGAATTTTGTAATAAAGAGAACGAACATCAACACAACAACAATACCCCCAACAACATTGAATTTTAAAGTCGCAGAGAGCAACATCAGTAGCATCCCGATATACATTGGATTTCGCGAATATTTGAAGATACCTGAGATGACCAGTGAGGAGGCTTTTTCTGGTTGTAGAGGATTTACCGTAGTCTGTTGTTGTTTAAAAGACAAAACAGCTGCGCTCAAGGTTGCGATGCCAAGCAGAAAAAACGCCGCACTGAAAATATCAGCGACAGTGTGATGATAGGTTGGAAAAAGCGATCTAGAGAGGTAGATCGCTAATCCGCTGATCGCAGTAACAATCGGTGGTGGTATTTTGTTATGCATTTTTTGCAGGTTTACGGTTCCCTGTAATTCTCACTGAGAATTCCTTTTTATTTTAAGGCTTTTGTTAATTTTTCCAAACGGACAATCGCAACTACTCCAACCATCCCAAAAAAAACCCATTACCGTTCACCCTTCCATAATTTCCTCTGTTTAATTCCCGATTTTGTATCACTCCACGGTTACGGATTTTGCAAGATTCCTCGGTTGATCGACATCGGTGCCCTTTAACAGTGCGACATGGTAGGACAGTAACTGCAGCGGCAAGGTGTAGACGATCGCCTCGAGACTCTTCGGCACCGACGGCATATCGATCACCGTAATACCCGGCTCACTGATAAACCCAGCGTCGCGGTCGGCGAACACGAACAACTGCCCACCGCGAGCGCGCACTTCGTGGAGATTGGATTTTAATTTTTCCAGCAACTCATTGTTCGGCGCAACGGTGACCACCGGCATGTCCTCATCGACCAGTGCCAGGGGCCCGTGCTTCAATTCACCTGAGGGGTATGCCTCGGCGTGAATATAAGATATTTCTTTAAGTTTCAGTGCGCCCTCAAGCGCGATCGGATACTGCTCACCGCGACCTAAAAATAGTGCGTGATGTTTGTTGGCAAACGACTCCGAAACCTCTTCAATCACGCCGTTGAGCGCCAGCACCTGATGACAGAGGTCGTGGAGCCTGTGGAGGTTTTGTACCCACTCGGCTTCGACCGCCGCGGTTAGCCCACAGTGCTTGGCAAGCGCCAACGCCAATAACTGTAAGGCCACCAATTGAGTGGTAAACGCCTTGGTCGAGGCAACCCCAATTTCTGGGCCAGCCATAGTCATCAGTGAGATATCGGACTCGCGAACCAGCGAGCTATTGGCAACGTTGCAAATCGCCAAAAACCCCAAGTAACCGCTCTCCTTGGCCTTGCGCAACGCTGCAAGGGTATCGGCAGTCTCGCCGGACTGCGAGATCGAAACGAACAGCGTGCCCGCTGGTACCGCCACCACGCGGTAGCGGTACTCACTCGCCACCTCGACCTGACAGGGTGTGCCGGCAAGTTCCTCAAGCCAATATTTAGCCACTAGCCCCGAGTGATAACTAGTGCCACAAGCGACAATATGCACCCCCTTCGTCGACGCGAACAAGGTCTCTGCGCGGTGGCCGAAAATGGCTTCGCGAATGTGATCGTCGGCAATGCGTCCCGCAAAAGTGTCGCCGAGCACACGCGGTTGTTCAAATATTTCCTTTTGCATAAAGTGCCGATAACGACCCTTTTCGGCAATCTGATCGGTCTCTTCCAACTGTTGTAAGGGGCGGTCTACCAACTGGTTACTGGGGTTGTATATGTGATAACCGTCGGCGCTCAACTCGACCAAGTCGCCCTCTTGTAAAAAGATAAATCGGTCGGTTACCTGACGCAACGCCATCTGATCTGAGGCAATGAAGTGTTCGTCGATGCCCACACCAATCACCAGTGGGCTGCCGCTTCTAGCGCCAATCACGGTGCCGGGACGATCTGTATGCACCACAGCTAACGCGTAAGCGCCATCCAAACGGGTGAGCGCCGCAGCTACTGCAGCACGCAGACTGGGCTCTTTTTTAAGGCAGCTATGGATCAAGTGAGCGATCACTTCGCTGTCCGTTACGGACGTAAAATGATAATTTTGGTCACGCAATTCAGCGCGTAATGCATCGTGGTTCTCAATAATACCGTTGTGCACGATAGCGACTCCGCCCGAGGTGTGGGGGTGGGAATTTACCGTGCTCGGCTCGCCGTGGGTGGCCCAGCGGGTGTGCGCGATGCCCGTATGACCGGCGACTGGGTCTAACGCCGTAAGCGCCTCTAAATCTGCCACCTTACCCTTGGCTTTTCGGGTCTCTAGGTGGTTGTGCCGGTCGATCATCGAAATCCCTGCTGAGTCGTAGCCACGGTACTCGAGGCGGCGCAGTCCTTCTATCAAGATTTTATAGACGTTTCTTGTAGCGGCAACAGCGACGATTCCACACATGCTTTAATCTTCCTTTTTTATTGGCCTTTGCCAGCCGGCAATATTGCGCTGCTTAGCACGGCCCACCGCGAGTTCGGCATCGCTGACATTTTTCGTCAGGGTGGTGCCCGCGGCGACAAAACCACCATCGCCAATTTCAACCGGCGCAATTAAGGTGCTGTTCGAACCGATGAAAACTTCGTTGCCAATCTGCGTCAGGTATTTATTGGCGCCATCATAATTACAAGTAATGGTGCCGGCGCCCACGTTTACATGATCCCCTAACTCAGCATCGCCAATGTAACTCAGATGATTAATCTTGCTGCCTTCGCCGACACGGGCCTTTTTGGTTTCGACAAAATTACCGACCTTGGCATGTTTACCCAGCACCGTACCCGGTCTAAGTCGTGCGAATGGGCCAACGCTGCAGCACTCGCCCAGCACCGCGGATTCGATCACTGAATTGGCTTTAATCTCCACGCCATCGGCGATCGTGCTATCGCTTATTATACAGTTTGCGCCAATAGTAACGCCGGAACCGATCGTCACATTGCCGCTAAACACACAGTTAATGTCGATATAATTATCCACTCCGGCGACCAGTTCACCGCGCTGATCGAAGCGCGCGGGGTCCGCGAGTGTAGTGCCAGCGAGCATCAACTCGCGTGCCAACTGACCTTGATGTGCGCGCTCTAACTCCGCCAGTTGTACCCGGTCATTGATCCCTTGAACCTCGTTGGCGGAAATCGGTTGAATACTTTTAACGCTGAAGTCATGGGCACGCGCTACAGCGATCAGATCAGTCAGATAGTATTCGCCCTGAGCGTTGTTATTATTAATTTGCGGTAGCCACGCCTTTAATTGACCGACCCCAAGCGCCATCACACCGGTATTGATTTCGTTGATATTAAGCTGCTCTGCATTGGCATCGCGGTGCTCGACGATAGATTCGATGGCGCCCTCGGTGCCGCGCACAATACGCCCGTAACCACTGGGATTATCCGTCTGCAAAGTCAGCAGCGCGATCTGTTGCGGACCCACCGCATCGAGCATTCGGGCAATGGTGGTGGCGTTAATCAACGGCACATCTGCGTATAGAATTAGCGCAACCGCTCCGGCGCGCAAGTGCGGCAACGCCGCCTGTACAGCATGCGCGGTGCCCAGTTGCTCGCCCTGACGGACAAATAGGTGCTCACCATCGGCGAAAGTCTGCTCAACCTGCGCTGCGCCGTGGCCGGTGACGACTATACTCTGGCCATCCGGCACCGTTCCAGCGGCGGCCAATACGTGTTCCAACATGGGCCGCCCACCGAGCGGGTGCAACACTTTAGGCAGATCGGATTGCATTCGCGAGCCTTTGCCGGCGGCGAGAATAACAACATCGGTATAGTTCATAAGCAGGTTTCTAAAACTCCATAGAAGATCGCACAACCAACCATATTTCGGCGTTTAAAGGTACTGCCTTATCGGCCGCGACACAAGCTCTAAGGTGGGGTCGTAGATACGATGAAAAATATCTGGGCAAAAAAAAGGGTGGCATAGCCACCCTTTTTTCGAACGCGGAATCAACCACCCAGTTTTTTACGCAGTGTCTGCACGGTGCGCAACTGCGCCGAAGCCTCGGCGAGCATGGTCGCTGCCTTGGAGTAGTCAATTTCACCGGATAAATTGGCCATCGCCTGCTCAGCAGATTTGACCGCTTCTGCCGCTGCCGCCTCGTCAATATCTGCAGCGCGCACCGCTGAATCTGCCAAGATTGAAATACTGTTGGGTTGTACCTCTATATAACCGCCGGAGAGGTAATATATTTCCTCCTCGCCGCTATCCCTAATCAGGCGCACCGGCCCCGGATTGAGATCACTCAACAACGCAGCATGCCCCGGAGTAATCCCCATCTCACCGAGAGATCCCGTAGCCACCACCATGCCGACCGAACCAGAAAACAGCGATTCGTCTGCACTAACAATGTCACAATGTACGGATGTGGTCATTCAACTGCGCCTCTATGAGCTTCAATTTAAAGGTTTTTACCCTTCTCAATGACTTCATCAATCGAGCCAACCATGTAAAAAGCCTGCTCGGGTAGATGATCGTACTCGCCGTCTAAAATGCCCTGGAAGCCGGCGATGGTATCTTTAAGAGAGACGTATTTACCGGGTGCCCCAGTAAATATTTCCGCGACGTGAAAGGGTTGCGACAAAAAGCGTTCGATTTTACGCGCTCGTGCCACCGCCAACTTATCCTCTTCAGAAAGTTCGTCCATACCCAAGATAGCAATAATATCCTTGAGTTCTTTATAACGCTGGAGAACCGTTTGCACCCCACGTGCTACGTCGTAATGCGCCTGACCAATAATCAGCGGGTCGAGTTGTCGAGAGGTCGAATCGAGTGGATCAACCGCCGGATAAATACCTTTGGACGCAATGTCTCTGCTTAATACCACGGTCGAGTCAAGGTGCGCAAAGGTGGTCGCCGGCGACGGATCGGTTAGATCGTCCGCTGGCACATAAACCGCCTGCACCGAGGTAATCGATCCGACCTTGGTAGAGGTGATGCGTTCTTGAAGAACACCCATCTCCTCAGCCAACGTCGGCTGATAGCCCACCGCGGAGGGCATACGTCCAAGCAGCGCTGACACCTCAGTACCTGCTAGGGTGTAGCGATAAATATTATCGACGAACAGCAGCACATCCTTTCCTTCGTCGCGGAACTTCTCAGCCATCGTCAAGCCAGTAAGCGCTACGCGGAGCCGGTTTCCTGGCGGTTCGTTCATTTGACCGTAGACCATGGCAACTTTCGACTCGCTCGGGGTTTCTATGTTAACCACACCCGAGTCCTGCATTTCATAGTAGAAGTCATTACCCTCTCGAGTGCGCTCTCCAACACCGGCAAACACCGATAAGCCAGAGTGTTCAGTCGCAATGTTGTTGATCAGTTCCATCATGTTGACAGTCTTGCCAACACCGGCACCACCAAATAGCCCGACCTTGCCGCCCTTGGCAAATGGACACACTAAGTCAATCACCTTAATGCCTGTCTCCAACAGTTCGTCAGAAGCAGACAGTTCGTCATAGGCCGGTGGCTTGCGGTGAATCGCCATAGTTTCACTAGCACCAATCGGGCCCTTTTCGTCGATCGGGTTGCCGAGCACATCCATGATCCGGCCCAAGGTCTCGATGCCCACTGGCACCGAGATAGGCGCCTGAGTGTTTTTCACTGCGAGGCCTCGGCTGATGCCCTCGGAGGAACCCATGGCAATGGTTCGAACCACGCCGTCCCCCAGTTGCTGCTGCACTTCAAGGGTCAAACCTTTTTCGTCGACCACTAGGGCGTCATACACACTGGGCACTTGGTCGCGCGGGAATTCCACATCGATTACTGCGCCAATAATTTGTACGATTCTTCCGCTACTCATGTCCGGTTCCTCTTCACTAAACTGTAAAATTTATTGGGCGCTATACGGCCGCCGCACCACTGACTATTTCCGACAACTCTTGGGTAATGGCCGCTTGGCGCGCCTTGTTATACAGAAGTTGCAACTCATCGATCAATTCACCCGCGTTCTCAGTGGCGTTTTTCATTGCCAACATTCGCGCTGCCTGCTCGCAGGCCTTATTCTCAACCACGCCCTGATAGACTTGAGATTCAATGTAACGAACCAACATACCATCCAATAGCGCCACCGCATCCGGCTCATAAATATAATCCCAATGATGACTCAAGGTATCGTCGGCACTGGGAGCTAGAGGCAATAGTTGTTCTACGGTCGGTGTTTGAGTCATAGTATTGACGAACTCGTTGCTCACCAAGTACAACTTGTCGATGCGTCCTTGGTCATAAGCATCCAACATCACCTTGATGCCGCCGATCAAATCTTCGGATGCCGGTTCGTCACCGACGTCCTTGATGCTGGCAACCACGTTGCCGCCGACGCTGGCAAAAAAACTCACGGCTTTATTACCGATCACACAGATATCGACTTGGACGTTATCTTCAGACCAGCCATGCATGGACTTGATCGCCGCCTTAAACAAGTTAATATTCAAACCGCCGCAAAGTCCACGATCGGTGGAAACCAAGATGTAACCCACTCGCGCCACATCGCGCTGCTGCAAGTAGGGGTGCCGATACTCGGAAACCGAGTTGGCAACATGGCCAACTACATCACGAATGCGCTGCGCGTAGGGTTTACCCAGCGACATGCGCTCTTGCGCCCGGCGCATCTTACTAGCCGCTACCATCTCCATTGCACTGGTAATTTTTTGGGTACTACCAATACTCGCAATTTTGGTTTTAACTTCTTTTCCGACTGCCATGATCTATGTCCGTGTCCGCGATGGGCTACCAGGTTTGAGTAGCGACAAATTTATCGAGGGCCGCTTTAAAACCGGCTGCAATATCGTCGTTGTAGGCGCCCGACTGGTTGATTTGGTCCATTAAATCTGCATGCTCGGCTTTCATGTAGGACAGCAGTGCTGCCTCAAAATCACCAATTTTATTGACCTCGATCGGCTTCAGATATCCTTGGTCGGCAGCAAATACCATCACGCCCATCTCGGCGATCGACTGCGGTGAATACTGCTTCTGCTTCATCAATTCAGTCACGCGTTCACCGTGATCCAACTGTGCCTTGGTGGCCTGATCGAGATCCGACGCAAACTGGGAAAATGCCGCCAACTCGCGATACTGCGCCAGCGCTGTTCTAATTCCGCCAGACAGCTTCTTGATGATTTTCGTCTGCGCTGCGCCTCCCACTCGAGATACCGAAATACCGGCATTCATCGCAGGCCTAATGCCCGCATTGAACATATCTGCCTCGAGAAAGATCTGCCCATCGGTAATAGAAATTACGTTGGTTGGCACAAAAGCCGATACATCACCAGCCTGCGTTTCAATTACCGGCAGTGCAGTGAGTGAACCAGTCTGACCTTTAACTTCGCCACCGGTAAATTTTTCGACATAATCGGCATTAACTCGCGCAGCGCGTTCGAGCAATCGCGAGTGGAGATAAAATACATCGCCAGGATAGGCCTCGCGTCCCGGCGGCCTCTTCAGGAGCAACGAAATTTGACGGTAAGCCCAGGCTTGCTTGGTCAGATCATCGTAAATAATCAGCGCATCTTGACCACGATCGCGGTAGTACTCGCCCATGGTACAACCAGCAAATGGGGCCAGATACTGCATTGCAGCAGGGTCAGACGCGGTCGCCGCAACGACCACTGTGTGCTCCATTGCGCCATGTTCTTCTAACTTTCGCACCACTGCAGCTACCGAGGCGGCTTTTTGGCCAATAGCGACATAGATGCACTTGATGCCAGAACCCTTCTGATTGATGATCGCATCAACCGCAATTGCGGTCTTACCAATTTGCCGATCGCCAATAATCAATTCGCGCTGACCGCGACCAATAGGCACCATTGCATCGATCGCCTTGAGGCCAATCTGTACCGGTTGATCGACCGATTGTCGCTCAATAACACCCGGAGCGACCTTTTCCAGAGCGTCGGTAAGCGCCGCATTGATCGGGCCCTTGCCATCGATCGGGTTACCCAAGGCATCAACTACACGCCCCTCGAGTTCTGGGCCCACCGGCACTTCGAGTACACGCCCGGTACAGCGAGCCTTTTGGCCCTCGGCTAGTGTTTGATAATCGCCCAACACCACCGCACCGACCGAATCGCGCTCGAGATTGAGCGCCATTCCAAAAATACCGCCATCGAACTCGATCATTTCTCCATACATCACGTCAGCTAGACCGTGGATACGAATAATACCGTCCGATACGGAAACGATTGTGCCCTCATTTTGGGCTTCTGATGAAACATCCAAGTTGTCGATACGACTCTTGATAATTTCACTGATTTCTGATGGATTCAGTTGCTGCATGCTTGGACCTCAATCCTTTACGAATTTAATGATTCTGCAAGTTTGGTCAAACGACCGCGAATGGACCCGTCAATAACGGTGTCCCCGGCGCGTATTACCGCGCCCCCGATCAGGCTCTTATCCAAACGAACCTGCATGTTAATATTGCACTCAAGCTTTTTGCCGAGCGCTTCACTGAGTTTGCGCTGCTGTTCGGCGTCCAACTCATGTGCGGCGACTACCTCCACGTCGATGGCCTTCTCGTGATTGGCCTTCATATTTTCAAACTGCTGGGCAATCTGTGGAAGTAATTGTATGCGTCTATTTTCCGAAAGGATAACCACAAAGTTTTGTAGTTCCGCCCCCAGCGTGTCGCCACATATCTCAACCACCGCTGCGGATTGCTCTGCGCCGGTGGTGCTGGGCGAACTCAGCAATCCAACGACCAAAGGTTGCACCACCACGGTAGCGGCGGTACGCAAGCTATCCGACCACTCCTGCAAGTGGTCTGCCGCGACTGCGTGCTCGAATGCTGCGCGCGCATAGGGGCGCGCCAGTGTACTTAGCTCTGCCATAACAGACCCCGCCTACAACTGGGCCGCGAGCTGTTCGACCAGCGCACGATTTGCAGCATCATCGACCGACGCCTCGAGGATCCGCTCAGCGCCTGCTAGCGCTAAACCAGCAACTGCACCTCGCAGTTCCTCCTTCGCTCGGTTGAGCTCTTGGTCAATCTCCGCCGCAGCCGCCACTTTTAGGCGGTCGCCCTCGGCGATCGCCTGTTGCTTGGCTTCTTCAACTATCTGACCAGCGCGTTTGTTGGCCTGATCAATGATTCCAGCGGCCTCTTGCTTGGCAATCTGCATTCGATCAGACACTTGACTCTGCGCGCTTTCTAAATCGCGCATAGCCCGCTCAGCAGCATCCAAACCGTCGGCAATTTTTTGCTGGCGCTCATCCATGGCTTCGATGATGACCGGCCAGACATACTTCATGCAAAACCACACAAAGAATGCAAAGGTGACCATCTGTCCAAACAGCGTTAAATTAATATTCACGCCTTTACCTCGTCATTAGGGTGCATTAAAAGGTGGTGACCGCTATGAGCCAATGCCGGGAGCAACAACGAAAATCAGATACATGGCAATACCGACACCGATGATTGGCACCGCATCGATCAAGCCGGCTAACAGAAACATTTTACCCTGCAACATCGGGCCTAGTTCTGGCTGACGCGCAGTCCCTTCGATGAGTTTACCGCCAAGCAAACCCATACCAATAGCTGCTCCCAATGCGCCCATTCCGAGCATGATTGCCGCAGCAATAATTACAAGTTCCATCGTTGACTCCCAGTTTTAGTAG
>MDTF01003097.1_pt1 | contig 12331 bp, 11 predicted proteins | sample 811191 | NCBI WGS metagenome assembly MDTF01 (sample SAMN05326649, study PRJNA326480) | marine metagenome | isolation source: seawater | place: Southern Ocean | collected 2011
GATTTCACTACATCTCTTAGCTTGGCTTATTAATAGGTCTAAATCTTTTGAATGTTTTGACCTGTCTCCAATTTCTTTTTTAAGCTCTTTAGCCACTACTGAAATTGTAGCAAGTGGGGTGCCTAAAGAATGCGCTGCTGCTGCAGCTTGTCCACCAAGTGAGTCTATTTCATACTCTTTTGCCATTACCCGTTGAAGTTTATCCAATGCTTCTGACCTTTTTTTTGTTTCACCTGAAAACTTTATTCCAAAATAACTTAAAAAAACTAATCCAATGATTATAGAAACCAGAGCACCAGCTAAATAATATTCTGGAAAGTTAAAATTATCAGTATCTGAACCTGGAAGTATCTTGTGAAATTTTTTCAAAAAAAATAGTAAACTTGTGGTTAGTGTTCCAAGAATTATTGTAGTCCCCATGCTTAAGAATGTTGAGGAGACTATAGTGGGTATGATTATAAGAAGGGAAAATGGATTAAAAATTCCTCCTGTAAAATAAAGTAAAGCACATAGCTGTAACAAATCATAAACAAGAAAGAGAGCTGCATGAGCATCTTTCAACTGATTAGTTCTAATACGAAATTGTAGAATTATATTTGTTATGAACCCTAATGTAATAATAATATGTGTTTCAACAATAGGAAGATTTAATTTTAAAAAAAAATAAACAAAATTAATTGCAATTAGCTGCCCAATAATAGCAATCCATCTGAAATTTACTAATGTTTTTTTATCTAAATGAAGATTTTCTTCTAACCTAAATAGAGTAGAAAAATTCATCTTAAAAATTAAATATCTAGATTAGCTACTTCTAAAGCATTACTAGTAATGAATTCTTTTCTAGGCGCAACATCATCTCCCATTAAGATGCCAATAATTTTTTGATCCTCTTTAGATTTTTCTTTTGTGCCTTTAGAGTATTGAACTTTTAATAAAGTTCTATTTTCAGGATTCAGGGTAGTCTGCCAAAGTTCTTCTGGATTCATTTCCCCCAAACCTTTGAATCTTTGAATAGATAGTTTTTGTCTTTGGTCTTCCATGAATTTTTTTAACTCTGAAGAGCCCTTTTTCATCTTCGTTGAACTTTTTTCAGATATTTTTAAAATATGTTCATCTAAGCTCTTTTCGTCCTTTATATAAACACTTTTTGTCCCTTTAGTTACTTTGAACAAAGGTGGTTGTGCTAGATAAAGGTGTCCATTTTCTATTAATTGATTAAACGGATAATTGTTAAAAAATGTAAGTAATAACGTTCTTATGTGGGAACCGTCAACGTCGGCATCTGTCATAATTACTATTTTGTCATATCTTAAATTCTCTATTTTAAAATCTTTAGAACCAGTTCCTAGTGCATTAATTAAAGTTACTACTTCGTTAGATGACATCATCTTTGCTAAAACTTTTGTCGCATGGTCATTAGTGCCTCCGTTTGGCTTAAAACTATTATTTACATAAGTGTTTAATATTTTTCCTCTTAAGGGTAAGACAGCTTGATACTTACGAGATCTTCCTTGTTTAGCAGAGCCTCCCGCTGAATCTCCTTCAACTATATAAAGCTCTGTTCCTTCTCTTTTTGAAATTTGACAATCTGCAAGTTTACCTGGCAATCCAGAAAGTTCAAAAGTGCCTTTTCTTCTTACGCTATCTCTTGCTTTTCTTGCAACATCTCTTGCAACAGCTGCTTGAACAATTTTTTCTAAAATATTTTTTGCTACTGAGGGATTTTGATCAAACCATGTAGAAACTTTTTCGTTAATAATACTTTCGACAATTAATCTTATTTCGGAAGAAACTAGCTTATCTTTAGTTTGGGATGAAAACTTTGGATCAGGCATCTTTATAGATAGTACTGCTACTAAACCTTCTTTAATGTCATCTCCTGCTATCGTAACCTTGTTTTTTTTAGTTAAATTTGTATCATTCGCATACTTATTAATTACTCTTGTTAATGCGCTTCTAAAACCTAGGAGATGAGTGCCTCCATCTTTTTGATGTATATTATTAGTAAATGCTAAAACTTCTTCTGAGTACCCTGCATTCCACTCGAAAGAACATTCAACTACTACTTTATTTTTTTCAGACGTTACAAATATTGGTTTCTTAAATATAGCAGTTTCATTCTTGTTAATTAATTGGGGTTTTTTATGATTTATATATTTAACAAACTCTAAAATTCCTCCCTCATATTTATTTTCAAACACTTTAGGTTTTGAACCTGTGCTATCAGTTAAAATGATACTTATACCTTTGTTTAAAAAAGCAAGCTCACGCATTCTTTTTTGTAAAATTGTAGAACTGAACTTTGTTGACGAAAAAATATCTTTTGAGGGTAAGAAGTTTACCTTTGTTCCGTTTTTTTTTGTTTTACCTATTTCTTTTAGAGGATTCAGTGAGTTTCCATTTTTAAAAGTTATAGAATATTCTTTACCTTCTCTAAAAATATTAAGATTTAACTTTTCGGATAAAGCATTTACAACTGATACACCGACACCATGCAATCCTCCTGAAACTTTGTAAGAGTCGTGATCGAATTTACCCCCAGCATGAAGTTGAGTCATAATCACTTCTGCTGCAGACATTTTTTCTCCTTTGTGCATGTCAACAGGAATCCCTCTACCATCGTCCTCTACCGTGATCGTATTATCTTTGTTCATGCTGATTAAAATGTTTTTACAATGACCTGCAAGTGCTTCATCTATAGCATTATCTACAACTTCAAATACCATGTGATGTAGGCCGGATCCATCATCGGTGTCTCCGATATACATTCCTGGTCTTTTCCTTACGGCATCTAAACCCTTCAAAACTTTGATAGAGTCAGCTCCGTAAGATTGAGTAGGTGTTTTTTCTAAATTTTTTGACATTTTTTATTGATAAAAGATTAAAACTTATATCAGTTTTTTTGATTTGATATGAAATAAAGTGGCGTTCTGTCTTTAAATTAGCATCTAAAAACCACACATTTAGAACTAATATTAAAAAAAATGCGATAATAATTTATTTAGATTTTCATCGGCATTACAACATAGTAACTATTTTTGTCTGACATGTCTTCAATTAAAACAGGAGAAATTTCATCTTTTAAATTAATTTTTAAATTTTTGTCTTCAACTTCTGAGACTATATCTGTTAGATATTTTGAGTTAAAACTAACAGTCATTTCTTCTCCAGTAAAGTTTGATCTAACAATTTCATTTCCATCTCCAGAGTTCGTACTATTAACTGAAAATTTGATGTTATCTTTTTCTAATATTAGTTTAACTCCTTCTTTTTTATCTAGAGAAACGGTTATTACCCTCTCAACAGCTTGAACAAAATCTGATGAAATTACTGTTAGTATTTTGTCATTGTTAGTCGGCACTACTTTTTTGTAATCAGGAAATTTTCCGTCTATAACTTTAGAAATTAGTTTTATTTTTCCAATTTTAAACTGTATTTTATTTTCAGTCGTCTGAATTAAAACTTTTTCATTTGTATCTGCTAATAAGTTACATAATTGAAAAACAGTTTTTTTGGGTAAAATTAAAGAATTAAATTTTTTTCCTGATTCTATCTCAATGCTGCTTGAAGAAAGTCTATGACTATCAGTAGCAACACCGGTTAGGTAGTTTTTGTTTTCTGACTCTGTAATATGCAAATATATACCATTTAAATAATGCCGAGTATCATCATTTGAAATAGAAATTTTTGTTTTGTTTAAAAGAGAAAGGAGTTTAGATTTATTAAAAGAAATTTCATTATTTTCAAAATTTTCTGCAAAGTTTGGAAAATTATCTATTGGTAAACACAATAAATTAAAGTCAGAATTATCAGTATTCAAGTTTAGCTTGTTTTCACTTTTTAAATCAAACTTTATATCTGAATTGCCAGAAATTTTTCTAAGAATATCATGCAAAATTGTTGCTGAAGTAGTAGTAGATCCTTCTGTAATTATTTTAATATCACTTAATTCGTCATAAAAAACTAAATCCAAATCAGTCGCTGTTATCAATAATTTTCCATCTTTAGCATTTAGCAATACGTTAGACAAAATTGGAAGAGTATTTTTTTTTTCTATAATCCCCTGAACAAGTGTAAGTGATTTTAACAGAGAGTCTCTTTTAATTGTAAATTGCATTTATTTTATTCTTCTAACAACTGTTCCCTGAGATGTTCAATATTTTTTTTCATTTCATCGTCTTTTTCAGAAAGTCTTGTTATTGTTTTAACGGCATGAATTACAGTTGTATGATCTCTGTTTGCAAACCGTCTACCAATTTCTGGCAAAGATCTGGTTGTCATTTTTTTTGCTAGGTACATTGCTATTTGTCTCGGTCTTGCTAATGGTCTCGATCTTCTTTGGGACAACATCTCAACTAAAGGAATATTGAAAAAGTTTGCCACAGTGTTCTGTATTTTATCAACTGTGATAATCTTAGCTTGATTAAAAACATCCTTAAGTATGTTTTTACAATCACTAATTGTCAATATTTTTTTGTGAATTTTGCTAAATGTTATTACTCTATTTAACACTCCTATTAATTCTCTTATATTCGTTTTGCTCTCAGCGGCTATAAATTTAATAACTTCTTCGCTTATATTACTACTTTCCTTAAATTGGCTCTGGATATCTTCTAAACGCTTTCTAATAATTTTTGTTTTTAAATCTAAATCTGGGGTATCTATATCAACTACCAATCCACCGGCTAATCTTGATTTTATTCTTTCTTGAACTCTATCTAATTTCATAGGCGCTCTATCAGCTGAGATTATTATTTGAGAACTCTTATCTATTAAACTATTAAAGGTATGAAAAAATTCTTCCTGTAAGCCTTCTTTTCCTCTTATAAATTGAATATCATCAATAATAAATACTGATGACTTTCTAAAAAAGTCTTTAAAATTTACCATATCATTTTTTTTTATAGATTTTATAAAATGATACATAAATCTTTCGGCCGAAATAAACATAACATTTGTTTTTTTTTCAAGCTCGATTCCTATTGCGTTTAACAGGTGAGTTTTTCCCAATCCTACACCTCCGTATATATATAATGGGTTGTATCTAGATATTTGTTCACAAATTTTTTTTGAAGAAGAAAGTGCAATTTCATTACTTGTACCTGTCATAAAATTATCAAAATTTAAATTAGGATTTAGTCTATTATAATTTAGTATTGAATCTTTTATCTCAGTTACTTTGTTAATATTAAAATTATTTGTACCATATGCTTGAGTAGCACTAATTGTATTTTCTTCCGTTATTTTGAACTCTACTCTGTTAATGCTATTCTTAAATATTTTTATCTGAGATAATATCTTGTCTAGATACCTAGAAACTATCCAGTCTCTGAAAAATCTTGTAGGCACACCTAAGACTAAATAATCATTATATTCTTTTAGCAAAGAAATATCTTTTAGCCAACTTGAATAGACTTCTGATCCAAAATTTTTTTCAAAAGATATCTTAACACTTTCCCAAACTAAAATTTTTTCTTCTTCTGAGACAAAAATTTCTTGAGTGTGTGTAGATTTTTTTTCCATATAGTTTTTTTTCAGAAACTATTTCATATTTTTATTAGAAAGTTTTTTCAAGAATTATTTTTTAAAATTGAAAAATAAATCGATCCAGGTTGTATTTTGTAAAAATTAAAAATTAATTTGGTATTTTTTTTTCTCCCAGACTGCAACTTAACAATTTTAAATTCTACATATAGCATTCTTTATTTTTAGAATCTAAATGTAGTAATAAAAATAAGCTGTAGGTTGTTAAGATTAACAACTACAAGTGCCTTCAATTAGAGAGTTAATTTTAATTTTTATTTGAAATTTTATTTGAAATTTTTGAAATTTTTCTTGACGCTGTTTTCTTATCTATTGTGCCTGTCTTAGCTACTTTCATTAATATTGACTGAAAACTTGGAAAATAGGCTTTAATTTTGGTTTTATCATTACTTTTTACCAATTCTTCCATTTTCTTTACAGCAGCTCTATACTTACTTTTCCTAAGTCTATTTACTGCAGTTTGTTTTGTTACTCTTCTTACTCTTCTAATTGCTGATGAAGTATTTGGCATAATTCGAAGATATATATCTCTTTAAAATATAAGGGTCAACTTGAATTATTTTTGACATACGGGACAGAAAAATGAAGAACGATTAGAAATATATCTTTTTTTTATAATTCCAGAACACTTAGTTGAGTAGCATCTGCCTTTTTCTCTATTATAAACGTTAAACTCTTGTTGAAAATTTCCTTCTTTACCATTTACACTACTAAAATCCTTTATAGAAGATCCTCCTTTTAATATTGATTTTTTTAATATTACTTTAGTAAACTTTATTAACCTGTTTATTTCTTTTTTTTCAATTTTTTTAACAATTTTACTTGGGTTAATTTTACTTAAATATAATATTTCATTGCAGTATATATTACCTAGACCAGAAACAAATTTTTGATCCATTAATAGATCCTTGATTCTCTTTTTTTTATTTTGAATTTTTTTTTTAAAATAGCTTGAATTAAAATTTTTTGACAAAGGTTCTGGACCTAGAAATGCAAGATGTGTTGACTTATGAATATTATCACTGAGAAATAATTTTATAAAACCAAATTTTCTTACGTCATTGTAGATCAAGGTATAACCTTTGTTTAAATAAATAGTTATATGATCATGTTTAGAATTATTTTTTTTTAGAGTGTAATAAAAACTTGTTTTATATCTTTTTTTTTTTCTATCAATTATAAAAAATTTTCCCGTCATTCCTAGATGTGATAATATTGTATAATTTTTACTTAAATTTAAGAGTAAATACTTAGACCTCCTTTTGACTGAAATAACTTTGAGTCCTTCAAGTTTCGAGAAATCCCGTCTATTAATTTCATATCGTAGTTTACTATTATTAATAAAAACTCTTTTTATCGTTAAGTTTTTAAGCTTATGCTCTAGTGACTTTTTAACAACTTCTACTTCTGGTAATTCTGGCATATATTTAATTATGAATATCTATAATCAAGATAAAACTAAACTAGTCAACTCTGTATTTGACAAAGTACACAAAAATTACGATCTAATGAATGACCTAATGTCTCTTGGTGTTCATCGGATTTGGAAAAGGAACATGATTAATTGGATGAACCCACAACCTCAAAGCAAAATAATTGATGTCGCTGCTGGCACTGGCGATCTGGCTAAGATGATTTCTAAAAAAAATAATAACAAAAATATTTTTTGCTGTGTAGAACCCAATATAGGAATGCTTGAGACAGGTAAGTTAAAGTTAAAATATTTAACTAATATTAAGTGGTATTTAAATTCTGCTGAAAAATTACCGTTCAAAGAGAACACCTTTGATTTTTATACAATAAGTTACGGAATAAGAAATGTTACAAATATAGATAAATGTTTAAAAGAAGCTTACCGAGTATTAAAACCTGGAGGACGGTTTTTCTGTTTGGAATTTTCAAAAGTAGAAAATGAAATCTTAAACTCACTTTATCAAAAATATTCTAAATTAATTCCTTTTATCGGCAAGATTATAGTTGGTAGCCAAGAACCATATGAGTATTTAGTTAATAGTATAGACAAATTTTACAGCCAAAATGAACTTGTAGATTTATTAAAAAAAAATAAATTTTGTAATATTGAATTTAGAAATTTATCTAATGGTATTTCTGCTATACACTCTGGCTGGAAAATCTAAATATGTTCAAAAGTATTTTTCAATTATTTAAAATAGCAAGAAAGCTTGCTTCTTCAGGTGCTGTTGAAACGGTGAATGAAATTTATAATGTACCATTTGGTATAAAATTGTTTTTTGATCTTTTTGCAATTGGATCAATTAAAAAATTAACAAATAAATCTAAAAACCCCGGTGAAAAGCTATGTTGCGCATTAGAAGAAATGGGCACTACCTTTATCAAGTTAGGTCAGTTTTTAGCTACCAGGCCGGATATTATTGGAGAAAGGCTAGCTGATGATTTGGTTAAGCTTCAGGATAGACTACCTCCTTTTGAGCTCTATGAATCTAAAAAAATTTTAAAAAAGGAAATTGGTGAAAATTTATATCGAAACATAATTGAGTTAAGCGAGCCTATAGCGGCAGCTTCTATTGCTCAGGTACATATAGCAAAAATAAAAATTGATGGTATCCAAAAAGAAGTCGCTATAAAAATTTTGCGGCCAAATATCGAAAAACAATTCAATGAAGAGCTTGATGCGTTAATGTTGTTTGCTTACATTGTAGAAAGTTTATTTGCAAAAACAAAAAGACTTAAATTGATAGAAGTCGTACATTTGCTGAGAGAGATAACTAACATTGAGATGGATTTAAGATTTGAAGCTGCAGCTGCAAATGAGTTATACGAAAATACAAAAAGTGATAAAGGATTCAATGTTCCAAAAATTTATTGGAACTACACTTCTAGGAAAGTTCTTGCTTTAGATAAAGTTGATGGAATATCAATAAGAGAACAAGAACTTTTAAAAAAATCTGGTGTTGATTTAAAAAATCTTTCAGAAAATTTAATTCAGCATTTTCTAAAACAGGCTGTTAGGGATGGTTTTTTTCATGGAGACATGCATCAAGGAAATTTATTTGTAGATCAAAAAGGAAATATTATTCCTGTAGATTTTGGAATTATGGGTAGGCTAGATAAAAATAATAGAAAATATTTAGCAGAAATCTTGTACGGATTTATCCAAAGAGATTATATAAAAGTTGCTGAAGTTCATTTTGAAGCAGGTCTAATTCCTCAAAGTGCATCTAAGGAAGAATTTGCTCAAGCCTTACGATCTGTTGGGGAACCTATATTCGGACAAACAATAAAAGATATTTCTGGTGGAAACCTTTTAGCTCAACTTTTTGAAATTACAGAAAAATTTAATATGCCAACTCAAACCCCACTTTTGTTATTACAAAAAACTATGGTTACAGTTGAGGGTGTAGCAAGAAAACTTTACCCTGAAACTAATATTTGGGAGATATCTAGGCCGGTGTTAGAGAATTGGATAAAAAGTGTTAAAAGTCCTAAAACGACTTTGGATACAGCTATAAATACTTCTTCTGAAATTTTAAAAAGAATACCTGATCTGCCCAATTTTATGGATAAAGCAAATTATGCACTTCAGCTACTAGCAGAGGGTAAATTAAATTTAGGCTCTAAAAATAAAAGAGGTTTGGAAATTGAAGAGATGAAGTTAAAAAACTTAAGAAACAATATCATCATTAGTTTTTTAGGTATTGTAATTGCCGTTTTATTAGTATTTTAATTGTCATAATGTCACTTCAAAGCAAAAAAATACTCTTAGTAATTGGTGGAGGAATCTCAGCTTATAAAGCTTTAGATCTGGTCAGGCTACTTGTAAAAAACAATGTAGAAGTAAAAACAATACTTACAAAAAGTGGAAAAAAGTTTGTCACACCTTTGTCCATAGCTTCACTGTCAAATAATAAAGTTTTTGAGGATATATTTGATTTAAATAATGAAAAAGAAATTGATCATATCTCTTTATCTCGCTGGGCAGATTTAATTGTAGTTTTACCCGCAACTGCAAACATGATGACAAAATTAAGTGCTGGTAAGGCAGAAGACTTGGCAACCACTGTTATACTAGCCTCCGATAAAGACTCAATCTTAGTACCCGCCATGAATGTTAGAATGTGGCTTCACAAAGCAACACAAAAAAATTTAAAAAATTTATTAGATTATGGATATAAATTTATAGGACCAGTAAATGGTAAAATGGCTTGTGGTGAATACGGTGCGGGTAAAATGTCAAGCCCACGGCAAATTTTTATATATTTAAAAGAATATTTTGACAATAAAGATTTTGTGAAAAAGAAAAAAATTAATGCATTAGTTACTACGGGACCAACTCGTGAATATATCGATCCTATTAGATATATTTCTAATGAGTCTAGTGGTAAACAGGGGTATGAAATTGCCTTAGCACTATCGAGGCTAGGTGTGAACACTACTTTAGTGTCTGGACCTACACATCTGAATTATTCGAGAGATGTCAAAGTTAAAAAAGTAAAAAGTGCTGAAGATATGATGGCTGTTGTGCAAAAACTTTTGCCTGTTGATATAGCTGTTTGTGCAGCTGCTGTTACAGACTTTAAGCCAAAAAACAAAAGTAAAAAAAAGATAAAAAAAAAAGATAAAAATTTTAATAATTTAGATTTAGAAAAAAATAAAGATATTTTAGAATATCTTGGAAAAAATAATAAATTAAGGCCAAAAATACTCGTGGGTTTTTCTGCTGAAACAGAGAATTTAATCGAAAATTCTATAAAAAAATTAAACTACAAACATTGCGATATAATTATTGCAAATGATGTTTCAAAAAAAGATACAGGTTTTAATGTTGATTACAATAAGGTTTCAGTTATAGAAAAAAGTGGAAAAATTGAGAATATTCCAAAAAATAAAAAAAGTTATATTGCTTCAAGAATAGCCAAAAAAATAATAGATGAATTTTTAATAAATGACAAAAATACAAATTAAAAAATTATCAAATTTTGTATCAACCCCAAAATACGAAACTCCAGGATCTTCGGGCATGGATATAGCGGCACACATAGAAGAAAAGATAGTAATTAATCCTGGAGAAAAATCTTTAGTTTCAACGGGTTTTTCACTAGCTATTCCAAAAGGATATGAGGTCCAGATAAGGCCTAGATCAGGTTTAGCAGCTAAAAAAAATATTACAGTTTTAAATACTCCTGGCACAATAGATGCTGACTACAGAGGTGAAATAAAAGTTATCTTGATTAATCTTGGTAAAGAAAAATTTATTATTGAGAATGGTGAGAGGATAGCTCAGATGGTTGTTTGCCCGGTCGTTCAAGCTAAATTAGAAGAAGTTAAAGAATTATCAGACACAGTTCGAGGGTCGAGTGGTTTTGGTTCTACAGGTGCTAAATAGTACTGATTATGGAAATGAGTAATAATGATCTTTTAAGATTATGGAAATGAGTAATAACGATCTTTTAAGATTTTCGAAACAAATAATATTAAAACAAATAGGTGTTTTTGGACAAAAAAAAATTTCTTCCACGAAGGTTCTGATAGTGGGAATGGGGGGGCTAGGCTGCCCTCTAGCTCTATATTTAGGCAGCCTAGGCGTATATAATATTGGTATTGCAGATCATGATAAGATTGATTTTTCTAATCTAAATAGACAAATTTTATTTAATACAAAAGACATAGGAAAATCTAAGGTTATTCAAGCAAAAAAATTTCTACAAAAAATAAATAATAAAATTAAAGTTAATATTTATAAAATTAAAATTGTTAAAAAAAATATTCAAAATATTATGAGTAAATATGACATTATTTGTGACTGCTCAGATAATTTTGCCACAAGGTACTTGCTTAATGATTTCTGCTTAAAAAATAAAAAAATATTAATTTCTGCAGCAATTAGTAAGTTTGAAGCACACATATTTAATTTTAATTTTTCTAAGAATATTCCTTGCTACAGATGTTTTATGCCCGAAATTCCTACATATGAAGAAAAGTGTGATACGGAAGGTATTTTACCTACCGTTGCTGGTATTGCAGGAACACTTCAGGCTAACGAAGTTGTGAAATCTATTTTAAATAAAAAAAATGAATTAAAAGGAAAAATGATAGCCTTCAATGTACTTAACTTAAATTTTAGAAAAATTAAACTTACTAAAAACCCTAATTGTACAACAGACTGCAAAAAGAGATGATTAAGAAAATAATCTTTATCTTTATCTTGTTTTTTACAACGATGAATGTTTTGTCTGCCTCAGAATATTTTTTAACCTTACGTTATGATAGTGTAAATTTGAGACAAGGACCCTCAAAAAATTATCCGATTAAAATTTTTTATATAAAAAAACATCTTCCAGTTTTAATTCAGGATACTTCAGATAATTGGAGAAAAATTAGAGACCAAGAAAATAATACTGGCTGGATACACCGTTCACAATTATCAAAAAAAAAAGCAGCAATAACTATAGATGATCAAGTTATAATGTTTAAGAATCCAACTATATTTTCAAAGCCTTTGGTTGTTCTTGAAAAAGGTCGTCTTTGTTTGATCTCTAAATGCAAAGATGAATGGTGTAGTGTTAAGGTTGAAAAATATTCAGGTTGGATAAGAAAAAAAAGCTTTTGGGGAAATCTTTAATTAAATCGATCCTCTAACATGCAAGCAACTAGATGAATACGATCCTGCTCTCCGCCATTAAAAAAGTTATGGTACTTTGTATTATTTGTTATTGTAACTGACCCGTCTGCAGGTAAATGTTTTGCGATATTTTCTATTACCATCATGCATCCAGGATTTGTAATTATTGGAATATGTAACCTTGGC
>MDTF01002143.1_pt1 | contig 12329 bp, 7 predicted proteins | sample 811191 | NCBI WGS metagenome assembly MDTF01 (sample SAMN05326649, study PRJNA326480) | marine metagenome | isolation source: seawater | place: Southern Ocean | collected 2011
ATCTGACAAAAAACTTTCATATGTTTTACTCGCATGAAAAGACAGATAGCATCCATTATTATGAACGCGTACTAAAATGGGCTTGCCTCTATTATTTATGTACATCTCCTGTCTTATTAGTGTTTGGAGTTCAGTGTCACGCGCGTTGGAGAGTTCAGTTGTTTTGATGAACACTGCACATCCGTCTTTCGAGTCGCCCAAAGGAGATTTTAACGGTGATATATGGTATCTTGGTTCGTACACAGCGTCCCACACCTCTTGATGTGCCTCTTGATGCGCCTTTCGAATTTCAAGAAATGTCTGTTGTTCGAGTTCTTGTAAAAAGAAAACGTCTGACTGTATTATCTTTTGTAACACTGGCTCAATACGTTCGTATTGTGTTTGTTTTTTCTCCTGCAACTCACATATGTGAGTGTCGTATGGACAACCGTATGCCATACATCCGTCTTTCGATACCTCCCCCTTATTTTTTGGAATATAATGACTTGACAGACAATTGTAAGTAGAAATGCGCATGTTCTATAATAACATTCATTTAAGTACGTTTAATTTGTTTGACCTCAATGTCTACAGCAGATTAAAAACAATATATGGGTGATGGCTGTAAAAAAGCTGTTTACCGAAAAGATAGCGACAAAGCCGATGAAACCGGTCAAAAAAAACAAAGCTATGCAATGAAGTTTTTTTGGCGTATTTGACGGCGGGAGGCGGTCAATGCTCGGTAATGGTCTTCTCTCTACGTTGTCGGATGTTCCTTATACATTTTACAGGCCAATTCTACCATTTTTTGGTCACAGATGCAGAATTCTTTAACAAAAACTTTCCTGCTCGCGCACCATGGTACGGCAGAGGCACCAACACGTGAACAATGGTTGGCGCATCAAGCCGGTCGTTATATGCTCGCCAACTGCCGCAATTCCTGATAATAATCGTTGACCTCGCGAGCGTCTGTTTTTTTGAGACAGAGCGTCAATGGTACTCTTCGAGGCAACCATGTACCATACCATCCTAAAAAGATAGGGCACACCATGGGCACATTGGTTCTCCACGACGCCTGAACGCGTTGTTCGTGTCCCGGCCCTTCAAGCATTCGATACGTTGAGCATTCGCCGCGGACAAAAACCATTTGAATGGAGACGCCCGCTTCATTGGCCAAACGAATGAATCCGCCTCGTTTGAACCATTTCCGGTCGTTTCGTACTTCTGCCATAACCAGTTCGGGGACACCACCGGGCACGACTAGTATAGAATGACCGGCACGCAAACATTGGAGCATAATGTCGTAGCGTGCTGGCACGCAGCCCAGAACGCGAATAAACCATCCGAGGATGGGTATGTAGAACAACAGAGGCGCTACGCAAAACACTGTCTTCGACCCTGGAACAAAATGTATGCCCGTAAGAGCACCACAGCACAAAAGACCGTGTGGATGGACGGCGACGACGGACGTTTCGGGAATCTCTATGCAATTGCAGGGAAACCACTGGTGCCACGGTATCATGGACATACTTTTCCGAATGGGGTGCTCGACATATATTTGACCGTGTTGCCACCATTGCAACGTGATAGATATGAATATGGATATGGGTAGGCTGACGACAATGACCGGAACGCTGAAAAAGAAACCAATGCACAGGAGGGGTAGCAGCCAAATCCAGCAAAAGGTTAGGACGGCCAGCAACAGAATGTGCACGACTTTCATTGCTTTGAGGGCGACGGCACTAAATACCAGAATACGCTAGGTTAAAATGCCACAACGTAGTGGAAACAATTCGGCGAATACGTGTTCATTCGGACAATTTCGTGCTCTAATTGTTTAAATCCGTACTGACCAGGGTGTTGGCGATGCCACTCGCGTCGTTCCCATTTGTCGGGGCATTTTTGGTGGTTTTTGTTGAGATGTGTTAGTTTTTGTGCGCTTGTCATTTGTTCTTGGTCGATAATCGTACCATAGACATCTCTTTCTATGTTCAGGCCCGCGCATTGAATGCGGTCTCGAAGTTCGTCATCTTCGCCTCCCCAACCAAAAAAATCGTTCGGGTAACCGTTGACGGCGATAAAATCACTTTGACGCATCATTAAAATACCGCCGAGATATGAATCTGAATCGTAACGTTTCCATGCTCTTCCTATGTGCCGAACCGTCTTTTCTGGCAATGGAATGAGATATTCGGCGATAATATCGACACATGGTAGGAGGTCAACGTCATGAAAACAAAGGACGTCGCACTTGCTCATGCCAGCGACATGGACGCCGATGTTTAATAGAGCTCCTCGATTAAACGGGCGGCCATCGGATTGTTCTATGATGTAGATAGATGCTGACGGAATGTGGTGAATTATTGTTTGAATAAAATTTATCATCTGCAAAAAACGTTCGGGCTGTCCACCAGCTCGATAGGGAACAATAATGGCTAACATTTTATTTTGTTTGATTCATCTTATATACTATAATCCGACGCCTTCATCTGTAGCATGTTTCATAATCCCATACAGAATGGCCACTGATACCATAATCGCACCGACCTTGGGCAAAAGCATCACGCGTTCACCATCAAACCAAAAAATAACAATGACAATGCTATTGGTCACAACGTGAATCAAATTCCCGTAAAACGACGCCTTGCCGTCTTGATTCGCTCTCAACAATTTGAATACACCGGCAATTAAGACCAATAGAACTGAAAACAGTTTGACGGGGTATTTGTATTCAGATACGAAGGTTCTTTTGCGAAAACCAGTTATTTTAAATTCCCAGTAGGTAGCGTCCCACTTTTTGATGCATCTCGGCCTACAATATTTGTAGCATGTGTGTTCGAACGGTTTTGTATCTTGGAGCTGGCGGTCGTACGCTTCCAAATCGCTTAACATGGCGTTCCAAAATTTGTCGACTGTCTCCTGTTTATCTGTGTCGGGTGCGAAATGTATCTCCATTATTTTTTCTATCACTTTCTCTTTGGGAGTCAATGGCAACAAATATTTTAAGTCATCGACCAAATAGCCATAGATTGCATTTCTCCGATTTCTCCGATTTCTCCGATTTGTTTTGTTCAAATAGACATAGATTGCATTTCTCCGATTTCTCCGATTTGTTTGCGTTTCTATCACTTCCTCTTTCTCTTTGGGAGTCAATGGCGGCAAATAGTCTAAGTTGATTTTATCTGTTTTGTTCAACGCCATTTTTTTTTTGTGTGAACACCTTTAAATACAGAGAAAACTCGGAGTTGCCAGCGGTCCAGCCATGCGTCCAGACACGCGTCCAGACATGGTCATATATTTGGTCCAGCAAACTTTCTCCCAGACGCAGGTCAGAGTATAAATATTGTTCTCTGTATATAAATGGAAACATTATTGACGTATGCTTCGGTTTCTTTATGTGGGCCATTGTTCGTAAAATTAGGTATTTCTGGAAAAGATTTGCATAAACGCGAGAAACCAGTGTTGCCGGAAGCCATGGGACTTGTGGCCACCATAGTGTTGTGTTTGTTCATTCGCAATGCTACAGTATTGTTGTGTACAATGGTAGGTCTTTGGATAGGCGCGCTCGACGACATCATCGATTTACGATGGAGGTACAAACTGATACTCAGCGCTCTCGCCTATGTACCATTGTATCAGGATTTAACGACGTCGGTCGTTTTATTTGGGCGCCTCATCTATCTAGGGCCTTTGTACCATGTCTACATGTTATTGTGGTGCGTGTGGTGTGGAAATGCCATCAACATCCACGCCGGTATCAATGGACTCGAAGTTGGTCAAACGGTTGTCATTGCACTTGGTTTATTACCCATTGTTGACGATACACAGACACTGTTGAGCTATATATATGTGGCCCTAGGTTTACTGGTGCTAAATTGGTATCCGTCGATGGTATTCGTCGGCGATTCGTGGTGCTATATGAGTGGGATGTTCTTTGTTTCCATAGCACATCACGAAACCGAAACGTTGGCGTTTCTTATGTTGCCACAAATTGTGAATACGTTATTGTCATTGCCTGAATTGTTTGGCGAATGTCCCAGGCATCGTATGCCAACATATGACGCACAGAACGACGTCTTATTGGCGTCCGGTAAAGGAACACTGATGAACATTGTCTTGAAAATAACGGGCCCTATGCATGAGAAAAAATTGCTCTATGTATTACTTGCCATTCAAGCGGCATGTGGTTGTATCGGATATCAATTTAAATCCTAATATTTCAAAAAAGATGTATATTTATGACCTCCTACTTCAAGCAAATGGTGAAAGGCAATCATAGAACACGATTTCGGTTACAACGAGGGTTTTTGTGTTTTTGCGTGGGTGTTTGCATGACACTTTCGATTGTTTTACCGTATATTTATATAGCGGGAAACAAAAAGACGCCGTTTTTCCGCGACGTGGAACGTTTGGTTGACAATATTGAAAAAAGAACTCTCGGAGAACCCATTGAAAAGCCCATTGAAAAGCCCATTGAAAAGCCCATTGAAAAGCCCATTGAAAAGCCGTTGCCCCGGTTCAACCCGGTTGCTGACGAAATTCGTACCGGAATGCAACGTGCTTTTCAAGCCTATATGCGCGATGCCTGGAAAGCAGACGAATATATGCCTGTCCAGAAGCGCGGCACCAATACGTTTGGCGGTAAAGGGTTAACGATTATCGATTCGTTGGACACGTTGTACCTCATGGGTCTCCACGAGGAGTTTGACCGTGCTCGCGCTTTTGTGGCCACGGATTTCCATTTCGGAGGGCATATAAACGTCTTCGAAAATACCATACGTGTTCTCGGAGGTCTTTTGTCGGCCTATTCGTTGACAAAAGACGAGCTTTTTTTAACAAAAGCAACAATGGTGGGTGAAGTTCTATTGGGAGCGTTTCCACAACGTATTCCGTGCGGCGTCATTGATGCAAACAGGCCCGGTTACTGTGGTTCTCAATCATGGGCGGGTGGAAAATCGGTCAACGCTGAAGTAGGTACACTGGCGGTCGAATTTGTGGCACTCTCCGAATTTACGGGGGACGCTCGCTGGTCAGATAAGATTGATGCTATCAACCATTACTGGCAGCAACATGACCACCAATTGTTGCAGATGAACATTGACCCGAAAACAGAACGGATGTCCGGCCCTGCTACCATTGGCGGTGGCATTGACTCGACGTACGAATATCTCATCAAGTTGCGCGAGTTGACCGGCGACCGTTTGGCGGGCGAGTTGTACAACACGTTTGAGAAAATGATTGTCGAACAAATGTTTGTCACGTATGGCGAAACGACATTCGCTAGAGCCGCCGGTTCAGATGAGCTAGAGCATTTGGGCTGTTTCTTGGGTGGTATGCTGCTCATGGGCAAGCAATACGTGCAACAGGGCCTTGCCATGACCGAAACGTGCGCGCGCATGTATACCACCAACCCGTCGGGCATTGCGTGCGACAAAGCGAGGATACAGCGCGACGGCAGTATTCATTGTGTCAACGATATCTATTTACTAAGGCCCGAAGTCGTGGAGTCCATTTTTTACGCATGGCGGGAAACGCACGACCAAAAATGGCGCGATTATGCCCGCAACATATGGCACGCCATTGCTAAACACTGCCAAGTGGATTCCGGCGGGTTTACGGATGTGCGCCACGTGACGTCGGAGACGCCCACGAAGATGGACAAGCAAGAATCGTGGTTTTTGGCGGAAACGCTCAAATATTTATGGTTGACTTTTCAAGAGGATTCGGTGATACCACTAGATAAATATGTCTTTAATACGGAAGCACATCCGATAGAAAAATTTTAACTTTAAAACGCCAAAAAAAGATAAGGATTTTTATTATGTTTGTAGGCCGCCGGCGTGTGTTATTTATAGGCCTGCCGCCGGCATGTGTTATTTGAGTTATTTGAGTTATTTGAGTTATTTGTGTTGTGTTATTTGTGTTGTTAGGCATTAATGCTAAAGTAATGCTAAAGTAATGCGACGATATTGACCGCTACGAGAGCTGCGACCATGCCGATTTTAACGGAGTGTCCTTCCGAAATGTCTGACAATTCAGTGTCGATGTATGAGGGTGTAGTATCAGTAGTTGTAGAAGGAGCTACTTTCTTGTTTGGGGTTACTGTTGGTGTCTCTGTTGGTGTCTCTGCTGGTTGATCTTGTGAACCAGCTTCTGTTGTTTGGTCTGCAGATGCCTCCATAGTTGGAAGACGACGTCCATTTAAACGACGTCCAGTTGTAGTGACAGCGGTATACGTATCGACAATGACCGATAATTCGTCCCTCGTAGCAGCTGGTTGACCTGTTTTTCTCTTTGCACGATAGATTGATTTACATTTGTTATCGTTGGTATCTAAGGTTGGAGTCCCGACTTTTTCAATGTCCATCTCGGTATCGGCAGCTTCTAATGTAATTTTAATAGTAGTATCTGAAGCATCGACACAGACACCTGCATAGGCAATAACGATATCAATGGATTGTTTTTTCTTGATGACAATATCTTTGTTCAAACGATAGGCATCCTTTACTTTTTTAATTTCAGCTTTGAATGCGTCAAAAGTTCCTGGGACACCACCAACCGATTCAAATTTAGTTTTCATAAGAGCTTGAATTTCTTCTTCGGTTTTCACGGGAGCCGTCACCTTTTCTTCCGCGGTTTTGGCATCGTCCGCAGCTTGAATATCGGCACCTTCTTGAGCAGCAACGAGTTTCGCAATTTGATTCTTTTTAGCTTGTACTGCTTGTACTTTACAATCCAATGCTGTTTTAAGAGTGACTTCGGCTTCAGTACGACAGGTTTCTCGGTCGACACAATCGTCGATGGTATCAAGAATGTCTTTGGCGCCCATATCAAGTGCAGCATCCAGTTCTTCATCTGTAATATCGGCAAGACGGCGACCATAGTTGGCTGTACGCTTGAGTTCAACCTTCATTTTGGTTCTTTTTTCTGCCTTCGTTCCGGTTGCTGCTTTCATTTTGTCACAGATGTATTCGGCTACCGCTTGTTTTTTGTCATTGGACATTTTTGCTTCACGTTTCAAGAAGGTAGCCACTTTTGTAGCTTGTACAGTAGTAGGACGACTAAAGTCTTCAGATTTCAATCCATATTTGAGAAGTTCTTTGACTGCTTCGCGTTTGGCCCGTCCTTTCTCAACGATGTCAGTTATGGTGGCAGCATTACCACTCGCTAATTGTTTTTCCTCCATTAAATCAGCATCTGAACATCCCCCTTCAGCATCTGAAGTTGTTGCCGTAACACAAGCTACAGCTTTGTCGCCAAGTGCTCGGGCACCGGCTGTTTTTTTTAAACCAGCAATTCTACTTTTTTCTAGTGTACCCGCCTTGAGTTTTTGAACAGCTTCTTCGACAGCAGCTTGCTTCTCACTGTCGGTGTATGTTTCACCATCCTCCATAGCTTTGGCAATGGCAATATTGGTTTCGGCAAAGGCTCTGACACACGCATCTTCTTGGACTATTTCAACGTCACCTTCTCTAATATCTGTTCCAATTTTACCCGTACTTGTTGTAAACATACCTTCCGCACCATCTCTGCACGCAGTTTTGGCAGTAGCAATGTCACCTTCTAATTCAGCGGCCTCCATACAGGCATTCATTTTTTTGGCAAAAGAGTTTTCACTGGCTCTACTCATTCTTCCCACCACCATATTGTTTTCCTCACGAGTCAAGTCCGTAAAACCCTCAGTAGTAGCGACATGTATTGCCACAGCAGCCGTACAAGCACGAGTTGCAGTAGTATCCATTGCCTTTTCAGTACACGCTTCCATAGCACTGGATGTGTCTTGTTCTTTACCTTTTTCTAAATCTTTTACCACGTCTACATCTTTAATATCTACAACAAGTTTTCCTTCCGCTTCAGCTTTAGCAACTTTGGCATCGTGAATTTCATTGGTGTTACAGGCTGTTTTGGCGGCAATATCGTCTGCTGCCAGATCCATACAGGCGAGTTTGGTTTCTACCATACTTTTTTGTGCACCCCTTTTCAGTGATTTTTCGACCATTCTTTTAATGTGCTTCTCTGTTTTCCCGTCACCAAGACCGGTGGCTTTAAAGGCATCGACTTTTGCTTTTTTACATTCGGTTGAACCACGAGTTTTACCCGAGGCAACACATGCAATAACTGCATCGGTCACTTCCTCTTCAGCTGCTTCATGGAGTCCACCCACCAAAGCTTTATTATCAACCTGACCACCTGTTGCTAACCCCATAACTTTTTTACCATCCAAAAGACAAGTAGCAAATGTCCCATCCACTTCTTCTATGCATGTTTTCATAAAATCACCCGCCGCACTATTAGCAGATTTTTTGACAAGAGCACGGGCCTCAGTATTTGTAATTTCAATTTTACCCGTCATTAATTTAAGTCTGTTCAATAAATCAGGGTTCTTTGCAGGGTCACCACAATTAGTTCCACTGGCTTCTTTACATGCTTCCACAGTTTCTGCCACTTTTCTCTTGGCAGCACGAACACAATCTTTCTGTGCTTTGATTGGATCAACTGGTTCACCAGTAAGAGCAGCACGTTTTGTCTTGGTAGCAGTTTTGCAAATGGCATATGCAGTCTTCATAGTAGAAGCCAGTGGTTTAGTTACACCAACTTTGGGTGCATGAGTGTCCATACAATTGACAAAATCGTCAGCAATCACATCCAGTGTATTGTCTCGCATTTCTTTTTCGACACGTTCATCAGTCCAATTTGGTTTATCACAAGAATCTTTAAATGCTGTACGTTTTGCAGCGGCACCCTCACCTTTACCACGACACTTATTTCTGGCTGCATTGGCATCAGCAGCTGACCCCACTCCGTTGGCAGCAGTTTCAAAACAGGCTTCGAATTTGTCTTTTTCCAAGTCTTTTGCAGATTTTTGTAAAAAGTATCGGATTTGTTTAGCAGACATGTCTGTTGCGAGGGGTTTACCTAAGCCAACACGAACCTCGTCAATGACAGTTGTATGACACGCTTTTACAGCAGAAGTACGCGCACTACCAGTTGTAACAATAGAGTCAATACAAGCACCAAGGACTAACCCAACCTCACCTTTGGCACCTTCAACAATGGCAGCTTTGTATTCAGTGTTGGTAATATCAGCAGCTGCTTTACCTAATGCTGCTGCAAATGCTTCTTTAATTTCTGGAAGTTCAGCAGGGTCAGAACATTTGCGTTGTTCTACTACACCAACTTTGGTAGCAAAGCAAGCACTCATTAAGTCCGCGATTTCACCCTTAGCTCCATCCTTTTGAAGTTTAGCCGCACCTTTAGCAGTAAATGTTTTGCCAGTAGCCGTCTCATACGCAGCTTGTTTAGCAGTTGCGCAATCGGTGGCCAACAAACCCCTACAAGCGGTCATCGTTTCTGCCATTTCTTTAGCTGCACCTCTGTTTCTTCCTAAAACAACTTCAACTTCTCCACAGGCACTACCTTTCGCGGACGCGCAGGCCGCAAACGTTGCGGTTTCAACACAGGCTTTTTTTGCGTCTGGTGGACACGATTCCGCCGCAGCTTTGTAGGCACCGACAATGTTGCCTGCTTTGGCTTTGGCTTGCATTCTTCCTAATTTTTCATCGGTCATCGCTGATAAACCTGTACATTCAAAGACTGCCTCTTTGACAGATGGACTTGTATATGAACACGCAGCACCAGTTTCAGTGTCAGCGACACAGGCAGCAACAGCATCAGTCATACAATCTTGTGCACCAGCAGTGATAGCTTTCTTAGCATCAACATCAGTCATACATTCATTGGTCCAAGTAGTACAATCGCTTAATTTGCCCGCAGCTGCTGCCATTTCAGTTTTTGCAGCCGTCAATTTTTCGGTAATAGTACCAGTAAAAGTTTTCATTTTTTCTTTGCCCGCATATTTGGCACCATCATGTGCATATTTAACTGCATCAGTAGCTGTAATATCAATGGCCGATTTACCAAGTGCATCGGCCATTGCTCTTTTAGCTGCTTCACCACCACGACAATCTTTACGTGCAACAGTAGCCGCCTCAGCCACGAGTGTGGAATCAACATTACCCATACATGCTTTAACAGCATCTCCTGTAGCTTCTTTCGCACCCTTGGATAATTTCTCTTGGAGACCGACTTCATCTATAACTTTACCAGTAGTAGCAGTAAATGCAGCTGCCGCAAGTTCGACACACGTTTGGACAGCCTCCGGTGTTGTGTCGGTGATTTGTGAACAGTCTCTAGCACCGTTAGACAATTGTTCATCCGCTGCTTGTTGGACAACTCTGAGAGCATCCGTTTTACCACAAGTACTAGCAACAGAGTCACCATTTCCGCAACATTTGAAACTATTAGCAGTCTTAGTACATAAATCGACAATGTTTGCATCACTAGTTACACATGCTAATTTATCGGCATCAGCAGCGGCAAGTTTACACGTCTTGACGACAGTGGCCCAGGACTCAGCCCCAGCTTGTCGTTGGTATTGTTTGACGTCGGCTGCAATCTCTTCAGTAGAACCAGTAGCACCAATGACCTCGGCAATTTCAGAAGCAGAAGCACTGTCGATACTAACAGGAAAAAGTAATTCAATTTCATTTTTGATATGAGGTGCATTTCTGTACCAGTCGTCGACAATTGCCTGCTTTTTCTCAGCATCATAATTACTTTTCCATAGTTGTAACTTGGCACCGAGTCCGGTCTCCGTTCCTGCTTCAGTTCTACAAGTGGCTTTTGCCACTGCAACAACAACGTTGTTGGATTGTTGGACGGTTAAACAAGTTTTTAATGCTAAGATAGCGTTTTCTAATGAAGATAAAAAAGATAAAAAAGATAAAAAGAGAAAAAGAGAAGATATGGTCAGTCATTGTTTTTGTTTTAAATTACTTCAATTGTTGCCGCCGACCCCACTCCGTTGGCCGTGCGGCAGAGTATACTTACCTCTTTTTTCATAATCGTCTCTTTGATGTTGCTGTGCGCGGGAGACTGTGATAATTAATAGGAGTTTTAGAAACATTGTTTGTGGTATTTGTTTAATTCTTACATATATATCTTTTCATATAAGTACTACATTTTCTGAGATTTAAATCAAAATTAAAACAAACTTCAGGCTCGCTGGCTCCAACTCGCTGGCTCGCTGGCTCGCTGGCTCGCTGGCTCGCTGGCTCCAACAAAAAGCCGGACTACAATCCGAGTGTTAGTAATGATTTATTGTTTAGACGTTTTTGACTGTACAGTGGTAATATGTCGTCCGGATTGTGTTCAAGATACTCAAAGATGTTGATCATCTCTCTAGCTTCGACCGCTTCCAAGTCCCACGCCATGAATTCTCGACGTGTAATATATATCTGAAAAGCAATTAACGACGGTAGAATCGAATCAGTACGCACCTGACGCCAAAAATCGATATGTTTTTGGTACGACGGAGCACCATAGGCCTGCTTGACTTCATCAAAAAGTACCGGGTCTTTTTTGCGCGGCTTGAGCTTTAGGTTGACAATGGCGGGGTGTGTCAGTGTCAAGTAGAGCATATGTGCCGTTTGATGGTCTTGTTGTTTATAAGCGCGCCGCATAACATCTGTAAAAAAGCGAAAGCTGTGTAAAACATGTCTTTTACGGACGCGCTTGTCGTCTCTCGTGAGAATGATTCTGATAGTGTGTAAGATGCCCGCGTCCAGTCTTTCACGCATGTTTTGTTGGTTGAATTGTGCTGCTAGAGCTTTCGTGGAGGCCCTGCATCGGAAAACGACATCTTCGAGGCGGTCGTCATAATCGGAATGGAAAAGTGAACAGACGAGTTTGCGTGTCCAGTGCCTTGGAGGTTGTGACAATACGCCATTCAAATATAGGTGTAGACCTTCGTCGGAGAGGGCTCTTTTTCTCATCTATGTATGAATATAAAGTTATATAGTCCGTTTCGTTTGTTTGGTCACCCATTGGATTTAAATCTGTGACCAGAAAATGTATATAGTATGTTTCTTCTGACCTAAATGAAATTGCGAACACCGGAATATATTATTATGTTTTTAATTTTACTGACGACGTGCTCGACGTATTATTTGCACTGGCATCAAGGGCCGCATGACCATGAAAAATATAAAATCCGTCGACATGTCGACGAGCAACTACCGTCAGAGGTGGAGGCAAGCACACCCGTGCTTCGGAAACAGAAACGACCACCTAAAGAAGATTCAATAGCGGTCGCCGTCCCCACGCATAATCGCATCGGTTATGTCCAGCTAACATCCAGCGCCTTGAAAGGCGGAGCCGAGAACGTATGGATATTCGACGATACATCGACGGAATATTCTACCAACGATTTGCGTCAATGGTACGGCACAGAACACGTTTGGCAGTCAAAAAAACACTTAAAAGCGGATGCCATGGCGCGTCATATTTTA
>MDTF01009875.1_pt1 | contig 12327 bp, 24 predicted proteins | sample 811191 | NCBI WGS metagenome assembly MDTF01 (sample SAMN05326649, study PRJNA326480) | marine metagenome | isolation source: seawater | place: Southern Ocean | collected 2011
AGATTAAAATTTAATTATGACTGAAATAGCTTTAATTGGAAAAAAAATAGGAATGACAAGAGAGTTTTATAAAACTGGTCAGTTAGTTCCTGTAACAGTTATCAAAATGGAAAAAGCTAGAGTTATTAATGTTATCGAACAGGAAAAACGTGGATATAAAGCTGTTCAATTAGGTTTTGGTAATATTAAAAATTCAAAACTAACGAAAGCTATGAAAGGTTTTTTTGCTAAAAAAAATACTGAAGCTAAAAAGAAGTTAAAAGAATTTCGTGTTAAAAGTACTGAAAATTACAAAGAAGGAAATGAATTTGGTCTAGAGATTTTCAATGAAGTAAAATTTGTTGATACTACCTCAAAAACAGTAGGTAAAGGGTTTGCTGGAGCAATGAAAAGATGGAATTTTGGTGGCTTACGAGCCACTCATGGTGTCTCTGTTTCACACAGATCACACGGATCAACTGGTCAAAGACAAGATCCTGGTAAAGTTTTCAAAGGAAAAAAAATGGCTGGTCATATGGGTGATAGATTTCGTACCATGCAAAATCTTGAAATCATTAAAACTGATTTAGATAATGAACTTCTTTATCTAAAAGGATCAATTCCTGGTTCAAAAAATACAGAAATACTAGTTAAACAATCTGTAAAAAATATTAATAAAATGACAATTAAAGAAAAGATTTTAGCCGCAGAAGAGGCTAAGAAAACACCAGATAAAAAGAAAAAATAATGAAAATAGAAAAATTAAATTTAGACGGGAAAAAAGATTCTATTGAAGTTTTAGATAAGATATTTTCTGCTAAAATTAACAATAAATTAGTCAGTAATGTCCTTTATAAGACAAATGCAAACTATAAAGGCAGACATGCCAAAACTAAACAGCAAAATGAAGTTGCTGGTCCTACATCAAAAATATATGCTCAAAAGGGTACTGGTGGTGCTCGTCACGCTAGTAGAAAAGCACCCATATTTGTTGGTGGTGGTATTGCACATGGACCTAAAGGTGAATTGGCCTATAAAAAAAGAAAATTAAATAAAAGTGAAAAAAAATTAAGTATAGCTTCTTTAATTAGTGAAAAAAATAAAAACAATGATTTGATTATCTTAAGTGATTTCAGTACTGAAATAAAAAAAACTAAAGAAATGCATTTGATTATACATAAATTAGAAATTACAAATTCATTAATAATTTTAGATAAAAGTTCTAAGGAGAAAATAGAAAAATCGACTAGAAATATACCAAACGTTAAAGTTACTGATGTAAATCACTTTAGTGCTTTTGATATAGTAAAGTTTAAAAAAGTTGTTTTTACTGAAAGTTCTGTAAAGGAACTGGAAAAGAGATATACGTAATATGGATAAAATACATTTATACGACAAAATTCTTTCTCCACTACTTACAGAAAAATCAACTTATCTTTCTGAGCAAAATAAAATTGTTTTTAAAGTACCTAGAGCTGCTAATAAAACTAACCTAAAAAAAAATATTGAAAAGATTTTTAAAGTTAATGTCATAAAGATTAATATTATTAACAAGCAAAATAGAACAAAAGTTACAAGAGGAAAAAAAGTTAATGTTCAAGGATATAAAAAAGCAATTATAACATTAAAAAAAGGTCAAAGTATTGATCTTACAACTGGAATTTAAATAATGGCGTTAAAAACATTTAAACCGTACACAAAATCTACTAGAGGAACAATCCTTGTTGACAGGTCTGGACTGTGGAAGGGCAAGCCTTTTAAGGCACTTGTTTCTCCTAAAAATGCAATGAAGGGCAGAAATAATAATGGTCATATTACATCAATAAACAGAGCTGGTGGACATAAAAAAATGTATAGAGAAGTTGATTTTTACAGAAAAAAAAATGACATGTCTGGGAATGTTGAGAGAATTGAATATGATCCAAATAGAACTTGTTATATTATGTTAGTAAAATTTGACGATGGATCTCATGCTTATTATTTAGCGCCACAAAAAATCAAAGCTGGAGATAAAGTTGAGAACGGATCAAAAAAAGAAATTAAAATAGGAAATTGTATGCCACTTCAAGATATTCCTGTAGGCATTAATATTCATAACGTTGAAATTGAGCCAGGTGCTGGTGGTAAAATAGCAAGATCTGCTGGATCATCAGTTACAATAAGCGGTTTAGATGGAAATTATAGTTTAGTTAAATTAGCTTCAGGTGAAGTAAGAAAAATAGATTCTAGAGCTTTAGCAACTATAGGTGTATTAAGCAATCCAGACCAAAAAAATATTAAAATTGGTAAAGCAGGAAGATCAAGATGGCTTGGTAGAAGGCCTCATACAAGAGGTGTTGTTAAAAACCCTGTTGATCACCCACATGGAGGTGGTGAAGGTAAAACTGCTGGTGGTAGACACCCAGTTTCACCAACTGGTCAATCTGCAAAAGGTTTAAAAACTAGAGATAACAAAAGAACAGATAAATTTATTGTTAAGAGAAGAAATAAAAGGAAGGATACTAAGTAATGGCTAGAGCAGTATGGAAAGGACCTTTTGTTGAAGAAAGTTTAATGAAAAAAGTTGATAAGTATAAACTTGATCCAAAAAAAATTCCTATTAAGACATGGTCAAGAAAATCAACAATCATTCCTGATTTTGTTGGAGTAAGTTTTCAAATTTATAATGGTAAAAAATTTATACCTATTACCGTATCGGAAGATATGGTTGGACATAAACTAGGAGAATTTTCACCAACTAGAACTTTTCATGGTCACACTCCTGCAGATAAAAAAGCAAAACCAGCTACGGCAGGTAAAAAATAATTATGAATAAGAAAAAGAAAATTAATAGACTAAAAGTTGACACTGTTAAATCTGTAAATAATAATATTAGATCTAGTGTTAGAAAGCTAAATCCAATTCTAAAAGCTATAGTTGGAAAAAAAGTTGATGTTGCAATTAGAGATTTACAATTTTCTGCGAAAAGAATTACCAAAGATATTCGTAAAACAATTAGTTCTGCTGTAGCAAATGCAGAAAATAATTACCAATACGACATAGATAAATTAATTGTTAAAGAAGCTTATTGTGGAAAAAAAGTTGTTATGAAAAGATTTAGACCAAGAGCAAAAGGTAGAGCGGCACCTATACTAAAACCATATTCAAGTGTAACAATAATATTATCAGAAGCAAAACAAATGGAGAGTCATGGGACAAAAAGTTAATCCAATAGGGTTTAGATTGGGAGTGAATAGAGGATGGGACTCTGTTTGGTACGCTAAAAAAAAAGATTTTGGAAATTATCTAATAGAAGATTTTAAAATTAGAGAATACATAAAAAAAAATGTAGTAAATTCAGGTGTATCCAAAGTAATGATTGAGAGAACTTCAAATAAATGTTTTGTAACAATTTATACTTCTCGACCTGGTTTTGTGATTGGTAAAAAAGGAAGTGATATTGACAAGATCAAGAATAATTTATCAAAATTTACAAAAAATGAAGTTACTTTAAATATTAAAGAAGTAAAAAAACCAGAAACCAACTCCTACTTAGTTGCTGAAAATATTGCCCAACAGCTTGTTAAGAGAATATCGTATAGAAGAGCTATGAAGAGAGCAATGCAGTCATGTTTAAGATTGGGTGCAAAAGGTATTAAAGTTTCTATTAGTGGTAGATTAGGTGGAAATGAAATTGCTAGAACAGAATGGTTAAGAGATGGTAGTATACCCGCTCATACATTAAGAGCTGATATTGATTATGCTGAAGCAGAAGCGCTTACCACCTATGGAATTATAGGTATTAAGGTATGGATTTATAAAGGTGAAGTTTTTGCACGTGAATTTAGCCAAGAAACAAATAAAATTATACCAAATGAGGTTAAACAATAATGCTTCAACCAGTAAGAACAAAGTGGAGAAAAGCTCACAAAGGCAGAATCCATGGGCTAGCGTCAAGAGCTAGTACTATTAATTATGGTTCATTTGCCTTGAAAGCTTTAGAGCCAGAAAGAGTTACTGGTAAACAGATTGAAGCAGCTAGAGTTGCTTTAACTAGGCATATGAAAAGACAGGGTAGAGTTTGGACTAGAGTTTTTCCAAATATACCTGTATCTAAAAAACCTATAGAAGTTAGAATGGGTAAAGGAAAAGGAAATATTGAATATTATGCTTGCAGAGTAAAGCCAGGTAGAATTTTATTTGAAGTCGACGGAGTTTCAGAGATAATTGCCAAAGAAGCTCTATACAAAGCTTCAGCTAAACTTCCAATAAAAACAAAAACAATTAAAAGAATAGCATAGTATGAAAATTCAAGAAATTAAAAAACTATCAAAAGATGAAATGCTCAAAAATATCGATAAACTAAAAAAAGATCTTTTTAATTTTAGATTTCAAAAAATTAATTCACAAGTAACAAATCCATCAAAAATTGGTGAAACTAGAAAAACGATAGCAAGATTAAAAACAATATTAAAAGGAAAAATAAATGCCTAAGAAAATTTTGACTGGTGTGGTAATAAGTGACAAACCCAACAAAACTGTAACTGTTAGAGTTGAAAGAAAATACTCTCATCCAGTGCTTAAAAAAGTAATCAAGGTTAAAAAAAATTATAATGCTCATGATGAGAATAATAAATTCAAAACTGGTGATAAAGTTTCAATTATTGAAAGTAAGCCATTTTCAAAAAATAAAAAATTTCAAGTAATGGAGAATTCTAAATAATGATACAAGTACAAACAGAACTATTAGTTGCAGATAACACTGGTGCTAAAAGAATAGAGTGCATAAAGGTTCTTGGTGGATCTAAAAGACGATATGCAAGTATTGGCGATACTATTGTCATTACTGTAAAAGAAGCCATCCCAAAGGGTAAAGTAAAAAAAGGTACCGTTCATAAAGCTGTTGTAGTTAGAGTTAAAAAAGGAATCCATAGAAACGATGGTTCAAAAGTTAAATTTGATAACAATGCAGCTGTTTTAGTTGATGACAAAGGTGAGCCTGTTGGAACAAGAATATTTGGTCCAGTAACTAGAGAGCTAAGAAGCAGAGGGCAAATGAAAATTATTTCATTAGCACCGGAGGTTTTATAGTAATGATTAAAAAAGGTTCAAAAGTATTAGTTTTAACTGGTAGGGACAAAAAAAAAGAGGGCGAAGTCATTGAAATCGATAGACCGAATAACAGAGCAAAAGTTAAAGAAGTAAATATGGTTAAAAAACATGTTAAAACAACAAAAGAAAAAAAAGGTGGCATTATATCGAAAGAAAGTTTCATCCATTTATCGAATCTAAAATTGGTTGAGGATAAAAATGCTAAAAAAAAAATTGAGGCTAAAAAATAATGATACCTAGATTAAAAGAACTTTATTACAAAGAAATACAAGCTGGCTTAAAAGACAAGTTTAGCTTTAAGAATATTTACATGGGACCTAAAATAGAAAAAGTTGTTTTAAATATGGGCCTAGGATTAGATGGTGCTGATGCTAAGATTATGAAAGCTTGTGTAGAGGACTTAGCAAAGATTACTGGTCAAAAAGCTGTAATAACAAAATTTAAAAAATCTGTTGCTAACTTTAAAACTAGAAAAGGTACTAACGCTGGTCTTAAAGTTACTTTGAGAAAAAACAAAATGTACGAGTTTATAGATAGACTTGTAAACATTGCTTTACCAAGAATTAAGGATTTTAGAGGTTTATCTCCAAAAGGATTTGACAAATTCGGAAACTATACATTTGGCATTAAGGAACACATTGTTTTTCCTGAAGTTAGCTTTGAAAGAGCTGACAAAGTTAGAGGACTTGATATTATAATTGTAATAAAAGCTAAAAATAAAGAACATAGCTTTGCTTTATTGGAAAAAATGAATTTTCCATTTATTAAAAAAGGAGATAATTAAAAATGGCTAAAGTAAGTGCAATTAATAAAAATGAAAAAAGAATAAAACTTTCTGACAAATTCTATAAAAAAAGATTAGCATTAAAAAAAATAATCATGGATAAAAAAATTTCGTTAGAAGAGAGATTTACAGCTCAACAGAAACTATCTAATTTACCTAGAAATTCTGCAAAAGTTAGAGTTATGAATAGATGTCAAATCACAGGAAGACCACACGGAGTATACAGAAAATTAAAAATATCAAGAATAGCTTTGAGAGACTTAGGATTACATGGACTTATTCCAGGTATGACAAAGTCGAGCTGGTAGAAAGGAAAATATGAGTTTAAGTGATCCAATAGGAGATATGATTGCAAGAGTTAAGAATGCTCAAGCAAGGAATCATAAGAAGGTGGCTTTACCATCGTCAAATTTTAAAACTAAAATAGCAGATATCCTTAAAAATGAGGGTTTTATAAAAGATTTTAAAGTCAACACAGAAGACAAAAAGTCTACTCTATCTTTAGAGCTCAAATACTATTCTGGTAACCCTGTTATTAGTGCATTTGAGCGTGTATCGAAACCTGGTAGAAGAATTTTTTCTAGTGCTGAAGCATTGCCAAAAATTAATAATGGTTTAGGCATAGCAATAGTCTCAACACCCAAAGGTGTAATGACCGATATTGATGCAAGAAAACAACGCATTGGTGGCGAAATAATTTGTAAGGTATTTTAATGTCAAAAATTGGTAAAATAAGCATTCCCATTCCTGAAAAAGTTAAAGCTGTTTTATCTGGTAGTGCGTTAAATATTGAAGGTCCATTAGGTAAGAAGGTGCTTAACGTAGATCTAGAAATGTTCAATATTGATATTTTAGAGGGTAAACAAATTTCTATAAAACCAAAAAAAATTGACCAAAATTCAAAAAGACTTTGGGGCATGAATAGAAGTTTAATAAATAATGCAGTTATTGGATCTAGCACTGGTTATGAAAAAATTTTAGAGTTAGTTGGTGTTGGCTATAGAGCTGCACTAAAAGACAAACAATTAAATCTTCAACTGGGATATAGTCACGATATTAATTTTGATATTCCTGAGGGAATTAAAATTGAAGTTGAAAAACAAACTACTTTAAAAATTACTGGATCTGATAAACAACAGGTTGGATCTGTTGCGTCAAAAATTAAAACTTATAGAAAAATTGAGCCATATAAAGGAAAAGGAATTAGAGAAAAAGGACAATATGTTCTGAAAAAAGAGGGAAAGAAAAAATAATGAAACTAAATACAAACACTAGAAAAAGATTTAGAGTTAGCAACAAAGTCAAGAGAGTTGCGCCAAAAGACAGATTTAGATTGAGTATCTCTAGATCTTCTAGAAATATTTCAGCACAAATAATAGATGATGTTAAAATGATTACTTTATTATCGGCCTCTTCTGTTGAAAAAGATATAAGATCAGGTGAAAAAGTAAACAAAACTGAACTATCAAAAATTGTTGCAGAAAAACTTGCTAAAAAAGCTCAAGAAAAAAAAATAACAAAAATTTATTTTGATAGAGGTGTTTATAGATATCATGGTAGAGTAAAGATCTTTGCTGAAACATTACGTAAAAATGGAATGGAATTTTAATTATGGAAAAATATAAAGATAAAAAATCTGATGATATTTTAGAAAAGTTAGTACATATCAATAGAATTACTAAAGTTGTAAAAGGTGGCCGTAGGTTTGGTTTTTCTGCACTAGTTGTTGTAGGTAATCAGGCGGGTAAAATTGGTATAGCTCATGCTAAGGCCAAACAAGTTCCGGATGCAATTAAAAAAGCTAATGAAATGGCAAGACGAAAGTTAATACAGATACCACTAAGAGAAGGTAGAACAATCCATCATGATGTTAAAGCAAAAGATGGTGCTGGAAGAATAGTGTTGCGTGCAGCATCAAAAGGTACTGGTATTATTGCTGGTGGTCCAGTTAGAGCTGTTTGTGAAGTCTTAGGAGTGAAAGATATTGTAGCGAAATCAATGGGAACCTCTAATGCGCATAATGTTATAAGAGCTACAATGAAAGCTTTATTGAAACAAAATTCACCCAAATATATATCAACAATAAGAAATAAGAAAATTTCTGAAATAATTGAAAAAAGAGGCTAATGATCACTTTAAATAACAGAGAAAAAATTAACAAACCTAAAATGAGAGTTGGTAGAGGAATAGGATCGGGTAAAGGTAAAACTTGTGGTAGAGGTGTTAAGGGTCAAAAATCTAGATCTGGAGTAGCTATTAAAGCTTTTGAAGGCGGACAGATGCCCCTATATAGAAGACTGCCCAAAAGAGGATTTAACCCAATCTCAAGAGTAAATATAGCAATAATGAATTTAGAGAAAATACAATCTTTTATCGATGACAAAACAATCAAACCTAGTGATACTATTAATATGGAACTACTTAAGAAATTAAGATTGATAAATAAAAATTCACAGAAATTAAAAATTTTAGGTACTGGTGAAGTAAAAGAAAAAGTTAATATAGAAGCAGATTTAGCCTCAAAATCAGCTATGGAAAAACTAGAAAAAGCTGGTGGATCTCTACATATAAAAAAATAATTAACTTATAATGAGCGCATCATCATCAACAAATGATTTAAAAAATAGAATATTTTTTACGATATTCATTTTAGCAGTATATAGATTTGGTACCTTTGTCCCACTACCTGGAATTGATCCAGAACAACTAAAAGTTTTAATGGATGGCAATCAAAAAGGATTGCTTGGAATGTTTAATGTTTTTGCGGGTGGTGCTGTAAGCAGAATGGCTATTTTTGCATTAGGTATAATGCCTTATATTTCTGCATCTATAATCGTACAACTTTTAACAGGTGTTTCTGACTATTTTAAAAATTTAAAATCACAAGGTGAAATGGGAAGAGCTAAAATAACTCAAATTACAAGATATGGTACTGTACTATTAGCTACAATCCAAGGTTATGGTCTTGCAGTTGGCTTACAGTCTTCTGCTGAACTAGTAATTAACCCAGGCTCTTTTTTTAAAATTTCAACGGTAACAACAATTGTTGCTGGAACCATGTTTTTAATGTGGTTAGGTGAGCAAATTACCCAACGAGGGATTGGAAATGGAATATCACTTATAATCTTTGCTGGTATTGTTGCTGAAATTCCTAGAGCTTTAGTAACAACTTTTGAGTTGGGTAGAACTGGTGCAGTTTCTACATTTATGATTTTAGCAATATTTATTTTATTAATTCTTACAATTTTATTTATTGTATTTATGGAAAGAGCATTGAGAAAAATTTTGATAAGTTATCCTAAAAGACAAATGGGTAATAAAATGTATGGTGGTGAATCATCACATTTACCTTTAAAAATAAATCAAGCTGGAGTAATTCCTGCAATCTTTGCCTCGGCATTATTGTTATTGCCTGTGACTTTTTCAAATTTTAATTTTTCAGATAATGATACATTTTTAAATATCAGCTCTTATTTCACACAAGGCCAACCACTGTACATGCTTTTATATGCTTCTGGAATTATATTTTTTACTTTTTTCTATACCTCAATAACCTTTAACCCAACAGAGACGGCTGATAATTTAAGAAAGTATGGTGGATTTGTACCAGGGATTAGACCAGGTGAAAGTACAGCTTTATACATACAAAACATTTTAACAAAATTAACAACAATAGGTGCACTATACTTAACTCTAGTTTGTTTAATGCCAGAGTTCTTAATTGCCAATTATCCAATACCTTTTTATTTAGGTGGTACTTCAATTTTAATTGTTGTCGTTGTTGCTATTGATACTGTTACTCAAATACAAACAAGATTAATGAGCTCACAATATGAGCAATTAATCAAAAAAACAAAATTTGGAAGATAAGTGAATATTATTTTATTTGGGCCTCCTGGCGCAGGTAAGGGGACACAAGCCCAACTTATTGTTAAAAAACATAACTATTTTCAATTATCCACAGGAGATTTATTAAGAAATGAAACTAAAAAAAATACTAAATTAGGCAGCGAAATAGAAAAAATTATTTCTAAAGGAAATTTTGTTTCTGACGAAGTGGTAAATAAACTTTTGAAAGAAACAATTTTATATCTTAAATTTAGAGATAGAATTATTTTTGATGGTTATCCCAGAACTATTGACCAAGCTAAAAATTTAGATGTTATTTTGAATGAATTTCATCAAAAAATTCACCTTATTATTTCACTTAAAGTACCTCGTGAAATTATTGAAAAACGAATAATTGGACGTATTACATGTGATAAGTGCAATTTAACGTTGAATGAGTTTTTTAATAAAGAGGAAATAGAGCTCCATCCATGTGGCAAAAAATTTTTTGTTAAGCGTAAAGATGATAATTTGGAAACAATAATGTCTAGATTTGACATTTATACGAAAACAACACATCCAGTGCTTAGTTTTTTATCAAAAAAGCAAAATTTCAAGGAGATAGACGGATCTCTTAAAATTGATGAGATAACTAGTAAAATAGATGCCTTTATCAATGTTTAAGACGTTGACTTTAAATAAAGTTCTTATATAAAAGGCTAAATTTTATCACATATTTATGGCTCGTATCGCAGGTATCAACATTCCACAAAACAAACTTGTCCACATAGGATTAACTTACATCTATGGTATTGGTGACAAGTTTTCAGGACAAATTTGTTCTTCTTTAGAGATTCCAAAAGCTAAAAGAATTAATGAATTAACTGATGATGAAATTTTAAAAATTAGAGAATACATTGATCAAAATTTTAAAGTTGAGGGTGATTTAAGAAGAGATTATTCTTTGAGTATTAAACGATTAATAGACCTTGCTTGCTATAGAGGCACAAGGCATAGAAAGAAATTACCAGTAAGAGGTCAAAGAACAAGATGTAATGCTAGAACAAGAAAAGGTAAGGCGATTGCTATTGCTGGTAAAAAATTAACTCCACTTAAAAAATAATTATGGCTAAAGCTGATAAAGTTGAAAATAAAGACCAGAAGGTTGAAAAATCTTCTAAAAAAAATAATAAGAGCTCTTACTCAAAAAAAAAAAAAATTAAAAAGAATATTTTAAATGGAGTTGCGTACGTGCAATCAACTTTTAATAATACTATTATTTCAATCGCCGATACTAATGGAAATGTAATTTCTTGGGCATCTGCTGGTCAAAAAGGATTTAAGGGTTCGAGAAAATCAACACCTTATGCTGCTCAAATTGCTGCAGATTCGGCTGCCTCAAAAGCACTTGAATTTGGTATGAAAACTTTAACCGTAGAAGTAAAAGGACCAGGTTCTGGTCGTGAAACTGCATTAAGAGCATTACAGGCTAGAGGATTTAAAATTTTATCAATTAAAGACACAACACCAATGCCTCATAACGGTGTTAGACCACCAAAAAAAAGGAGAGTTTAATGGAAGTAGAGAATGTTAATATAAAAAACTGGAAATCACTTATTAAACCAGCGAAATTAGATGTAAAAATTAGTGAAGATTTAACACACGCAACTATAGTAGCTGAACCTTTAGAAAAAGGTTATGGTCTGACATTAGGTAATTCTTTAAGAAGAATTTTACTGTCATCTATAAGAGGCGCTGCTGTAACTTCAATTCAAATAGACGGTGTTCTACATGAATTTACTTCAATCAAAGGTGTAAGAGAAGATGTTACTGATATTGTTTTAAACGTTAAATCATTAGCATTAAAAAGTAATTCAGAAGGAACCAAGAAATTAATTTTAGACGCAAAAGGTCCTGGTGAAATTAAAGCTTCAGATATATCTGGTTTAGCAGATGTTGAAATACTTAACCCAGATTTAGTTATTTGTAATCTTGATGAAAATACTAATTTTCACATGGAAATGAATGTTAGCACAGGTAAAGGTTATGTCCCAGCTGACTTAAACAAGCCTGAGGAGCCACCACTAGGACTAATAGCAATAGATTCCTTGTATAGTCCTGTAAAAAAGGTTTCATACTCTATTAGTACGGCAAGAGAAGGAAAAGCTCTTGATTACGATAAATTAATAATGGAAGTTGAGACAAATGGTTCAATTTCTGCCGAAGATGCTGTTGCTTATTCTGCAAGAATTTTCCAAGACCAATTAAAAATGTTTATTAATTTTGATGAACCTGTTGAAGCTCCTATTAAAGAGGTTTCTACAGAACCAGAGTTTAATAAAAATTTACTTAGAAAAGTCGATGAGTTAGAACTTTCTGTTAGATCAATGAATTGTTTAAAAAATGACAATATAATTTATATCGGTGACCTGGTTCAAAAATCAGAAGGAGAAATGTTAAGAACTCCTAATTTTGGAAGAAAATCTTTAAACGAAATAAAAGAAGTTTTAACTGGAATGTCTCTTTATCTTGGCATGGAAATACCAAACTGGCCACCAGAGAATATAGCTGAAATGTCTAAAAAGTTAGAGGAACAAATTTAATGAGACACGGAATGGCTAATAAGAAGTTAAATAGAACTTCTG
>MDTF01005157.1_pt1 | contig 12322 bp, 7 predicted proteins | sample 811191 | NCBI WGS metagenome assembly MDTF01 (sample SAMN05326649, study PRJNA326480) | marine metagenome | isolation source: seawater | place: Southern Ocean | collected 2011
ACATTTCAACTCTTCTTGCCACGAGTGAAAACGGACACGCTTGGCGACGCGTTTACAACAATTGGGTTTCTTGCTTCTCATTATTGTGACACTCCCGCACTCGTGGGCGTCTCTCTGTATGAGGACACATTTGTCGTCAAACTTCTGGAGGGTGTTGGGTTGAGCGAGAGTCAACTAAGAGACGGCCTGTACGCGGTGGGTGAGGATCGCACCACACGCGAGCACGCGACCGAGTTTGCAAAAGCGATGACGGAATTTATTCTCACGTCTTCGGACGTTGTCACGGAGGCGGAGGCGGAGGTTGTGATTCGCGGGTCGTACAGCGGCACGTGGCTTGAGACGCGAGTGGGTTCCACTTACAAGATTGGATATACTGCATATAACTACCCAATGGCGCGATTCAGAAAGGCGTTCCAATCGCACGGAGCTGCAAAGGCGGGTGCCTACCTCAAGGGCGTTGCGGCGGTGTGCTCACAAGCGGCACGTTCGGTTATCAAAGGCCCAGAGGGCAACCTCTTTCCATTGGTTCACAAAACGCAACCAAAGGAGTCTCACGCGTCGGCACTGGGACGACTCGTTTCAACGGAACGTCACGAGTTTACCATACGCAAAGAGGACGTGTCCAACGCCTCGGTCATCCGGCTTTCGTCGCTTTCGTCCCTCGCCACGGCAACGCGCACCAACTATGAGGTCTGTTTGTCTGCAGCCAAGCGGGTGTTCCCAGACGACTTTGACAGAATCGCATTCGATGCACTAGTCACACCTACGCTCTACGCGCGACTGGAGGGCGTAAGCGATGCAATTCGCGAGGCTGCGGCTATGACCCTGACTGAGGACCTCATAGGCAACGTCTTTGCCGAGTACTCGTCGCGCAGTGCGGCTGTCGCAAAGATACGCGCAACGAGGCTTCGCATTGCCGGTGCGCCTAGAGGTACGTGGGCGGGCGTTGAGCGAGCGTTCATCCGCCCCGACCTCACGTCCGAGGACTCGGCCTTGTCGATCATCACAAAGCAGGCACGCGCGGTGTTCCTGGACCGGCTCTTGCCAGTTGTGACCAGTGCTGGTATTTGTGAGCACCCCTCAATCTTCAGCGGCGTGAGTCGGAACGCCTACCTGCTACTGACTACTGGGTCGGCGTGTGTGATGATCTTGCCAGGTCTGATAGTGCCGCCGTTTGCTGATGAAAGGTACGACGACGCGTCTCTCTACACGCGCCTCGGCTTTGTCATCGCTCACGAGTTCATGCACGTCACGGCGTTCACTCAGCAATGGGATGTCTCGTACGCGAATACAATTCTGAAGAATTATCATACAGCATGGTACAGTGAAGCCATCGCCGATGTTGGGGCCGCCGCGACTCTGTTGCGGTTCTCGCTGCTTACGAATACGACGGTCTGTTCGGCAGTGTCGCAACTATTCTGTGGACGCGTCGCTTGGGTAACGTCGGCGGACCAGAAATATCTATACGCTCACCCACCAACCAATATACGTGGAGACAATGTCTGTGAATTTCTCAAAACTTATTTTTAGTCGCTAAATATCACTTATTGTATTGTTTTCAATAGTAATTACATAAAAAAACACTGGGATGTCCTCTTCCTCTCGCCGTGCCGGTGCCGCGGCTGCGGCCGCGGCCACTGCACTGGTTCCCATTAACGCAAAGCGAGCGCGAAAGCGACCAGTGGCATCGGTTGTCAAGGTCGACGAGCCATTCCCCATTCTAGGTTCTGCTTCTGGTTCTGGTTCTGGTTCTGGTTCTGGTTCTGGTGCCGGTTCTGGTTCTGGTGCTGGTGTCGGTGGCGGTGGCGACCCCACCACCCTAACAGATGATCTCATGGACGCGTTGCCAAACTTTACAAGCCAGGTGGGGGAGGGTGTGGACGAGGTGTCTACCCGATCCACCAAGCCTCCTGCGATTCCGCCCGGCCCGCTGCCACGCAACGCGGACGGCAACCTTTCTCTGCTGCAGAACCGTGCCGGTGTCGATGCGGACGAAAATTTCGGATCACAGGAACTTGCACTCTCCTCCTACCTCAAGCACCACCCCGTGCTCAGTTTGGAGTCTACCAGCTTTCAGACACTCCAGCTCGTAGCGGACCTCGTCAGCACAACGTCGATACCCACCAAGGAACTCGAGATTGTGACCAAGCCACACGACGACTCCTTCCTCCGCAGCCAGAATATGGAAACCGGCGAGCGTGCGTGCTGCCTCAACGACCGCTGCATTTGCGTGTGGTTGGCGCGCTGGCGCTACGGCGACAAGACTGACATGGCGTTTATTGGCACGGAGTTTTTGCTCCCCTCGCAACTCGCAGAGTTTCAGCGGTCTGGTGCCTTGCCCAAGAACCACGGCAAGTGTCTCGTGTGCAGTCGCTACGTGCACACGTTCATATACAAGTGCGCCCGCGCGGACCCAACGTTCAAACCCGATGCCAAGATACCGCTCCAAGCCTTTGGCAACTCACTGGGAATGGAGTGTGGTCAGGACGTTCCCACGCACTCGAGTGTTGCGAATGATTCGGACGGCTACAGACAGGAGGCGCTTCTGTTTGTGGACGAGACGTGGGCAGACACTGCCGCCGCACGGGGAGACATGGCCTCGCTGCTGTGGCGGCCATGCGTCAAGTTTGACTCTTCTCACTACGTGTATGTCAAGGACCACGGCGGACTGCCTCGCATTCTGCAGCGCAACGTGGGTTCGGGAGACGAGTCACCGCTCTCGCATTTTTGCCAGCCGGCTTCGGGTCACTAGCGTCACCCGAAGTCGGCAATTCTGCAGACGCCACAAACCCCCCCAAGACCCTGCCCCTTTTAGTCGAGATGATGTCGAGAAGTCGAAGCGTCTTCGAACCGGACACGCGTCCCATCTGCTCCGACTTTGAGGACGCGGGCATGTGTGGAGCCATAGACCGGCTACTCGTCAAGCTTGCACCGCGCTTAGGGTCCACACCCATCCCCTGCTGGGTGTGGTCGCTGGACTTTTCCCACTCGGTTTGCGAGTGTTCTCGCGACAGCGGCGTGTATGAGCTAATCGACTTTATAATCGGGGTGACGACTGCGCTCGGTAGCAACGATGTAAAGTCGTTGCCGAGCGGCAACGAGAGGGGCGGAAGCACATTTCTCCAACTGACGGCAATTGTGCGATTGCGCTTTGGCGAGATGCTCGAGGCGTTTGCGGTTCACGAGTCGGAGTTGGTTGTCCCGCACGACCAGATTCCCAACCACGCCGTGGACAAGCAGTCGCTCGCAATGCTGTACCACGACTCTTACTGCATTTCTGTCTGGACGTCTGCGCATGCAGAGTACTTGGCCACCATCAAGGACGTGTTGGCGAACAGAGCCGCGACCGAGACTCTCGTAGAGGACCTGATGATCCCATACCCTGAGCTCTACAGCGTAACAAACCTCAGCAACCTGCTCCACCTCGGTCCCCTACTAGAGCGCGTATCGTCGCCGCGCTGCTGCTCGAAGACGTCACAGTATATTCTGGCGATTCTTACACGGGTGACCAATGCGGGTTCGCGTGGGTGGGAGACGACGCTTCTGTCTGCCATAAAGGAATCTGAGGGCGCCGTGCGTGTATGCACGCAGTGCATTGCGGTTGCGCTTTCGGGCCTCAACCAGGTCATGCACCCAGGGGCGCGCAAGCCTTGGCGTGAGCGGTTTGTCATCCTCCGCGCTCTGCGCTCGCAAACCCAGCAGGATTTCAAGGAAATCGTCCAAAAGTCTCCAGGGGCCGTGAAGGAGGCCATTCGACTGCACCTAGCTGCAATCATGGTATCGGATTCTGCGACACTCGAGGCGATGCGGTATGCGCGCCAACCAACGGGTCAGCTCGCCATTCCCCCGATGGCGCTTCCGCACCCATCGCTTGCGGCTGCCATGCACAGCATGGCAGCCGCGGGTGCCGACATGGTTGCCTCGCGCGACTCAGTGGCGCTTGCAATTCAGCGCAACCTTGTGAGCGAGCCGCGGTCTCGCAAGAAGGCCGAGTCCCGGAGCAGGCACGCGAAGAACGAGGTCGAGTACCTGAGTTACTCGTCCTCGTGGCTTGGCGGCCGATCCGGACCCTCCGGTGCGGCCATGCGACCCGCACACCAAGTCGTGAGCGGGCTACTCTCCTCGTCGTATCGATCCATCTACATTCCGTTTTGGCTACACGGCAACCACCACACCCACCGCGCGTCTCGGCTTGATTCGGCGCAGTATGCCGCGCTGCACCACCGCTCCGCCGCGTACAAGCTGTGCAGCCTCCTGCCACTCGAGGACTTTCAGCGCGCCCAAAACCTGGCCCTTTCCACCGTTGGGTCGTCGCTCTTGACCGTGGACCAGTCCTGCAAGTTGCTTGGAATCCAGGCGGCCAAGGACGAGGTGCCAGGCCTGCCGTGCTCCGCCTCAAGCCGCGCGGTGCAGGAAGCCGAGCTTGACGTAATGAAACTCTCGGCACACGATGCGGCACTGTTGATTGCATTCACTCGCATTACAGTCTTGCGGTCCTCGATACTCTCGTACGACCTTGGACCCGGCACGCGGCTCAAGCAATCCCTTGCAATCTGCCAACGCCTCCTGCTCAAACTGGTTCCGGGAGAGGATCCCTGCGAAGCAGTGCAATCCCGCCTTCCAAAGCACGCGACCGTCTTGTTCTGCTGCTCGGAGTGTCGCCGGGTGGTAAACTCGGTGCAAGACAACAGCGGCAAAGATGTGGCTTTCAATGAACTGGGGCTGAGCGCGAGCATGCTCACCATTGATGGCGACATTTGCAACGGCCACATGCGGTGTGCGAAGCGCTCCTCCGCAGCGCTCCGCACGGCAGTGTCTCTGGAAGCAGTCGCAGAGACTGTGGAGTTGGAGCAATTCGACCCGGTTGAGAACCCGCTCCTGCCGCAGGATTTGCGCCCTGCCACGATTGTTGCGACCATGTGCAAGAGGAAGAAGAAGGCGTCGGCAGGGGCGGCAGGGTCGTCGTCGGCGTCCACGTCCGCGTCCGCGTCCGAATCGGCGGCGTCTGCATCGCGCGACTCGTCTTCCGAGGTTGCAAAGTTCCGGAGGGACCTCAAGTCGTGTTTCGAGCAGAGCCAGAACGCCGTGAGCTGCGGCGACGTGCCTCTCGTCTGCATTCCAATACTTGGCCGTGCGATTCGGGTGTTTGGCTCTTGGTACGCTCTCTGTGGCATGTGTGGCGCCCTCACACGGTTCTCGCCTGCTGGGCGGTTCCGGAATGAGATATGCTGCTTGAAATGCGACTTTGCCATGCTCGCTGGAAAAAAGGCCGCGGCAGAAATGCAAGAAGCATTGCCCAAACCACCACCACCGGCTTGTCGCTTCTGTGGCAAGGTCCAGCCGGAGAATGGTGCGGGAATGAAGTGGCGATGTGTGCCGTCGCCTGCGGACACTGGTGGGCGCAATGCGAGCGTGCCAGCCCCTCTCCGCGTCTGCTACTACTGCCCCTCACACTACAGGGGGTGGCTCTTGGCAGCACACAAGACCATGAGCACCGCTACCATCTTCTCGCATCTCCTCAGTCGCGCCAGGCCCATCTTTGGTGCGAATTCGGACACGTCTAGCAAGCGACCGGCGGCGCTTCACTGTGACGATTCGGAGGCCCCCAAAGCAAAGCGCCAAAGCAAGTCTACGAAGCGGAAATCGGCACTTACAAGAGTTATAACAAAGAACAACCGCAGGAGACGACTCTCCACTTCATGAACTCATTCTTTCTACCACTACAACTATAGAAGAGATGACAATTCCTAAAAGACATATCGCGGACGCCGTCAGGTGCGTATTCACCCGCGGCGTGAAGAAGAAGAGTGCAATCATCGCGGGAACCGGTATGGCCGGATCCTTGATTGCAATGGAGATCGCCAGGAGGAGGATGGCGAGAAGCGGGGGAGATAAACTCCCCCTGTGTGAGTACGCGATGCGCTCATCCGGGAACACGAGCGTTCCCGATGGGTAGGAGTCGTGGCTGATGGCTACCGTGCAGTTGAGTGCCACGGCAAAGAGTAGCCAACCCGCAAGCAAACCGTATCCTGGACCCAGAAATACCAAGGTTCCGTACTGCGGACCGGGTAGCGTCCAGGCCTGCAGTGTCGCGGAAGCGGCAACTGCAAGCGATGCAGAAACTGTCAGCATGGCGCAGGCTATCCACAGATAAATGGTTTTAACCATCTTGCGTTTCTTCTTTTCCTGTGCGGTGTGCGTATTGCGCATATTCTCCACCGTTTCCGGATGGGAGCCCAATCGAAAGACGAGTGGCCAGAACGCCGCAATGAGGAGCGATAGACTCACCAGAAGTATGGATATCAGGTGCTCCGTTTCCCTGAAGATCTCAATCTGTTCAATGAGACCGATGAGGACCAAGTACAGACTCGAGCACCCCAGCCAGCCTATTAGAAACATCCAGACGGCCGAATAAATTTTATAGCCGTGTTCGTTCTTCTTCGAGTGTTCCGTTTGCGTTTTTGGCCAGAATTTTCCCGGTGTCCACGAGGCCTTGTAACGCTCCGACACGGTGTGCACGGTTACCCACATGCCAAACCCATCTGGTCGTTTATTTTTCTCGCCACGGCTGAACCACCCAAACACTCCAAGTATGACCACTGAGGTGAGCAGACCCAATGCAGACAAAACAATCGAAATGCTTGTTTTTACATACGGCTCTGGTGGGTGAAGGATTACTTCATCCATGGCTTAGTGCGATACCTTTTGCAGCTTTATTGTGGGTTATGCTTACGATATTAGCCGCCTCACAAGCTTTAGAAATGGTTGAGAGCCCTTGAAAATGGACGATTTGGTTGTCTTACTCCGCCCATTCTTTTGTCGTCTTGGCGCGCGCTCCAAGAATTCAGAGGCAAGAAACAGCAGTCCTTGTTCCGCGGTGTGTGGAGACGTTCCTATTTCCAATTGAAGACGCGCGAGCGCCGACCCCTCTCCCAGGTGCTTCATGCAAGCAACTGCGAATTCCTGCCAGCGGGTTGAGCGCGCAAAGAAGTAAAAGGGCGACTGTGCATTAAACTCGCGCCCTTGAACCTCGGAGATGCGCTCTGCGAGCATTTCCACCAGAACTAGCTGTGGTCTCCCTATGCACATCGACTCCAGCTTTAGAAAGTCGAACCGGGAGCCGTTTGCGGAACACATGAGCGCGTGTGCCCCATCAGAGTCCGCCAAGTATGCAAAGCCCAAGAATTTCTTCACCCCGTCGGAGATATCAAAGAGTGCACGGAATGCCAGCTGCATCTCTTCTTCCAGTGCGTCGGACGGGTCTGACGCAGAAAAGCTCTTGAGCAACTTGTGCAGCGATGCGGCGATTAAAGATTCAAAGTTCTGTAGAAACCACGATGGAATGTCCGCGTGGTTGCAAGTCCCAAATGCAACGGTTGCGCATCGGGTAACGAGCGATTCAAAGGCCCCAGACAGCGGACGAATCTCGCCTCGGCTGCTATGGCTGCGCAGACACGTCACTAGCGCCTTGGACACCTCTCCCCACCGGACGTCTATTAAAAGGTTGACTGCGACGTTTGGGCAAACCTTTCCGTTGAAAAGGTCGTTGAAAAGCGTTTCATACACTTGCAATCTAGTTTTGTTATACACTCCGGTAAAGTGTTCCATGCTTTCTCACCAATTCCACCCCTACCACAAGTTGCAAATTTTTTGTAAATGTAGATCTTTGCAATCCCTATTTGCAAACACGCGACACGCATGCAATCTTTGATGCAATCTATGCACACGCAAATGTACACTTTATTGCAAGTCTGCAATCTTCACTACAATCTTTTTTGCCATCGCCCGTCGACTTTCATTGTTTAGTCCGACTGTGTTCTGTTTGATGGCCATTGCCAAATCCTTGGCCAGGGGAGCGTACAGCGCTTTAATAAGCCCAGGCAGTTTCATCTCGCTTATTCCATCGTGCAGGATGTGGATCAGGTCAAGGTCTTTCTTATCAATCGCAGCCCTGAATTCCAACACCCGCTTCACGAATAATCCATCGCGATTCCTTTTGGGGTTTCTCGCATCCCGTGCTTCCTGTGCTTCCTGTGCTTCCTGCGCACCCGGTGGCGCCTCATCATCTTGACCTCCCAGGCTACGGAACGCGGGTGCAGCTTCTTCCTGCTCTTCCTGCTCTTCCTGCTCTTCGACATCATTCAGCACCTCCTTTGCGTGATTCAATACCACTACGGCCACTTCATCAAGGTAGGGGTCGTCTCTTTCGAGGGTGTTCACATACTCGTCCCATCCTGTCGAGTGTAGGAGTGCTTCAAGTGCTTCTGATCGATCCGCTTTCTCCGTCTTGTCATTGATCTTTTCTACCTCTTCAAGTTCGTTCAGCAGCTCTTCACCATCCCACCACTTCTCCCATGCATCAAATTGCTCGAATGCATCGTCGTACTCATTTGACTCAAGTTTCTTCAAATAGCTTTTGTTGTTGACCAGGAACGTGCCACGCTCCTTTGTATTTTCCAACCATTCCCTCAGCTTGGCTTCCATAGATTCCTCGCCGCCCCCCTCCCCACCATTCATCACCACGTTGAGTGTGTAGTGGCTGTATGCCGCAAACATTATATCGACGACTTTTTGCTGCCTTGTCCTTTCCCTAAACCAGTTAGGCTTGATGGTTGTCAAGAGACCCGTCAGAACAGTGCCCTTCTTGAATGACGCAATGAATCTCGAGCGTATGTCCTCGATTGCCGCATGTGCAATGAGTCCGTCGACCCCCACTAATGAGAATGGATTCTCGGGTGGCTTCTCATCAAGAGTGCCTGTAGCGGTTGTCCTCTTGACAATCCTGCTTCCGTATCCCACTTGGTCCGTTTGGAGAATATGCAAGAGTTCATACAGATAGGTGTCCTGTTTAGCTTCAATGGCCGTCAATCGGCTTTTAATACGGTTGTCGTAGCTGGACTTGTATTTCTCGATAATATTGCGCATGGGATCCAGTAGACCTGACAAGCTCAGGGCATTGGTATCCATTACGTCCTTGCATTCCGACAAGGGCTGCGAGGGGCTGGTGGCGGCGGAGGGGGCGGACGATTTGGAGTCCTCGTCCTGCGAGTACTCTGGATCTTCGTCGTCGTTGTCGGGTAGGCAGAAGGCGGCGTGAAGAGTGGCGTTATCGAGAAGAAAGATTCCGTACCAGGGGCTAGCATCGGTGGGGCCAGCTTCGACAACGCCCACTATATAAGCAAGCCTGCCGACCATGATGTCGTTGTAAATCTCAGTGTCGCCCTCTTTGACAGTGTAAAGCTTTTCGGACATCTTCTTCAAGAACAGCTTTGCTGCGTCCTCCTCCTCCGCGAATTCCAACGCGTATTCCTTTTGCATTTTTGCCAATAATTTTTGGATGAGTGGGTTGGCTACCTTTTCTTTACTCTTGGATTGGTTTTTGAAAGATTCCACCCGTTCCAGCATAATGTACAGATCTTCGAGCTCGTCTGTAATAAACCCAGAATCCAGGTTGGCTCTCAACATCGTTATGAATATATCCTCCTCCATCAGATGGAGGTCGCTCCTCTCCGTCTTGAAGCGATGTACCATTACGACATCCATTTCTTTTTCCACCTCACTATACGCATCTTCTAGCACCTTCCGCGTTACCTTCAGTTTGTCTGCAATGTCCTCAAACTCCAGCAGCATACCCAAGACTTGTTTTTCCATTTGCAATTGTGGCACCTCCGCCAGGGTGTTTTTCTTTTTGCGATCGTCTATATTGTTTAGGATTCTCATGCCTTCCTTTACGAGTAGTCCAAGTTCTTCATCCTCCTCTTTTGCTCCAGTCGTCACAACCAGTTTAGAAAACAGGGCATCCACAACACTCTGCCCAGTGCCAAGACACGGACTGTCCAGTCGTTTATGAACGCGATACATGTCAACTTTCCTATTCAGTACACGTGCAATAGGGTCTTATTCTTATTTGCAGCACAGACAGATACAGATACAGATACAGACACAGACACCAACAGACACACATATTCGTTCACAGACACGCACCGCTCCACATGCACGTCTCCGCAGCGATGTGCTCCGAGTCGTAGTGGTTGGAAGACTGCACCGCCACCTTGTCAATGACAAGATTCTCCTTGCAGTTGCCACTGAAACCATGTGACGGAGCGCTGAAGTTTGTGCACATGCGGATGGGCTGGGAGAGGTCGACTGCGCCCTCACTCGCTTGCACTTCCTTCAATACCTCTTGCAATTTTCCCAGAGTGTATGCAACCTGCATCTCAAACTCCTTTACCGATGGTTGCATGTTGATATTCAGGAATGCGTTTAGCATTGTGAGCCTGGGCACCTTGCCCTTTGGAATCTGCAAGAACCCCTCTTGAACCAGGTAGGCGTGGATCGTCTCGGAAGACCACTTCTTGGCTTGGTTGTAGGTTGTTGGCAGCTTGGTCGGTATGTGCGTGATGGGCTTTGCAATTGCAGAGGCCAAAACCGTACGACCAAAGTTGTTGCACTTGCCCGGCTTACGTGCGGCGGGCTTGGGTGCGGCGGGTTCGGGTGCGGCGGGTTCGGGTGCGGCGGGTTCGGGTGTGGCGGGCTTTGTCACCCGGGTGGCCCTGATTGTATGCCATTGCGTGGCAGTCCTGTTGCAAACCATTGCAAAATGCAATGCAACCACGTTTGCACTCTTTTCTTTTGCAATAGTCCTGTCACTCCGTTGACACCTTTCATCGGGAGGCATGTGTGTTTTGCTGGGCCGGTTTGCAATAATGAGATTTTCAAATCGGCAAAACTCTCCACTTGTGGATTACCTTGGTAAACGACGCTAACGTTTCAATTGTTGCATTCAATTCTAGATGACTTTTATCATGCATCTCCGTGATGCTGAAAGTGAAAAGTTTGAACGATTGTTGTCAAAGATTGACAAGAATGGCACTGATGCATTGAGAGCAGAAGCGTCATTCGTGCGGCAACAGCTGGAGCTGCACAGGGCCTACGTGAACGCGTGCGTAAAGATTGAAACCTTTGCGGACGCCTTGAGAGAGTCGTCTGCTCCCTTGGTGCCACTCAGGTTTCCCGTCAGACTTACGATAAAGACCAGAGAAAGCGTGGAAGACGGCATGTACCATTCGTTTGTGCGATTCGTCCAGGATTTGCACAGCGCGGTGTTATTGCAACACGACGGGAATTCGGTGACGGGGTGCGACGTGGACATTGTTGTGGAGAAGATTGCCAACGCACTCACGCTGGAGAGTTGCCGCGTGTTGGACGGCCATGTGACGGCATGCGAGGCTCGCACTGTTTGCATTTCCTACATTGAAAAGTGCAGAGTTGCCGCTGTGCGCAAGCAGAGCGCTGAAATGGAGAGCCTTGACCGCGCTTGCGCAGTGGTAATCGAAACGCTTGCTCGCTTTGGAAGGACCGCCACGCAAATTGGCAAGGGTGTGGTGGTGAGGATGCGCGGATTCCTGAAATCCGCGGAGCGCAAGGGGTTGCGCGCAGCGGCGCAGCGGTTGGGCTCTGAGCGCCAGCTGCGGGGTGCTATGACGAAGCACAGTTGGCTTCTGGGGGGAAAGGTTGACGACGACAAAGTGTCACGCATTTACGAGCTGTTGCTTGTGACGCACAACGAGTTGGCCCAGACGCTCACGTGGCAGAGGCGGCGCGTGGCGTGGCTCTCGTCTGCCAACTCTGCGAATCGGTGCTGGTGTGGGCTGGCAGTCGACACGGGCTTTTCGGGGGGGTTGCTGCACGCACCCGCTCACATGAGGAGCTTCTCCACCAGCGAACGGGTCAGGGTAGTGCTGGAGACGCAGGAGGTTCCATTCTCTTGCTACCTCAGCGAAGTGTCCGTCTGCAATGTTGCGATTGGACTTCTGGACACGCGGCGACTGTGCCTCAATCAGATAAGCGCGTCTTATAGCAATCGGATAATGACTTGGGACTTTGCCAAGTATGAAACAGCAGCTTCTAGAATTCTAGAGGACGTGGTGCGGCCATGGAGTTGCCGAATGACTTTGCCAAGTTGACAAGAAAAGATAACCAGTAGCTCGCTAACCAATGAATAGAAAAGGTGAAGGTCTTGTAAATCATAAATTGTCATGTCAGCCCCGACATCCATCTCAGCCGGTGATAATGCCTTCATCGGAGGTGCGCAGCAGCGCAACCTGCCGCCGCCCAATGTCGGCGGCGGCATCGAATCGGCCATCACGCGCGTCGGCGCACCTGTTGGTGGCGTAAACCCGGGACAGATCAAGCAGGCCCGTAACAACCAGGGGAGTAACATTGGAGTGCCTTACACTCGGTTGGTCCCACTCAACACGAGCAACTCCCTTTTTGGGGTGGATGTCAACAACAAGAAGCGCCAGTTCACCGAAACCCAGGA
>MDTF01000975.1_pt1 | contig 12319 bp, 10 predicted proteins | sample 811191 | NCBI WGS metagenome assembly MDTF01 (sample SAMN05326649, study PRJNA326480) | marine metagenome | isolation source: seawater | place: Southern Ocean | collected 2011
CCAACATCTCCATATACCGAACTAGTAGGTCATTTCGGGCAATTCGGTGCCCCAACGGGTGACCAATAATCTCTTCTGGGCGAGGTATCTCTGGATTGAAGCTTATTGAATCAGCGTAGAAAGGCATGTCTCGGGCCACCTGAGACAAGACAAAAGATGATGCCAACAAAGACATCAAACCAACCAGCACAGCTCTAACTTTAAAAATCATTGGGGAATCTAGCCTCGTACTTAAGATTTAAATGACCGCACATAATTGAGGTTGGCGGATGAAGGGTCTTCATCTAGTAACTATCAACAAGAGTAAAAGATGCAGGGATTGCCGCTTCGTGTCCAGTCGCTTAGTTAAACTGCTTTAATCAGCGCATAAAAAAAGCCCGACTCTTACGAGACGGGCTTTTTATCAATAAGGGTAGCTTACTCAGGATTGCCTATTGGCGTGCCTTCTTTTCTAAACTCACCGTAAAGGAACTCTTCAGAGAACTCAGCACATTTGAATTCAAGTAATTGCATGTTCTCATCTACGTGGCGGTAAATAGGAAAGCTCACCTTCCACGGAGCTGTAAACGTATTAGCGTCCGTCATGGTCGCTTCATACTGAATATGATTAGCACCCATTGGCGTCCAACGCTCCTCTACAACCATTTGATAGCTGTGGTGGTTGCCAGCGCGATCGAACCAAGTATTTTCCATTTGGCCACTTACACTAACGACAAGCGTGTCACCTTCCCAATAAGCATTTGAATGTCCCATCCATGCGTCCACCTGAGACTCAAGCTCAGGTTGATCAACATAAACGATCCGATTTGACTCGGCGAATTCGTAAGCTACCAAAACCACATCTGTTGACTGAATAATCTGAAAAGGAAATGGCAGATAATTAGCTCGTGGAATCCCAGGCATATAGCATTTTGTCAAAGGATCAAGATTATGGGCATCAGCTTTGTTCAAATCTCTTTGCCGGCGCCCTTGTTCGTTGTAAGGAATACCGCCACCCTCAACAATCCCAAGACTTGCTGGCACAGCAGAAGCGGCACCCATCTCTCGAGGATGCGGACCATAAGAAGCTGCATGTGGCTCAACATTGTAATGAGCTGTTGTCATCGCTTGCCAAATGCCGCTTAGATCAGGCTTCCCTGATGGAGTGCGAGCTATCTCACCGTTCTGCGCTGCTGCTGTTAGCGAAAGAAAACCTGTCGCCATAGTTAAAAAAGATATTGATAGAAGCTTTGTAAATGTAATTTTCATTGATAATCCTTAATTCAATTACCTGGTTTTAAAGAGAGATTAGCTGTATGAACTAGCGTGAACCGCCTTCGGCGGCTCTTTGCTCTTCCATACGTTCACCACGAAGAATATTCACCATTCCATAATTTCCTTCATGGCAGGCATATTCATAGATCTGACCTGCTAGTTTAGTCATTGGAACAATTGCTGTGATTTTATCTGTGAACGTGGAAGGGTCGTCAATGGTGAATTCATAATCAACATTGTCAAACGCCGTTCGAGTAAACCGTTCAGTTAAAATCATATCCTTGTTAGCGCCGGTGCTGTTAAATGTTTGTCGAAGACCATTAAAGTTCTTAGTCTCAACAACCAATGTGTCACCGTCATAGTAGCCACGAGAATCTCCTGACCAGAGAGTAATATTTTCATCAAGTTCAGGCTTATCACCCAAATGAACAATCCGGGCATCGTGGATCATTTCTGTCATGATCACAGCGGTGTCTTTGCTCTGAACAATTTGCAAATTATTATTGTACAGACTCGGCAAAAACGGAGGTCCCGAATTAAAGCCAACGATGCAACGTTCTGAAAGACCACGATCTTCTGGACCTGCTTTCGCGATACCGCCAACAACATAGCGTACAGGTCGCGTGCTTGGAATATCAGGACCAAGGCCACCGTATTGACGTGGCGCACCTTCTACTGCATCCGGAACGCGGCCGTCGAGAGGATAGACAATATGAGACGATCTTACTGTCTCACTAAGGCCTCTGACTTCAAACCAAAAGTCGTTGTAACCACCAGGGTTATCTGTGGCATCTGGGGCGCCTGGATTAATCACCCTTTTGGCCGCTAGCGCATCGGCTGCCGCTGCACTGGTTTCTTGCTCCGCGATTGCTTCTTCGACTTGCTCGCGAGTAAGGAATTCTTGATTTCCATATTTTTTAGGTCGTTGCATTGGAGTGTTAGAGCTAAAGTTCCAAACGCCTTGCAAATCTGGCTGTCCATATTCAGTTCTAGGAACTTCATAGTCAGCATCAGATTGGGCTAATGCAACACCGCTAAAAGCGGTAAGTGTCGAAAGTATAAAGATATTTTTTAAGTTCATTGGTCTAACCCACGGGTTTTTTCAGCAGAGGATGTAACTTAGAGCTTTGCTCGGCAATAATCAATAGATATGCGGTTAAATGCAGCTTTGGAGGGGACAGCTGGATGTCTGTATCGGGCATTGACTGATTATTGACTGACTGAATGCATTATCGGCATGAATTACCGGCATGAATTACCGGCATGCATAATCTGGCAAGCTAATCGTCGTCTCTACTGAGACGTGTAAGCAAACTAGAGGTGTCCCACCGCCCCCCGCCGTTGGATTGAATTTCACTGTAATAGGAGTCAACAATTTCGGTGATTGGAAGCTGTGCGCCGTTTTCCTTTGCCTGCGCTAACGCAATACCGAGATCTTTGCGCATCCAATCCACTGCAAAACCAAAATTATACTGATCGGCAAGCATAGTCTTGGACCGGTTTTCCATTTGCCAAGAGCCGGCAGCTCCTTTGGAAATAGTCTCTATTAATGCCTCTCCATCAAGCCCAGAGCGCCTCGCAAAATTCAGTCCCTCTGCCAAACCTTGAACTATCCCTGCGATACAAATCTGATTTACCATTTTGGCCAACTGACCGTTGCCTGCTGGCCCTAGCAATTTGCTAAAACGGGAGTAGCAGTCGATAATCGGCAGAGCCTTATCGTAGCTATCTTGGTCACCCCCGAGCATGACGGTCAGCGCGCCATTCTCCGCACCGGCCTGCCCACCGGATACTGGGCCATCTAGAAAACCAATCTTTTTTGGCGCAAGCGTCGATTCCAGTTCCCGCGCGAGACTTGCAGAGGCGGTGGTATGGTCAACTAGAATTGAACCAGCTTTCATCGCCGATAACGCCCCTCCATCGCCAAAGATGACCTGCTTCACGTCTTCATCATTACCAACGCAACTAAGCACAACATCGCAATCCACAGCCGCCTGCGCCGGTGTTGCTCGCCAGCTGCCACCAAACTCTTGCACCCATTTTTCAGCTTTTGATTGAGTCCGGTTATAGACACAAATATCAAATCCAGCTTTTGCCACATGACCCGCCATGGGATAGCCCATTACGCCTAAGCCAATAAATGCTACTTTCATTTTTTACTCCTACAAATCCTAGGTGGTTAAATCGCTGACTGCTGCTTAAAAGCTGCTAGCGCTGATAAATGCTTTTGCCCCTGGCGATAGTCTCCACTACGGCAATGTCTTGCAGCAGCTGCGGCTCTGAACCTAAAGGATTGCTTTCTAAAAGAACAAAATCCGCCTGCTTGCCCAGTGTGATCGAGCCTTTGTCTTCTTCCTCAAAATACTGATACGCGGCCCCGAGGGTAATGGCTTTTAACGCCTGCTCAACGGTGGCTCTCTGATCAGGCCCTAAAACATAGCCACTTCTGGTCAGCCTGTTAACTGTAACTGACACTAGGCGCATCATATCTGGCGGAACCACAGGCGTATCATTGTGTATTGTCAAAGGAATATCTAACGCCGCTGTCGCTGCCACGGGGCTAATAAAAGATGCTCGCTCCTCACCGAAACTCAACCGATGCCAGTCACCCCAAAAAAATGGATGCACTGAATAGTAAGACGGTATGACCCCCAATTCTTTGAACCTAGGCAGATGATCTGGTCGCATCAGCTGAGAATGAATTACTACCGAACGGTGATCTTTAACCTCCCCAGAGGTGAGTCCCGCTTCCACTCCGTCCAGCATTAAATCAATGGCTGCATCGCCGTTTGCATGGGCTAACACCGGCACTGCGCGTTCGATCAAATCGGGCATTCTCTGAAGATAAAGTTCAGGGTCGTAGCTAGGGTATGCAACATAGTCAGGCTTTGCGTTTGGCGGCCCTTGAGTATAAGGCTCGGTCATCCATGCGGTGCGCCCCTGAGGAGATCCGTCCAACGTAAATTTTATCCCGCCTAATCGAATTCCTCCCTGATACTCCGTCGGGGCGACCACTGCGAGCTGGTCGTCACTCATGACGTTTGCCCACAGGTAAGCAACAATGTCTTGGGGGAAGGGATCAAGCTTGGCTTCTTCTATCAATTGATTCAGATAGGGCTGGCCTATATTACTGTCTTGAATCGTGGTGATTCCATAGCTGGCGTAAACCTCCAGGGCCTGACGCCTAAGCAATCGGCGCTGCTCTTCGTTTAAATCAGTGCTCTGACTAGGAAAAAGCCTCATAGCTGTTTCTTCCATCACCCCATCTGGGTCAGCGCTGCCGTCGAGCCGCCGTATCACCCCACCTTCTGGATTATCTGTTAACACGGACACATTGGCATTGGATAGGGCCAATGAGTTCACGGCAAGCAAATGACCTGACACATGTCTAATAACGATAGGGTGCCGAGTCGAAGCACGATCAAGGTCCTCTCTGGTTGGGTGACGCAACTCTGCTAGCAATGAATCGTCATAACCCACCCCGTGTATTATCTCCCCGGCGGGAATTTGCCGAACTTCAATCCAGTTTCGAATTGCGCTTACAATGTCATCAATGGAATTAATATCACCCACTGGCGGCGACGATAAATCCAATGCGTCTAGACGACTGGCAAAAGCAGAAAAATGGCCATGGGCGTCAATAAAGCCGGGTAATAAAGCTCGCTCGCCAAGCTCAACAACTCGAGTCTCAGTGCCTCTGAGTAACATCGCCTCTTCTGCTGAACCGACAAAGCTAATCCGATCGCCCCTGACTGCAACCCCTGTCACATCAGGCTGATCCATGGTGATAATGTTTTGACCGACAAAAATCATATCTGCCGGATCAATAACACTAGGAGCAGCAGCCTGATCAGAGCTTGGACTGCAGCTTATTAATGAAGCGAGGAAAAACGTGAGCAGTAAATATTTCAAAGTAATCACCGGTTATTGGTATTATGAATTAATCCCTTCGCGGCACTAACGACTAGGCCGCAGCGAGGCTTTTTCTGTTATGGGCGGCTGTAAATTAGAGCACATGCAGACAGTAAACCGCCCCTTTAAGCCTAACCTGAGACCAAATCAGACCGCCAATCCTGCTGCAGCAGCATGAGCAGCTCATCCATAGATTGAAATCTGGCATTAGGATCTTTTTGCAGGCACTTCATCGCCACAGATTCCAATAAAGCAGGTATCCGCTGGCCGCATCGCGACGAGGGCATTCCAGGTGTGTCGTTCAGGACACTTGAAATCACTTCATGCATTTTTTCACCGATAGCTGGCGGGTGGCCGCACAATATTTCATAAAGGACCGCCCCTAAGCTAAAGATATCAGTTCTAAAATCAATTGCCGGATCCAGGTTTATCTGCTCGGGAGACATATAATGGGCAGTGCCTTGCGCCTTGCCTTGACCGGTTAATGAGAGATCTTCAATGATGCTGGGTTCAGGCTCGTCTTCTTCCACCGCGGTGCCATCAGGGTGCCATACTTTAGCCAAGCCCCAGTCGAGCAGAAGTACTTCTCCGTAGGGTCCGGCAAGTATGTTTTCTGGCTTTACATCGCGATGAGCGACACCGTGGGTGTGGGCGTATTCCAGAGCATATGCAACCTGCAAAATAAGGTCCATCAGCTGAGTTAAATCATAACGGTCGCGGTAATCTAGAATTTCACGCAAAGTATAACCATGAACTAATTTCATGGTGAAGTAGGGAAGACCGCGTCCGTCTCTGCCTAACTCATAGGTGGGCACGGTATTAGGATGCTGAAGCATGGCGGATACCCGCGCCTCCCGCACCAAGCGCAGCTGCTCGACCTTGTCGTTAGCAAATTCTGGCTTAAGAGTTTTGTAGCAAACAAAACGAGAAAGATGCAGATCCTTACAGGATTTAATCAGCGATTTACCGCCTTTGGCGATAGTGCTGAAAAAAGCATAGCGCGTGCGAGGATCTATTTTCTCGGGTAACGCTTTGTCAGTTTCTTCCAAAAACACTGATTCATAGCTTTTCGGGGGCTGTGGGAAATTCAGCATAGCAATCCTAACTCTTTGTATTCGCTAATTTTGACGAGCGACTCAAACAAAATTTAATGGCTCGACCCAGTATAGGCTCAAGCTCAGGGTTGTACATCCTCTTAAGCAAACATTATCCTGGCCCCAGCAAGTAATTCTGAGGTTATAATAAACAAACGTTTAACCCTGATCTGAGACTTGAATCATGAACTCTGACGAAAATAAGCGAATCATCGAAACAAGCTTCCACGTGCGATACGCTGAAACCGATGCTATGGCTGTCGTGCACCACGCCAACTACCTGATTTATTTTGAGGAAGGACGCAGCCAGTACATGCGTGACATCGGAAGTGACTATGCTCATATTGAAGCCAGCGGCTTTCAACTGCCTGTTACAGAAACCGGCATTCGCTATGTTGGCAGCCTGCGCTACGGCCAACTTGCTACTGTCAGGACTTGGCTAGAAGAGAATAGAAGTAGACGAGTTACTTTCGCTTATGAGGTAATGAATAATGAAAGCGATAAAGTGCTGGTAAGCGGATTCACTCGTCATGTTTGGACCGACACCAAAGGCCGCGTAACCCGAATGCCAGAAGAGTGGAAAAAACTGTTCGAATCAAACTTTCCTGCCTAAAACTCAGACCCAGGGGAAGATTAAAGTGCTACATAAAACAAAACAACTGCTGGTTATCCTTTCCGCCTTGACCCTCGCGGGTGAAATAAGCGCCCATATCAGCCTCCCATACACTGATAGCGATGTAAGTTATTCCAGCGTAACCTCACTTGAATACCGCACCCCCGAACAACAGCTGCGCTATGGCGAAGTACCGTTTCAAATTGGGCACCTTTGGCTTTATAAGTTAACGAACACCCCATCCAAGCTGATAGTGTTTATTCGTGGCGCCTGCTGGCTGAATCAACCCCAAATGGCTCATACTTTTCCAGCGGCAACCGCCCTAGCTCAAACATGCTCGGCGGTATGGCCTATCGAATATAGTCGCACTGGTGACCCCGGCGGAGGCTGGCCAGACGACTATAAAGTTATTAAAGCTGGCATTCAATGGATAGGCAATTTAGGCGAATACGGCATCAACGGAGAAAACATAGTGATTGTCGGCCATTCCGCTGGCGGTCATTTGGCCTTGCTTGCTGGCATCAATTTTCCCAATGATAATACCGGTGTCGGTCTAGCGGCGATTGCCGATATTGTTAAATATGCTTCTGGCACTAACGACTGCGAAACCGCCGCCCCACTCTTCATGGGATCTGCCTTTGCACTAACCAAAGAAAGTTACCGAAAGGCAACCGCTGTCGGTCTTAACTTTCATTGCAGGACGTTATTATTACATGGCACAGTTGATTCTATCGTCAACATTTCCCAGTCAGTTTTACCAAATGCCACCACATCAGGGTTAGCAGAGGCAGGCCATTTTGATTGGGTTCACCCTGGCATAAAAACATCCCAGACCCTACTCGACAGTCTTGAGAAATTAATTTGAAACCAACTTTGATCGACGCTATCGCTCACGATGATGCGGATGCAATTGCTCATCTCAAAGAGCAATTTGAAATTCCTACAGGTAAAATATACCTCGATGGCAACTCTCTGGGCCCAGTCTCAATTTCGGCAAAAAAAGCCGCCCTTAATGTTGTAGAACAGCAATGGGGCAATGACATTATCTCTAGCTGGAATAAACATTCGTGGATTGATTTACCCATCAATACCGGTGAAAAAATTGCAAAGCTGATTGGTGCCGCACCTGGCCAGGTTATTTGCTGTGATTCCATCTCAATAAACTTGTTCAAAATCCTTCACTGTGCGCTGCAGCTAAACCCAAATCGACGGATTATCTTGTCCCAAGACGACAACTTCCCCACGGATCTTTATGTGGCAGAAGGCTTGCAGCAAATTTTAGGGGTTCAGCAGTGCGAGCTTGTCAGCGCAGCAGACACAGACATTGAGAATCAGCTAACAAATCAGGTCGCTGTTCTCTTGCTTACCCACGTCAATTTTAGAAATGGCAAAACCCACGATATTGAAAAGATCACCCAAGCGGCACACGCCCAAGGAATCATCGTAGTTTGGGACCTTGCACATAGCGTTGGCGTACTCCCGCTCTCCCTTGATGAATGGAATGTAGATTTCGCGGTTGGATGTGGCTACAAATATCTCAATGGCGGACCCGGCGCACCAGCCTTCATCTATGCCGCAGATCGCCATCAGAATTCTTTCCAACAACCGCTGCAAGGTTGGATGGGGCACATGGCCCCCTTTGACTTCTCCAAAGACTATTGCGCTAGCCAGGGAATGATGCAGTTTTTAAGTGGCACGCCACCCGTTATATCAATGAGTGTATTAAATGCTTCTCTAGACGTATTCGATCATGTGAGCATCGCTGAAATAAGACACAAGGCAATAGCTCTAATGAGCTTTTTTCAAGAGTTAAAAAAGGCATCGCCTGAACTTAATGAGCTTCAACTCATTTCACCTGAGAAGTCCAACGAGCGCGGCAGTCAACTTGCCTATTCACATCCTGACGCCTATGAGATCTGTCAAAACCTTATAGACAATAACGTGATAGCCGACTTTAGGATGCCCGACGTATTACGGCTTGGATTTTCACCGCTTTTTCTAAGCTTCCAAGATATTCATACCGCAATAACTGAACTCAGCTCAATAATGACGTCAGAAAGCTACTGCGCAGCCCAGTTCGCCGCCAAAAAGAAGGTCACATAACTCAGTCGCATTCAGCGCTATATGATTACAACTTAAAAATAGAGCCCATCGGAGATTGGATGTTCTCTGTGAATTGCCAAGGGATAAGAGTCGTCGAATTAACAAGAATGCGCCTTACTCGCGAACTCAAAGCTGGCTCTGTTAAAACATGTGGATGACGGTTCACTTGTGAACAGAGCAATGGAATCGGTAATCAGCAAATTGAAAGAATCTTCAAAATTACCAAGCGCCGAGCCACATAAAGACTACCACGCTGATTTATTAAGCTGGAGCCCACACTTGCTGGCGCGGAAACGAGTCCGGCTGGTGCCTTAGCCTGTTGGCACTATAGTCGATCCCGATTCATCGGTTTACCTATTATGACTAACAATTTCTACTTACGACTTTTACCTGACGCGACTATGGAGCTGACTCGCTCCCAGTCGCCAATATAACCTCACCGCTTTTTACAGAGCTGTGATTATTTCACTGAAATTTTGGTTGATTGGATAACGGCCAGCTGTCCACCCAAGCCTAACTATCACCAGATCTTTTGACGGCACAATCATCATGTTCTGTTGCCTATTGCCCTGAGCCGCATACGCATCCTCAGGAATATCTGACCAGCGTAGTTCTTCATTACCTCTGTTAAGCCACCATTGGTAACCATAGGCTTTCTGGTTATCTGTGCTATTAGGCGCTGTCGCCCTATCAATCCAGTCTTGGGTGACTATCTCTCGGCCGTTAATAGCGCCGCCATCAACCATCAGCTGACCCAGTCTGGCCCAATCTCTTGCCGAGGCATAAAGGTAAGAACTCCCAAAAAACGCCCCGCTTGCATCCATTTCAAATACTGCATTTTGAAATCCTAAAGGTTCAGCAATATTGGCCTTGTAGTCATCATAACTTTGCTGCGGACCACCTAAAACGTCAAGATAGATCCTGCTTAAAATATTAGCGGTTCCGGAGCTGTAATTGAATCGAGCACCAGGCTCGTGGGCAAATGGCCGAGCAATCGTAAAATCTGAGGCTGAAGGGCTAGTAAACAACATGGTAGTCGCATCGTCACCGGGATTGTATTTTTCTGAAAATTCGAGACCATCGGACATGGTAAGTAGATCAGTAATCTTTATATTGGAACGGTCATCATTTAACCATTCATCAAACTGCGGACTGGAATCTAAATTTAACAAGCCACGCAGCTCCAAGTTACCTAGCATTACAGACGTTAGACTTTTTGCCATTGACCATCCCAATAAAGGTGTAGTCCTGTTAGCCCCTTGAGCGTATGCCTCACCAAGAATAGAGCCATTGTGAACCACTAGCAGCGCTCGCGTATTCATGCCAGCCGCGTTGTCCCGCTCAACTTGAGATTCTAACAATACCTGAATGTCAGTGCGCAGATTAGCTACCTTATTGCCTAGTGGCCAAAGCTCCGCGCTGCTAACAGAGGGTTGGGTTTTTAATTCTTGGCGCTGAGTGTAGGCAGGATAATCAACCGCACAACCTAAGCCAGGAATGTAACTAGCAGTTTTAGTGCTAATCCCGAGAAATGACGTTTCGACCACTCTTAAATTTTCATCGGTACTAACCTCTAGTAAATCTAAAAGCGGAGAATACTGAACCAGATCATCGAATGACTGCTGAGCCGAAAACCCGCTAACAAAACGCGAACTGCAAAGCAGCTTGGAACCGATTCCGGTTGCCACCCCGGGAGCGCTGAGAATAAAAGCAGGCGGAAAGCCAAGAAAGGCAGCTACTGCAATTAAGACTATGAGTAAAGCAGAGAGACATAGGGTGATTTTTTTAATCATAATAAACAGTCTGCATTGAGTATGTGAATATTAACGTAGTCGAATAATTGAGACGCTGTTGGACACTCGTAAAAACCTGTCCTGGCTCTAAAGAATGGTCTTCTTTACACTAGGTGATCTAGCTTTGATTTGCTTAACTTTACGCCTAATGCTTATGCTTCCACTTTCCCCCCGAGATGAACAGCAACAGCCCCAACGCCCCGGCACCAGAAGCTAACCAGTAGGGTAGACTGTATAAATTCCCATTTACAGTATAAGCATAACCCAGTAACGCAGGGCCTATTGCAGTGCCCCAGGAGGACAGCAAATTGCAGATAGAGAAAATCCTAGGATAATCCTTCAAGCCGAATGCATCAGCAATCAATAGTGGCTGGAGCATCAGTAAATTACCGACACTTGCGCCAAATAAAGCCAGCCCCAGGTACAAGGAGTACTCGCTAAAGCCAAGGGCTAGGATACCCAACGACAATGCTTGCACTGCCATCATGGTGATCGCAAACACCCGTATTGGTATCTGCCCGACCATCCAGCCCCCTAACAAGCGTCCGATGATACTTGCCACTGGAACGATAGCCACAGCAAAGGCGGTCTCTGCGGCGGTCAATTGCTCTTTCACCAATCCATATTGATGAGATATTCCACCCACCTGTGCCATCATCAAAAACACATAAGCGCAGGCAATGCCCCAAAAAAAACGACCTTGCCTGGCCATTTTAAATGAAACACCGTCAACAGAACCAACATCGATAGGACCTTTACTTGGCTGCGCATCAGCGAGGTCCTGCGCGGAAGCACCATCGACACGCAACCCCATAGATGCAGGACTCGGACGCAGAAAAATCAGAGCGGCTGGAATAACGCCTACCACATAGATCAATCCCAGCAGTGGAGCCGCTAAATCAAAACCGAGAGAGCTGACCATTAAAACACTGATGGGCGTGATGACAACACCACCTAAAGACAGGCCGGTGGAGGCTATTGAGAGAGCTACTGCGCGCCTCTTTTGAAACCATCGAGTCACTAAAGTGGTTGCGGGAATCAAACCTGAACCGGCAAAGCCAACACCAAACAGCGCATAGGTGGAATACAGCTGCCACACAGAACTTATTCTAGGAAAAAGACAGAGCGCAATACCCGCGATAATGGCGCCCAAGCAAATTGCCAATCTGGGATCATAATCCTGAATAAGTTTTGCAACCATGAGGCCTGCAAAGCCACCACTTAAGAAAAATATAGAGACTGCATAGGAAGCAATACGAATATCAAATGCCGGATTGGAAGCCAGCGCATTGAGATAGATGGAGTGATTGTAAAAGCTTAGACCGCTGGTGAATGTCAAAATCCCGAGGAGCGCAAAGGCGACTTTCCATCCGTAATAAAGCTCCTCGCCTTTAGCTGCTGGCATTCGGTAAAACTCCGGATCGATTAGTGTTACAAAAAAGTGATGTTGGGTAACAAGATGGTGCGTAAAAATAGTATTACGAAAAAACAGTGTAACGATCAAACAGGGGATTACTAACGCTGGCAAAAAAGTCAGTTAAATAGTGGAG
>MDTF01018039.1_pt1 | contig 12317 bp, 3 predicted proteins | sample 811191 | NCBI WGS metagenome assembly MDTF01 (sample SAMN05326649, study PRJNA326480) | marine metagenome | isolation source: seawater | place: Southern Ocean | collected 2011
AGAATTTTAAATTCTCTTTGAATGAAAGCTTGTGTCGAGAGTGCGTAACGGATACCATGTAACGGATATAAGGTACCAGGTGATTATAGGATTAAAGAAACAGAAAAGGTGTTGGTAACAACATGTACCTGTCATGTACTACTAGCACTACTGTAAAAACTAAAACTGACTGTACCTTCGAAGGTACTAGGAAAACACCTTCTACGGTAGCAGGTATTATTGTGTATTCTTACAGTACTACTCAAAGCAACTCTCCTCACTCACCGTCTCTTCCGCTTCTCTTTGGCCTTCTTCGCAATCTCACGCTCTTTCTTTTTCATTTCTGCGTTCGCTTTTGAAGCTGCAATTTCATCGAGTCTTGCCCTCTCCTCAGCCTCCTTTGCTTGGAACTCACGCTTCTCATACATGTCCATCATTGAAAATGGCTTCTCCCACGTTACCGCTTTCGTCAAACGATTTGTAAAGTACGGATTGCCCGAACCCTCGTCCATTGTCGTGGCCCACAACCTTTTATCCAATTCCAATGGCGGAACAGTTTTAGGAGGAATGACCGCTCTCGAAGCGTTCAGCAATGCTGCTTGCGTCCAAAAATCACCCATTTTTTCTGGGTATCCACCCGTAGTTTTTCCTATTTTTGTCGTCACTTTCGCAATCACGCCTTGAATGCCAGCTTTTGCTCCCACAGCCATTTGTTTCGGAACCGACTCGTCAGAGAACAAGAAACTGACAGCATCCCATGCTTTGCCAATTTTGGTAGTGGAAGGCTCACGAGGACGGCGAGATGAAATTTTGTACACTTTGATTTGCTCCTCATTTAGAATTGCCCAAGGACGATCCATGGGAAGAAACAAATGATTGAATCTTGGAGGTGCATCTTTTACCAGCCCAGTGTCTGGATCCACATCACCACCATTTGGTATGGTAGCCATGTTGTCTAAATCAGGATCTGGACGACGAAAACCGCCCTCGGTTGGAATTTTAAATATTCCCATGCCAATTCTAATTCTGTCGCCTCTTTTCAAATGTGACGTCAAATCAACAGAGCACTCGGCTTCGGGCTCTCCCTTTCTGCAAATCACGGTGCCCGGGAGCTCTTTCCCAATCATCCACTTTGGTATTTTGAACACGACTGCACGCTGCAGCCGATGCTTGACGTTGGCCTTTGGATCATACAGGAATGCACGCTTCTTTCTTGCGACCGTCGCAGCGTCGTCAGATTCTAAAATGGGTGCTGCACCAATAAAATATTTCAACTTGTATGGTACGGTGGCTCGAATGCGATCCTCTGCCTTCTTTACGCGGTACATGCGACGCATTTCTGCACGACCACGCTTTAAAAAGGGTAGACCGTACTCTCGGCCTTTCCAACCACGAAATCTTGCTTGACCCCATATTGCTATCATGTTCGTCGCCTCCTCTTTCTGCTGCTTTTCTAACGCCAGACGAATCTCTCGGGCTTCTTTCGCAATACGCTCACGAAGCGTGTTCATTCTTGCTCGCTCCATTTCCACCGTGTAGTAAGAAAGCATCGTGTACAAATGCGTGGCCCGATTGCCCCTGGCATGCACATGCGAGAAGCACTTGGTGCAGTAGAAGTCATCGCAGTCAGTACACTTCCAACGACAGGATCTCTCCTCACATTCGGCGCAAGGTTGGACAATCCATTCTGCCAGCGCGGGGGGTGTCTTTCCTTTCTCCTCTGCCTCACGCAGCTCTGTGTGGCGCCGATGGTCGTAGCACGAGTCACAAAACTGTGTCTTAGGTGCATTTTTTTGCTGCTTTGCATGCATGCTCTTCAGTCGCTTTTTATTGGCACCCACCAGCCTGCGCGACGCAGCTTGGTACAAGCAGGCGTGGCAGCGGGGTATTGATGTCTGTGGATGTGACGCTTTCTTCCCCTTTCGATGGAGCGATTTGAAGCAGTCGACGCAGTACCCATCACCACACGGAAAGCAAAACGACTCGGCCACCGCCTTGTCGCAGTTGGCACACAGGACCACAAACTCCACGTTCTTGTCTGGAAGCACTTGCGGATCGACAACATCCGAACTGCCTAAAATGTCTGGCTTGTCCCAAGAAGTCACACCAGTCTTAGGATTGTAGTAGTACGCCTCTTTCGTTATCGGATCAACAAACTTTTGAATTGTTTTCGATGCCAACTTTTGAGCACCCTTGCGCGCAAAAATCTTACGAATGTGTGCCTCGATCAGTTGAGCAGCGCGATCTAAACGTTGCCTCTCAACGAGTTTGTCGTGATCACCCATGAGCTTGACAAAAGCATGGCGACATTGGACACCTCTAATGGCTGCTTGCATTGCTGCCGCTAAACGAGCGAGCTCGGTGTCGACCATTTTGTCGAGCTCTTTAGCCATCTTCCGAAAAAGTTTTGTACGAAGCAAACGCCGGTGGAGCTTAGGCTTGTCACCACCGAGTAGGTGATCACTTAGGAGCGTAAGAAGCTGCGCGTCCTCACCTTCTGCCCTCCGAAGCTCGTCCACTTTAGGATATCGCGTACTGGCCACCAATTTTAAGAAAGTATAAAACTCGCGGAAGTTCAGCGCGGCCTGATCTTTTGCTTTTGATTTCGCGAACAATATTCCAACAGTGTTTCGCTTGACACGCTTCTCATCAATGATGTGACTATCGTTGCACATCCTCGACACCACTGTGTTTCCTAAACGCAGTTCCTTTTTCTCGTCGCCGTGTACCGTGTGCCTCCCGCCACTACAAAGTGCTTCAAAGAACATTAGTGCAATGCCACTACCCCCTCTTGTTTTAAATGATTCTAACATCATCTCGTCGCGAAAGTGCGCACGACACACACGAAACTCCTCCTTTCCCATTAAACCTACCTCTTCTAAGTACCGAGTCCGCTCTCGCACTTTTCCCACTCTTTGTCTTGCTAAAAATAATCGTGCAACTTGCTGCACACCTCTTGCTTTTGATCCTAATCTTTTTCTTTCCTCTTTTTTCTTTTCTGCATACTCTCTTCCTAAGTAACCACGAAAAACACGTTGGATCGTCCTGGATGAAAACGTATGCTGGAGATAGCTCATTGCGTGAATACGACCCTTGTATCCACGCCAGTTCTTTTGTATGTGAATGGCCGCTTTTTGTGCCTTTTGATTCAAAAATATTCGACGCAACTTTTTCGATCGCCAGCGTGTCTGAAGTTTCAGTGCTGCAGCATCTCGTGCCATTTTTCGCTCTCTTCTCAGTTTCAAGTGATGATCCATTTTTTGCTGGCGGATTCTTTTTCTCGCTTTGTTTCCGCGATAGTATGCTTGGAGTAAGAGGGTTGCTTTGAGCTCACGATTTTTTTGAAATGGATCCACAGCCTTTCTGAACGCAAATAACGAGCGATGAACCTTTGTCATATTTACTTCGCCCACAAATTTAAATGTTTTCACCTTGTCCTTCGCTGCCTCCTCCACTCTTTTTCGACGCTCTCCGTCGGCCGCAGCGATGATGGCGCGCATGGCAGCGACTCTCTCCCTTTCTTTTTTGCTGCGATAAAGGGACTGTACCAGAGAAGCTGCTCGATCTCGCGACTCCAACCAAGCAGCGTGTTCCACTTTTCGCTTAGTTAATTCAACTCGTCCGCGGTAGCAACGATATGCACATTGTATCTTTAAAGTTCTTCTTCCTTTGTTCAACTTTCTGTAACGAAGAAATTGCATACGAACTTTAAGCATTCGCCACCATCTTGAGATGAGATTTGCAGCTCCTTTGCGTTCAAAACCAAGACGAACAGCCTCGGTCTTTTGTTGAGCGTACTCCACCGCACGCTCAGCACGCCGGATGCGTCTCTTCAACTTGTACAACGCGCGAGCAACACAGCAGCGATAGAATCGTTGAATAGTCGACGCGCCCTCAAAGTTCTCAGTGTTTGTTGATCTGATGCGATAGACGTAGCTTTTTGCTTGAGCGCATCGGATAAAACATTGAATGCACGTCGCACCCTCCCGATGCATCTTTGCAATTGCTGCAAAACCACGATCGTACCAACCGCGCATGACTCGTTGTATGTCAATGGCAGACGTTTCATGGAGAGATGCAAGCTCTTGCTGCCGTTGTCTCTCGGCCTCTAGTTGGAACACTTGCTGAATTCTTCTTTCTGCAGCCTCCATTCTTCCCAGTTTCCCATGTGCAATTCGATTAATTATGTTTGCTGCGTCAAGAATTCTGTCTCTTGCAAAATACATGTTCCAATTTCTCCACTTTTTTAAATATTGAGATTTTCTACGGACAAGAACACGCTTCAAAAGAGTAAAAATAACAACGGCGGATCTCTCCTTTAAAAACATGACGCGCGTCTGATCATCTTTGATTTGTAGAACAAATGGTAGCGGCAGATCCAATCTGTCTCTTCTCATTTTATCATCAATGACGTTTGTGATACGCTCTCTGACATCAAAAGAATGTTCTAATTTTTTCTTGAAATGAGTGACCGGGCTCCTCTTGCTCTCGTCGAGCGATGGCACCAAAAGAAACTCCTCGTCGCTCGTGCCTGGATCACTGCTGACTATTGATACATCTCCAGCATCTTGGTCTCCAGAATTGGACGAACGACGCTGAATCGTCGTCATATTGGAATGTCGTCTAGTCTGATGCTTGGATGATGAGCGCCGTCGCTTGTTTTCAACAGCGTCGACCTCAAACTCGTCCAAACGTTTGCTTTCTTTTAATTGTTTGTACAGAGGAGTGATATCGAGATGCTCATTTTCTACAAATTGCTGATTCAATTTCCCAAGAACAAGCAGGTCATGCCTGTTTGGTTTAGGAAGCCGTCCAATGCTGGTTCTCTCCATTTTTGTAACGGCAGAAATTTTGGGTAGACGTGGTAAAGAAGAAGAGACTTTCAACGGAACATTTGTGGATGGTGCTGAAGTCTCCTTGTACTCCTCTGGTTGTTCCTCCTCCTCTGGGACAAGCATGATGGCAGGGAGAGGTTTTTTTTTTTGTGGTGGCCTGTAATGTCTCAGAATACTGAGTAGTTCGGTGTTGTTTCTTGTCAAATATGAATCCAACTGCTTGGGGGAGTCCATTTCCTCCAGCGAATCGAAACTGACGAAACTATGGACCGACTGTGCATCACTTTGCGAGTTATCCTCATTCTTTTGTTGCACGGCAACACCACCCTGTTCAACGCGACTCAAATCTTGTGCCAGCATTCCTAACTCGCGCAAGGTTTGAGAAATCATTCTTTGTTGTGACTCAGCTCAACAGCACAACAAACATGTTGTTTTTTCTTGAGAAAAAGGCCGGGAAAATTATTGTGAACGACAAGTTCTATTTTTTCAGGGATTTTTTTCAACATGATTTTTTGCCAGTTTTGTTTTGCCAGCAACGCAACGAATCACAACTTGAAAAAACATCCGTTGATTTGTCAGTTTTGCCAACACGACACGACACGACGGCAGCGGCAGCGGCAGCACAGCACAGCACAGCAGGGGACAGGGAACGGAACACAGTTACGATCACCACACATCATGATGCAAATAGACTACGCAGTCACAGGAGGATCAGAAAAAACAACTGCAGTCCCGGCATATTTGCGGCGAAGTGAGGACATCAAAAACTTCAACTTTGCGTCACCAGGAAAATCAAAAACGAGTTCAAAGCAAGATCCACGACCGTCTTCCAGCGCGAGCGAGCGCAAATGGGCCAAGGTGTCCAACAAAGTGAGTTCCAAGCGAGATCAGATCTTAGAGAATAAACGAAGAACACATCGCATCCGATCACTGACAATGAGGCCACCCATTGTTCGGCAAGCTAGTTTAATACCAGACGATATGCGCTTGTCTCCAAAACTTCCACCAGTAGGCTCCAACTTAAGAAGACTAACGCTATTTCTGGAGCAAGCTGAAAGCAGACTCGTAAAAGGATATTCTTCAAAAGATGTCCACGACTTACTCTTGGAGAAACAACTTTTGTACAGTGCAACGTTTTCTGAACTTTCGCAACAAGTGTCAGCCAACGGAGGTGACAGAGCATCAGAATTTTTGAATCGAATATGGAGGTTAAATCAGGGTCTCTTTGAGAGCTTCATCAAACTGCACGACAAACAAATTAGCGAAGCAAACAACAAAGTAGAAGCCATGCGCAAGCATTTCGACGATCAATCGAAAAAGGATAAACATAGCACAGGAAAATCTCGATTACCAGGTTCAATTCACGGAATGGTCATGGCGCAACTCGCTAAAATTCGTGAAAAGCGACATCAAGCAGAGCTTGCCGTTCATCAAGCAAGAGTCAAAGAACTGACTCGTGAAAAGGTGTTCGTACCTCCAAAATTAATTGAGAGTCAACAGGCGCCAGAACAAGAAGAACCGCGATCCAAAAACACGAACATTGATGATTTCGAGCAAATTGAACGAGACGAAGTGATTGCTATGGCGTACTCGGGATGTGCTGAGGAACTGGAGAAATTTGCTGCTGAGATGCTCAAAGGAGCAGCAGCGAAAATGTCTGACAAGAGCGAGAGCGCCAAGTCAGAGGATAGGACATCAACCAAAGCAGTCGCAGATCACTGGGTCGTTCTGCCAGGTGTGGTGGCAGCTGTTGATCACTTTTCTGCAATTGTTGTAGTCAATGTAGATTTGCGAAAAGTGTTGACCAGAGGGCAGCGCATCAAAATTGGATCAAATTCGATGTGTTTGCATGCAAGCAAAGGAAAATTTTCACCTATTTGCGTTCCAATGGATCGTTGTTGGACAGGTGAGGCGGCGAAGGGTTTAACTGTGTACATTCGAAGTTCAGATTGTCAGACTGCAACGGGGGAAGACTCAGACATGGATGACGACGAAGAAAACATTGATTGGATTGTCGTGCCGTGTGTCGTCACAGTGACAAAAGGCGATAATTCTGTCTTTACAAGTGCGGACATATCTAAGTTAATTAAGAGAGGAACAAGAGTGAGAATTCAAAATACAGTGTGCGTTGTATCCAACCGAGGTCCTTTCAATTACGAATGCATTCCGATTAATAGTGCATGGAAAGAGGAAGGAAAGCGAGGTATTCCTTTGTTTGCAGAAGCTACGGGAATCTGGGGCTGGGACAAAGCTCAGGATGTTCTTGATCAAACAGCAATAGAATGTAACAATGCTCCCGCAGAGCTTTCGCCATGGATAAAAACAGGCATTACTGTCGACGTGACCAAGGGGTCCAATCATGCTGTGACTCACGAAGATTCCACATGCGTGCTTCTTCCTGGACAAATTATCAAAGTTGGTACTCAGGTTCTCCACTTGACTCCTGATGGTCCATTTGATTCCGGTGGATTTTTGATGGATCAGTCGTGGGAGGCGCCAACAGAGACCGAACTGGCCGTTCAAATTCGTAGGCACGAATTAAAAATTATTGAATGTCGACTTCACGATTCACTGCGTTATTTGGGTTTAAATGTGAACTCTAGTGAGACTCCCGCTGCTGCTGCACACACAAGTGTGGCTGAAACACAAACAAACGTTGGAAATGATGGTATCGAGAGAGAAGCACAGAGTGAATTGTCTGTGTCGCCAGACGAAGATCTAATGATGGCGCTGATGAAATTTAATCAAAAAAATGGCACACGAATACATCAAGATCCCGAGCTCCAGGCAGCAAGACAAATTATGCTAGTGTCTCGCCGGTTAACAAAGGCGGGAACTCTGCCGATGGAACTTCACAATTGTGTCCACTTATTCATTCAAATTTGCCGTGAAAAAAAGAAGGCCGATAGTTTTGCAGACATGCTGAAGCACAAGCATCTCAGCATACCAGAATTCACGAAAGATTGGTTTCTTGAGCGTTTTGGTTTGGTCAGAATTGCCAATGAGAATCTTGCTCGATTTATGATTGGACTTCAAAAGCATGCAGCAACAAATGCGTGTGCTCGTGTGGCAGCTCGTTCCATAGGATGGATCGGTGGGCCTGAAAAGACAGGAATGCATCTCAGTTTTCGATTTTCAGAGCTCATGCTTGAAATATATCGTGAGTTGATGGAGCATAACATGGGTTACATAACAGATTTGTCAGGAATAAAAGATCATGATGGCGCAGCGGCAGGTGAGAATCAGGATGTTTACAGTAAACCTGTTCTTACCGAAGGAGAGCTCGTCCGCAAGAATAGTGCTGCTGTTACACCAAGAGTCAGTGTACTGGCAGCATGGGATGTTTTACGCGTCCGGCTGAAATCGTATTCTGCAGCCCGACATCATTTTGGTGTGGTGAAAAAAAAGCGAGGTGGGAGCAAGAAAAGGAGACGTGGTCGTTGGATAGATATGACAAAAAATTCTTTTGTTTCTTCAAGTTTTCGAAAAGTCGAAGAGATTTCTCATGTGTCTGTCGAACTTGGTGGGGTAGATACGCAATTGAGCATTCAAGATTACATTGATACCCATGCCCAAGGGAAAAAAGAGAAAGCTGACACTCGACGAATCTCTAATCTTGCAGTCGATTTATTTGATGTACTTGAAATTATTGTAGATACCTGCATAGCAGCGTACGAAAAAGAGCAAGAGAAAACAGCGAAAGCTGCCCGGACGCTCTTTGAGGCCGCCGACAAAGATCATGATGGCGTCCTTACGATTATTGAGTTCAAATCGTTAATGCGATCTGCTGGAGCACGTCCTAATCAGCATGAATTGGCACAATTCTTTAGTGAATCAATGAATGAAAATGGTCGCATTTCGGCAAAGTCGTTTGCCGATACCGTGCTACATCACTGCAATCTGGGAGATTTAAAACAAATCGGGCATACATCGATCCGAAAAATTCGCAGAGCTGCAAAAAAGCTCAGGAACAAAGGTGGACAGGCACAGGACGAACCAGAAAATGACGATGCTTCAGAGGTTGTGGAAGAAACTTCAACGTTGGACAGTGTGAGCGCAAGTGCATCTACAGCAACTGGTGTTCTTTCTCCTGATGATACAGACTTCTTACCACCGCCAAACACATCCACTGCTATCAAACTGAAATTTGCGTGTGATTCATGCAATAGATCATTCGTGAGACAAAAGGGCCTTGATTGGCATCGCGAGAATGAATGTGTGGAGACGGCTGCCGCACGCGAAAGCGAAAGTGTTAAGGATGAAAATGACAAAAGCACTTCAATACCAGGTGGTGGAGGCGACGACGAGGAGGAGGGTGAATCATCCGGAGAGGAAGAAGTTCTGTACACAGAAACATTGATGGAAAATTTGGTAGAGCAGGATGGACAGAGCGACGATGACAATTACCACCACCACAGAGACGACGATGATTTAGTGGATGATACAGCATCTGACGCCATACACAATCGTGAACCAATCGCTCGAGCTCTTCTTTCCAAGATTTGCAGAATGACTCGAGAGCAGGATGATATTATCAACTTGGAAGCGTTGTGGGCCATGTTATCTCTGGACGGAGAATCATACTTGGATATCACAGTGTTTCAAAAGAGAATCGAACAGGTTGCTGGATTTCATCCGAGCAACAAAGCAACGTCCGCTTTGTGGTTGTTACTGGACGAAGATCGAAGTGGTTGGTTGGAAAAAGAAGAATTTATGAAGTTTGCGAAACAAGTCGTTTCGGTGTTGCTCAACAGCGAGGATCGAGCAGGTGATGCTTTGCAAGAAGATGAATTAGTCATTGGAGACGATCCTGCACTCCGGCAATTTCCGACGCATATTGATTCGTCGTTGTTGGATGGTTGGGACCTGCTCCTCGTAACGTGGGAGAACCACGAAACCCAAATTCGTCAGCTCGTCATTGATTTTGGTGGACGCGAGGAAAAAATTAATTTAGTGTTGCTTGGTGAGTTGTGTCTCGAGAGATCAGACATAGCTGCAGCATGGGAAGCTTACAGAGCTTTGAGTGCGTTTGAGTCTCGTATTATGTAAAAAAATCAATAAAAAAAAACTCCTTTTTTTTGTTTCTTGTTTTAGTTTGCTGACCACAACAAACCACAACAAGTTATAGAAAAAACTTGGGGCGGTGCTATAAGATGTCTTGGAAACGACGGACAACCAAAGCACCCGCCATTCGGCTAGAGGAACCAACACACAATATTTTCAAAGTCGAACACAACGATGAGCATAACGAAGAGTGCCCGTTGTTTATAGATCAAGACACTTTCACCTCAAGCGATAAACTCGACCCTTCACCACCTAATTCTAATTCGCCATCCATCCTCTCAACACCTGTCTGCATTACCGGACACAACGATCAGAGAATTTTTGACTGCAATTTTGCACCCCAAGGGCACGATGTGTCAAGATTGTGGGCGTCATTTTCAACGCCGGATGAAGTGGACGATACTGAAACATCAACGGGATCATCAAACAAAGCAGACCAACATACAAAGGGAGAAACAGGAGAAGCCTCTCGTGACAGCACCAGCGTTGACGGCAACAACAGCGATCAAAAGTGGATTGCAACATGTGGTCAAGATGGCACCTGTCGGTTGTGGTGCATGGAACACGAGAACGGAGCCAATGAACAAATATCAGAGTGCTATGTCTTGCCATGCTCCACTGGCTCCGAATGCCTTCGCATGTCATGGGGCGAAGGTTTGACGCGTCAGCTGGTTGCAACATCCACTGCTGATGGTACCATTATGCTTTGGAACGCGCTGGAAGAACAGATGGTGAAGTGCCTGCCATGTGTGCCAAGCGGTGTAGATGCTAAGGAGAAACCACAAGTGTACGCATGCAACTTGCTTGGTGGGCAGAGCACTCTCATCATGGGCGGGTATGATGATCGGGTTGTGTTCTGGGACATTCCTACTGGCGAACCAGTTGCCGAGTGGCAGTTTGCATCTGGTGGCAGCAGCAGTAGCAGTGTTGGAACAAGGTTTGGTAACGAGTGTTTTGTGTATGGAGCCACCGTTGGTGGGATTGGTGGGAGCGCTGGTGGAATCAGTGGTGCAGTACAAACGTTTGTGGCTGTCTCTCTTTCTGACGGTACGGTCTCCATCGTTGATCCGCGACAAGCAACGTCTCAAGTTTCAGCATATAGATGGAAGGCTCACGATAGAGCAGCATCTGACTGTGCAATGTCAACAGGAGCAGGTTGGAAAATGGCATCGTGCTCGGCAGATGGTTTAGTCAAAGTATGGGATTTAAGGAACGTGACCAGCGGACCACTGTGCTCCTTGGCAGGCCACACGAGTCCAGTGTTCGGTGTTGATTTCTGGAGTGATAATCAAGTCGTGTCTTGGGCAAACGACGGGTCATTGAGGCAGTGGGACCTATCTGGACAAACATCATCAGTTGTGCTTCACAATGATGTCAGCTATAACTTGCACGGCTGCAGTCGTGACGATGGCTATGTTGCAACGTGTGGTGGTCCGACTGGAACGGACCACCTACCTGCTTTTTGGAAAATGCACAAGATTGTTTCTCCATCTGCTGGCTCATTATTTATGAAGGAATCATGAGCGTTTGATTCCTTCATTTATTTGCCTCCTTTGGTGAAACAATCAAAGATCTTTTATGAAGGTACCACTACCACAGGTACAAGTACATGTACACTGGACAGTGCAAGGTTCACCGAAGGAGGTACACACTTACGAAAAAGTATATTTTTTCCATTTTTCAATTCATTTTTCATTCAAAAATATTATTTTTTTGCACAAGTACGGGACTCCCGACACACGGACATTGTTAAAATAAGAACAGCGTTCTGGCGAGCGGCGCAAAACACAGTATAATTATTTATTTTAAAATTTAAAATTACGAGAAGGTACGTATGAATTTCATTCCTAGCTCTAGTCTAGCATTCTTCGAACAACATATTTCTAGTTTCTAGCTTTTGAGAAACGCTAATTTTGTTACCTTCCTGGGGTACATATATGTATCTCTCTTGATTTCATTCTGAATCCTCAGAGGATTTCGCGGCGACAACGACAACCGCCTGACTCGCCGCACCGGCGGAAGAATCTATTATCTTTTGCCACATGACCAAGTTATTTTCAAGCTCTTCCAGTCTTGGTTTCCACTCAGGAAAGAAATCACAAAAAGCAAATACAAGACCTTTTACCAAGTAATTGATAAACGAAAGGTTTAGTTTCGCCAAATTTGGATTTGTCGCGAGAAGCTCTCCCTTAATGTCCATGTGCGAACTAACGGGGAGTCCAAACTCACGCTCCAGTTTAACTTGTTCCACAAACTCTTGCGCTACTGCGATAGCCCATCTTTTTGAATTTTCCCATGGTTGTGTTGGGTTGTTCAAATCAGCAGTATGCATACTAATTTCAACTAAGAATGTGCGATCAGACAAGTCTTTAGTAAAGTTTTTTTTGCTTTGGAGCTTCTTCACATGATCCATGTGATTTTCCATGTCAGTGGCAAGAA
>MDTF01018910.1_pt1 | contig 12313 bp, 10 predicted proteins | sample 811191 | NCBI WGS metagenome assembly MDTF01 (sample SAMN05326649, study PRJNA326480) | marine metagenome | isolation source: seawater | place: Southern Ocean | collected 2011
CCATCTAATTCATTAATATTTTTTAATAAATTTTTTCTTTTTAAATTATTAAAAAGTTCTATAAATTTTTCAATAGAAATAAAAAAAATCCCAAGCAGTTTTGCATTTTCTTCTCCTATGTGTCTTATGCCAAGAGAATAGATAAATTTATCTAGTATTACCCTTGATGATTTTTTTATTGCTTCCTTTAGATTTGCAACTGATAATTGGCCCCAGCCCACTAGATCTTTTATTTTTTTATAATCTAAATTAAAAATATCTGAAGGAGTTTCTATTAATTTTAACTCCCAAAATTGATCAATAACTTTTTTTCCTAAACCATCTATATTGAAAGCATCTTTTGAAACAAAATGTTTTAATTTCTCTTTTGCGATTTGTTGGCATTTGTATTCTCTGTCTATGCATCTCCTTACAGCATCTATTTTTTTAGTATTAGCATTTATTTCTTTTATCGTTTGAGAACCACAAGAAGGGCATTTGGTTGGAAAAATGTATTTTTCTAAGTTTTTTTTTCTTTTACTTAAATCTACAGTTACTATTTGTGGGATTACATCCCCCGCTCTTTGAATGCTGACATAATCTCCTATTCTAATGTCCTTTCTAATTATTTCCTCTTCATTGTGTAGTGTTGCATTAGAAACAACAACTCCCCCAACAGTTACAGGCTCAACCTTTGCTACAGGCGTCAAAGCTCCTGTTCTTCCTACTTGGATAATTATATCTTTAACTCTTGTTGTGGCTTTAACAGATGAGAACTTATAGGCTATTGCCCATCTAGGAGAGTTAGATGTGTTGCCTAGTCTAGCTTGCAGCTGAAGATCGTTAATTTTTATAACCATTCCATCGATGTCATAATCTAGGTTTGATCTGCTCTTTTCTATTTTTATGTGCTGACTTTCTATCTCAGTGATATTTTTTGACAAGTTATTAAGAGGATTTGTTATAAACCCCCACTCATTAATTTTTTTTAGAAAATCAGTTTGATTTTTAAAAATTAAAGGATCTATTTTGCCGAATGCATATGCAAAAAATTGTAAAGGTATTTTTGCAGTTATCACAGAATTTTTTTGTCTTAACGACCCTCCAGCTGCATTTCTAGGATTTGCAAATTTTTCTTTAATTTTTTCAAAATCTTTTTTTCCAATATAAACTTCACCTCTGATTTCAAGGGTTTTTGGAATATTTTTCCCTGAAATTTTATGAGGTATTTGTTTTATTGTTTTAAGATTATCAAGAATATCTTCGCCTGTTGTTCCATCTCCTCTTGATACGCCTCTGACTAATAGACCGTTATTATAAGTTAAAGACGCTGAAATACCGTCTATCTTTGGCTCTAAAGAAAAAGACATATTTAAATTTTTATTGTTAAGAAAATTATTAATTTTTTTTATGAAATCTTCTATGTCTCTAATATTAAATGCATTTGATAGCGATAGCATAGGTTTAGCATGCTTAATTTTTGCAAATTTTGATGAGGGCTTGAAGCCAACACTATCACTAACTGAGCTGTATTTTTTTAAAAAAGAATTATTTATTTCTATTTTAATAATTTCTTTTTTTAAAGCATCATATTGTTGATCGGTAACAATAGGTGAATCTTTATCGTAATAAAACTTATTATATTCTTGTAATAATTTTGTTTTTTTAAGATAATTTTTAATTGTATTATCTTTTGTTTTAGACATTTAATTTTAATTAAGTATTTTTTTTATTGTTCTTTTTATTAAACCTTCATTCTTTTTTTGTTTAATTTTTTTTGAACCCTTGTAATTTTTGTTTAATATTTTATAAGACTGAGCGTACCACTCACTTGAATTATAATTATATCCTAAAATTGTAGCTGCTATACTCGCCTCTTCTACTAGCCCAATTTTATAATAGACCTCAACTAACCTGTGCAATGCTTCTTCGATAAAAATTGTTTCGGAATATTTGTCAACTATATTTTTTAATCTATTTATAGCGGGTATCCATTTTTGTGTGACAATATAATATTTTGCAACATACATTTCCTTTGCTGCAAGCTGGTTGTTTATTAAGTTTAATTTAAATTTTAAATCTATCGCATATTCTGTATTTGGGTAATTTTTTAAAAAAAAAATTATTTTTTCTTTTGATTTTAAGAGTGGGTTAATGTCTTTCTTTTCATCTAAAATTTGTTCATATAGCGAAATAGCAATTAAGTAATGGGCGTACGTTATGTTTTTATCTGCTGGATATTTCACTATAAACCTATTTAGATTTGCGGATGCCTCAGGATAAAAATTTATCATGTACAGGCAGTAACTGGACATTAGTGATGCTTTTGCAGCATACTCTATTTTAGGTAAAATCTGTTCTGCCTCGGAAAACTTTTTGGAAGCAAAAAAAAAATTACTTTTGTACATCAACTCTATTGCCTGTTCATACACATCAAAAGCTTCTTCTGAATCTGCTGGAATATTATCTATTTGTGGTTCTTTTTTTGAACAAGATACAATTAAAAAAGTTATTAGAACTAAATAGATTAATTTTTGATACATTGGCTTACTCATATCAAAATAAATTAATTAGGTAAATTTTTAAAGATTTTAAGCGTTAACTGTTAGCTTATTTGCTGATGTTTTAAAATAATTTTCTGTAGCAACGCTTTTTTCGTGTTCAATTATTTGAAAATTTGAATGATCTTTAAAAAAGGCTCTAAGAAATAAATTGCTCAAACTGTGACCGCCCTGGGTACACTTTACGCTACCTAATATTCTATATCCGGACAATAAAAAATCTCCCGCTAGATCTAAAATTTTATGATTAACGAATTCTTTGTCATTTCTAAGCCCTTCGGTATTTAAAATTTCATTACCTTTAACCACTACTGCGTTTTCTAGCGTTCCACCTTTAGCTAAACCATTTTTTTTTATTTCTTCTATGTCTTCAAATAAGCAAAAAGTCCTTGAAGTGTATACATTTGTTAAATCTGTATCTGAAAAATTAATTTGGTTACTTTGTGTGCCAATTACTTTATTTGAATAAACTAATTGAAAATCTACTTTTAAACCTTCGTTGTCAGGTTCTATGGAGATTTTTTTTTCGCCGTCCTGAAATTTAAAATTCTTGTTAATTTTTAAAAATTTTCTTTTAACATCCTGTTTTTTAGTACCAGCTCTGAAAATAGTTTCAACAAACTCTTTAGAAGACCCGTCCATAATTGGTACTTCATAATTTCCAATCTCAATTATAGCATTGTCTATTCCTGTAATGTAAAGAGCTGCTAACAAGTGTTCTACTGTTGATACCGTCACATTAAATTTATTTTGAAGCGTCGTGCAAAGTTTAGTGGAAGATACGTTTTCAAAGTTAGCTTTTATAATATTATTAATATCAAGATCTATCCTTTTAAAAACTATTCCATGATTTTCAGCTGCTGGAACAATTTTCACCTCAGTTTCTAGCCCACTGTGTAACCCTACACCTGTAAATGAAACTTCTTTAAGTATGGTTTTTTGATAATGACTTAACATCATTTACTTATAATGAATAAAGTAACTCTTATTAAAACAACTAATGTTTCAAAAGAATACAGTTTACTTAGTTAAATAATCTTGAAAAAAAAGAAGAAATTATTGATTTCTTTGACTGAAAAAATGGTAGTGCTTCCTTCTCCCACCCCTTAGCGACTAACTCAGCCGCGCCATTCAGACTCAATAATGAAATATCTTCTTCGTTTTTGCCAAATACGAACTCTTGATTAATTAATTTATTATTTTGTAGGGCAAATTTGATATTTTGGAAATATTCAATCTTTTCAATAATTATATAAATAGAATTGTTGTTTTTTCTAAAATAATTTAAATTAGAATTTTTTTCGTAACATATTTCAATCAATTCGTCTAAACGTGCGGTAATTATATCTAAAATTAATTGATATTTAATCTTCCTGTAAGGAGATGTAGAAAAAAATTTTTGGTCTAGACAGGATTCAATATCGTTATCTAAAACTAACATTAAATTAATTTCTTTTAAAAAAAACTCTACTTCATTAATTTTTAACGAACAAAGCTTAGAGATATCTTTAATGATTAAATCAATACCAAAATTAAAATCTTGAGCTACAACATAAGATTTATTTTTAAATAATGAAATATTTACTCTGCTATTTTCTAGTTTAATAACTGTAAAATTTTTATTATTTTTATTTTTTTTTAGAAAATTAATTCCTTCTACAAAAGGTTTTAAAATAACTCGATCTATATTTAAACCACAATTATTAAAAATTAATTTAACATTCTTGAGAACATTTTTATTTACTAAAAAGAAAGTCATATTTTGATTGTAAAATTCTCCAAAAAGACCAATTGGTAGATTTTCTAAATTATCACTATCTAAAGAAAAACTAGAATTAAAGAGATGAACTAAGGAGTGCTTGTCTTCGTTTAAAGTGATCGTTGTTTTTATATCATTCAATATATATGTAATATCTTCTTTAGAAACTTGTGATCCATTTAATTTTTTATAACCACTAATGTTTATACAGTTTACATTATTTGGGTTGATAATTACTGATACTTTAGAAAAAAAATAATTTAGCTCATCTTCGATGGAGTTTATTGTTTTTTTAATTAATTTTGTTAAAAGTTCAATATCAATTATTCTACCGTTTTGAATTCCCTCAGAATTAATTAAAATATTTTTAATAATTTTGTAATCTTTTTTTTCATCATACGAGATAACGAAAAAAATAATTTTCTTATCGTTAAGGACAGTGATTAAATAAGGTTCGTTTAATTTCATTCTATGCTATTGTAAAATTAGTTGATCTTTAATTCTGTAATCAAATATCTTATATTCAGAAAAACTAGGATTATTTAAAATTGTTTCAATTTCCATTAATATTTTTTGATAGTTGGCATCTGGTAATTTAATGATTATTTCATCTCTAAGAACAATATCCCATCTACCGATGTCGAAATAATAAAAAGCTTTTACATTATTTATTCTAAAATTACTTTTTTCTAAATTTTTAAAAAAAAAACTAAAATTTTTATGATTTCCAAAAACTACTGGTAAATTTTCGAAAATTTTTAATTCTACGTAATTAATTTTTTTACCATTTTTTGTTAAATAATATCTTTTTTTATCATTAATTTCAGTAACTACAGGTATATTTTCAGATATTAAAACTTTTAAAGTATTTGGGTATTTCTTTTTTAATTGAATAGTTGATATAAAATCATATTTACTAGTAACTTCAGTAATTTCATTTTTTTTTAAAAAAAATAAACTTGTGTTTTTTAAAAATTCTAATTCAGCTTTTAGCTTAATTAAATCAAGAGCAACTGAATTTTCTATTACAATTTTTTTAATAGGAAAAATAATACTAAAATTTTTTTTTTTATCATTAAAATTGAAAGTTGTTAAAATAATAAAAAAAAATATAAGTAAAAAAAATTTATTTTTTTTCATCACCTATTTAAGCTTGCGTCATCGATTATATTTTTAACAAGATTTTTAAATGATATATTTGAGTATTTAGCTATTTCTGGAACTAAAGATAAATCTGTCATTCCTGGCTGGGTGTTAATTTCTAACAAATAAAACTTATTATCTTTAAATTTAAAATCAGATCTTGTTACTCCACGACATTTTAGTGCCTTGTGAGCTTTAATTGCTAAATCTAATACTTCTTTATATTTTTTACTTGATAGATTTGCCGGCATCAAATGAAGTGTTTCTGCAGATTTAGAATACTTAGCTTTGTAATCGTAAAACTTTCTTTTTGGTTTGAGCTCTATTGCTCCAAAAGCTTTTCCGTTAATAACTGCAACTTGAATTTCTTGACCTCCTACAAAATTTTCAACTACTAATGTTTTATATTTTTTAATTAATTTACTTGCACTTTTTTCAAGTTCTTGAAAATTTTTACACATCTTAACACCAATGCTTGATCCTTCATTAGATGGTTTTAAAACTAAAGGATAGGAGAGACTTGAATTAAATATATTTTTTTTTTTTAAAATATTGACATAGTTGATTGAATTTAATTCTAAATAACCTGGTGTCCTAATTCTACTTTTTTTAAATGCTATTTTGGAGATTATTTTATCCATAGAGTTCATTGAAGATAAGATACCTGAATGAGTATATGGAATTTTAAAATACTCAAAATAACTTTGAGCTACACCATCTTCGCCATCCCTTCCGTGCAAAGCATTAAAAATTAGATCAACTTTGTAATTTTTAATTTTTTTTAGATCTGTTTTAGCTGGGTCAAAACTTAAAACATTATATCTCAAGTCTTTAATCGCTTCTGAACATGCTTTACCTGATTTTAAGCTAATCTCTCTTTCGCTAGAGCTTCCTCCAGAAACTACTAAAATTGTTTTTTTTTTCATTCAACAGTTAATTATTATAACCAATTATTTTTATCTCTAATTCTAAATTAGTTTTAGTTTTCTGATAGACAGTTTCTTTAACTTTATTTATTAATTCTTCTAACTCTTTTGAGGTAGCGTTTCCATTATTAACAAAAAAATTACAGTGCTTTTCAGATATTTTTGCATTTCCTACAACGAAATCTTCACAGTTTGATTTTTTAATTAACTCCCAAGCCTTTTGGTTTTTTGGATTTTTAAAAGTACTTCCGCATGTTTTGATTTGACTTGGTTGTGAAATTTTTTTTCTATCTACCATAACTTTTTGTTTTTCTTTAATTTTTTGTTTTAAAGATTCTTTTCCTATTAGTTTAACGCTTGTGATAAGCAAATTTTCTTCGAGATTAGTGCTACGATAAGAAAATTTAATATCTTTAGCTAAAATTTCTTTTATATGCCCTTGAATCTGTATTACTTTTATTGAGTAAAGTATTTTTGAAATATTATCACCGTAACATCCGGTATTCATTCTTATGGCTCCACCGATGGAGCCCGGTATGCAAGCCAAGAACTCCAACCCAGTTATTGAATTTTCCATTGCAAAATCAGCAACTTTTTTATCAGGTGTTGCTGCACCAACTTCTATTATTTTTTTTGAATCTAAACTTATGTAAGAAAAAGCTGAACTTAATTTTATTGTAATTCCTTTAATTCCGCCATCTCTTATGAGCGTATTTGACCCTGCCCCCAGGATTGTAAATTTCTGTGGTTTAAATTTTTCTAGAAAAAAAATAATATCTTCTATACTGTTTGGTTTAAATAAAACTTCAGCGGGTCCTCCTAGGTTAAACCAACTGTAATTAGATAATTTTTCATTTATTAAAAACTGCTTTCCAAATTTTTTTTTTAAGTCCTCTATATCTGTTTTCATAAATTATTTTTAAGATTGTGCATCCATTTTGAAATAGACCCAGCTCCCATACCTATAACAATCTCATCATTTATTAAATTTTTTCTCAAATAATTTGCTATATCTAATTCATCTTCAATAATGATTACTTGAACTTTAGAAAATTTTGAAATTAATTTAGCAAGTTTAATTGGATTAAATTTTTTATCTATAGGCTCTCCAGCTGGATAAACTGGACATAAAATTAATTGATCTGCATCTTTAAAACACTTAGTAAATTCTGATTTTAAGGCTCTCAATCTAGAGTACCTATGAGGCTGAAATATTGTAATAATTTTTCTATTTGTTGCAACTTTTCTAACTGCTTCCAATACAGATTTTATTTCTGTTGGGTGGTGAGCGTAATCATCGTAAAATTCTATTTTATTTTTTTTAAATACTTTTGTTAGTCTTCTTTCAACACCCGAAAAATTTTTTAATGCTTTTTTTATAATTTTTGTTTTTAAACCTAAATTTAAACACAAGGCTATTGCGGCACTAGCATTGAGTACATTGTATTTCCCAATTAGTTTCAGTGAAATATTCTTTATGTGTAAATTTTTTGAAATAATATTTTTAATCTTTAAATCAAATTTTGTACTGCCGATTGAATACTTAGTGTTACAAATTTGATAGTTAGCTTTTTTATCAAATCCGTATGTAAAATAATTTTTTGTTTTTAATTTTCTTATTATTTTTTTTATATTAATATCGTCTATGCAAATAAAACATTTACCTATAGGGGGTGTTTTTTCAATAAATATTATAAATGCTGCAATTAAATTACTAAAATTTTTATAAAAATCTAAATGTTCTTTATCCACATTTGTTACAATAGAATAATTAATTGGTACTTTTAAGAAGCTACCATCAGATTCGTCTGCTTCTACAATCGCCCAATCACCTTTGCCTAATTTTGCGTTATTTTTTAATGAATTAATAACTCCGCCATTAATAATTGTTGGGTCTAATCTTGCTGTTGAAATAATTTTGGCTACAAGGGAGGTGGTAGTTGTCTTGCCGTGAGATCCTGTAATAATAATATTTTTCTTTAAATCAATTATATTTGCTAACATTTCTACACGGTCATAAGAAGGTATCTTTCTCTTTTTTGAGTAAGATAGCTCAGTATTGTTTTTTTTTATCGCTGATGACTTAACTACAATTGTTGCATTTGAGATATTTTTTGTAGAATGTCCTTTTAAAATTTTAATACCTAGCTTTTTACAATTATCTGTATTTTTATTTTCATTTATATCGCTACCTTGGACATTAAACCCCATAGTTTTCATTATTTGAGCTAAACCACTCATTCCTATTCCGCCTATGCCTATAAAGTGTATTATTTCTTGTTTTCCTATCTGAATTTTACTCATGTTTTAACTTTTCGATTACTTTATTAATTTTAAAAAGAACTTCTTTATCTGAGTATTCTTTTTGTTTTTCAATCATTTTATCTAATAATTTTTTATCTCTATAAAATGATTTTATCAAAGGAAATAGTTTTTTATTAACTTCATCTTCTTTAACTGTAAGGCTATATCCCTTTTTTTCAAAGTAGTTAGCATTTTTATCTTGATGAGAATCAGTTGCGTGGGGAAACGGAATAGAGATAAAAGGTATATTGCAATTTATAAGTTCAGCTGTTATCGATGAACCCGATCTAGTAATAACTAATTCTGCCTTTGAAAAATATTCTAAAATATTATTAGAAAAATTAAATAATTCAAAATCAAAATTTAAATTTTTATATGTTTCACTAAGCTTTGTTGTCTGTGATTCAGTGCATTGTTGAAATATTCTTATTTTAATATTCTCTTTAATGCATTGTTCAAAAACACTAGGTAGCAACTCCCCGAATGATTTTGCTGCTTGGCTTCCACCTAAAACTAAAATATTTAGCATCTCTTTAGGAAAAAAATTGCTTCTTTTAAAATTTAAAATTTCTTCTCTAATTATGTTTCCCGTAACAATCACTTTATGATCATATTTTTTTTAATACCAAAAAGGTCTTGATATGAAACAAAAATTTTAAAAGCAAACGGTAATAAATATTTATTACTTTTTCCTATTTGAATATTATTTTCATAAATGATAAATGGTATATTTAATGTTCTAGCTGCTAAACAAACTGGAAACGAAGAATGACCTCCCATACCAAACACTACAATTGGCTTTACTCTATGTAAGGTTACTAAAGATTTTATATAAGATAAAAAAATTATAAATATTGAAAAAAATACATTTAGTATGCTCTTCTTAAATATTGTTGCAGACTTGTTTAAAATTAACTTAATATTTTTTTGCTTTTCGAGATATTTCAAGCCCCTCTTGTCCGTTATAATTTCAACTATATAATCGTTTTTAATAAAATTTTTTGCTAAGCTATATGCTGGAAAAATATGGCCACCTGTGCCTCCTGTGGCAATTATAATTTTATTTTTATTAATATTCTTCATTTAAAAATCTTCGTCTTGTAAAATTTAATATAATCCCTGCGAGTATTGCACTTCCAATCATTGAAGACCCGCCATAACTTAAGAATGGTAACGTCATACCTGTTGTAGGTAGTAGGCTGGTATTTACACCAACGTGAATAAATGTTTGAAAAACAAGGAGTGTAGCAAGTCCAGAGAGAGAAATTTTAATAAATTTTTCACTTTCTAGTAACGCAAACTTGATAATCCTAAATGAAATATATAAAAAAAAAATAATTAAAAGTATTGAAATAATTGATCCAAACTCTTCCGCAATAACGGAGATAATGTAGTCAGTGTGTGCTTCGGGGACACTATATTTCAAAGTACCCTCACCCATGCCTTGACCTGTAAGGCCTCCTTCTCTTATGGCATCGAGTGCTTTATTAGATTGAAAGTTATCACCTTTAGTTGGATCAAAAAATGTTTCAATACGTTTAAAGATATATGAAAACTTATCAGGAAAGATGAGGAGTGTTCCCATTACAGAGGCAAAGGTAAAACTAAAAAGACTAAAAATATAAATTAATTTTATTCCTGAAACAAAAACAACAGCTAACCAAGATAACATTAGTAGTACAGTTTGGCCAACATCTGGCTGATTTAACAAAATAATACATAGTAAAATTAAGATCAATAAACTAAAAAAATAAGAAATATTAGAGGTGGTTAAACTGTCTTTAGATAAAATCTTTGCAATCACTACAATGAAAAAAGGTTTGATAAATTCTATAGGCTGAAAACGAAAAAGAAATAAATTCAACCAACGTTTTGAACCTTTTACTTCTACCCCATAAAATAAAACCAAAATCAAAAGAATTAAAGCAATAATAAAAATTGGAATTAGAATTTTTTTAAATAAATTGAACTGAATAGAAGAAATTAAAATCATTAAAAAAATTGCTGATATTGCAAAAATTAAGTGTTTTGAAAAAAAAAAATAATAATCTTTATTCAATCTTTCTCCTGCTAAGGTTGAGGTAGATGCAAATGAAAAAAAAACACCAAGAATAAACAACAAAAGAAAGCTTATAAACATAGCCTTATCTATATTCCTCCAATAATTTTTTACATTTTCTTTAAAGAAATTTTTTAGCATAATATTTAGTTATTTTTTTAAATTGATTACCTCTGTCTACAAAGCTATTAAACTGATCGTAGGAGGCACTTGCAGGACTAAACAAAACAGTCGCTTTTACGTTTTCCATTAAAAGCAATTGTTTAAAAACATCTTTAATTGCATTTTTTAAATTAAAAGAGATTTTATACTTTACTTTTTTTTTTAGCTGATTTCGAAAATAAGTTGATTTTCTTCCAATAATGAATGATTTAATTATATTTGAGCTTATTCCTTTTAGGTTAAATTTATCTTTAATCTTAGGAAGGCCTCCAAAAATCCAAAAAATATTTTTATTATTTTTTAACGCATATTTTGTTGATGCAAAAGTTGTTGCTTTGGAATCATTAATAAATGTTATATTTTTTTTTTTTAGAAATACTTCATGTCTGTGTGGCAACCCCTTAAAATTATTTACTGCCTTAAGAAAAATATTTCTCTTAACCTTAAATATTTTGGATATTTCATAGGCAAGTATTAGATTTTCTAGATTAGGCTCTGCAAGTAAATAATTATTGGTTATTTTTTTTTTTATTTCACTACTTAGTAGATTTTTTTTTGTAATTTTTAATTTACTTAAATAATTTTTTTTTTTTAAAAATCTCAATAAGTTTTTGCTTGTTTATTAAAGCAATATCATTACCATCCTGTTTAGAGAAAATCTTAAATTTTGAATTTTTATAATTTGTCATTGTTTTGTGCCAGTCTAAATGATCGTTACTTATATTTAGTATAGCTGCAAAATTTGGTTTTATAAATTTTGTATACTCCAATTGAAAAGAGGAAGCTTCTATAATTACTATTGTTTTTTTTTTAATTTTTAAATCTAAAATAGGTCTGCCAATATTTCCACCAAGTTGCACATCTAGCCTCTTTGTTTTGAGCATATGTTGAATCAAGCTGCATGCTGTTGATTTTCCATTAGTGCCAGTTACTACTATAGTTTTTATGGAAATTTTTTGCATATAAAATAAATCTAAATCTGTAATTATTTTTCTTTTATGTTTTAATAGTTTTAATTTAAATTTTGTTTTTTCAATACGAATTCCAGGACTAATTACAATATAGTCAACTTTGTCTAGTGCATTATTAAATAAAATAAATTTTTTTTTATCATTTTTATTTTTTTTGTCATCCCATGTGTAAATTTTTTTAATATTTTTTTTTTTTAAAAATTTAAATGTAGAGCTTCCTGATAAGCCAAGTCCATACACGGCAAATGAGCTATCTTTTATTGGTTTTGATGTTTTCATTAATTATCGCAGCTTTAATGTAGCTAATCCTATTAATGCTAAAATAATTGCTATAATCCAAAATCTTATTACCACGGTTGATTCTGGCCAACCTTTTTTTTCAAAATGGTGGTGAATTGGAGCCATCATAAAAACTCTTTTGCCGGTTAGTTTAAATGATAAAACTTGTA
>MDTF01004439.1_pt1 | contig 12307 bp, 12 predicted proteins | sample 811191 | NCBI WGS metagenome assembly MDTF01 (sample SAMN05326649, study PRJNA326480) | marine metagenome | isolation source: seawater | place: Southern Ocean | collected 2011
GAATTATACTCGGTGGCCACTTCTCTGAAAATTGCACTTACGAGTTGAATCTAGGGTCGACTTATACTTTTCGGCTTTGTAATCGAGCGGTTAGTAGTATTTTGAAGCTGGTAAATATCGATCGATGTTCCACTCAGAGGCCAATACCTGTGACCAAACTTTGGGTCGATGCCTATCTTGGCCTAGTCCCAGCATTGATATACAAGTCCGTATCTAAACCGTACAACCATAGATATGTAAATGACCCAGTATATTTTAACCATTGACCAGGGTACAACTAGCTCAAGATGTATCATTTTCGCTAATGATGGCAGTGTTGTAAGCTCAGCTCAATATGAATTTGACCAACACTATCCAGATAATGGTCGGGTTGAACATGCTCCGCAGGATATTTTAGATACGGTGATTAAGGCTTGCTGCCAATGCTTAGTAAGTAGTGGGTTGTAGGTAGAGCAAATCACCTGCATTGGTATTACCAACCAATGTGAAACTACTTTAGTATGGGACCGTCATACAGGTGAAACCATCTACTCAGCTATTGTTTAGCAAGATCGTCGTACAGCACCGATGTGTCAACGCATTAAGGACGCAGGTCACGAGGCAGAAGTTACAGCGCGCACTGGCTTATTATTAGACCCTTATTTCTCTGCCACTAAGTTAGCTTGGATTCTTGATTAAGTAGAGGATAGTCGTGGGCGCGCTGCTAATGGAGAGTTGCTATTTGGTACCGTAGATACTTACCTTATGTGGCACCTAAGCCAGGGCCAAATCTATGCGACCGATGCGGCTGATGCTTCGCGCACTTTGTTGTTCAATATTTATGATCAGTGCTGGGATCCAATGCTGTTAGACCTATTTAATGTGCCTGCGCTTATGTTGCCTGAGGTCAAAGACAGTGCGGCAGACTTTGGCTATATGGGGGCTCATGTTCTAGGTAAGCAGCTACCAATCTTGGGTGTAGCAGGTGATCAGCATGCCGCACTTTTTGGGCAGGCGTGCTTTGAACCTGGCATGGCTAAGAGTACTTATGGTACTGGTTGTTTTTTAATGCTTAATACAGGTGACCAAGCCTTAGTTTCCAGTAGCCGACTGCTCACGACCTTGGCTTACCGATTAAATAATAAACCTGTGTACGCTATAGAAGGCAGTATATTCGTGGCTGGGGCCGCCATTCAATGGCTCAGGGACGGGCTGAAGCTAATCAGTGACGCAAGTGAAGCTGAATCATTGGCTAAAGCCACGCCTATTGATCATGGGGTGTATATGGTGCCTGCTTTCACTGGTCTTGGAGCGCCCTACTCGGATCCTCAAGCCTGGGGTGGAATTTTTGGTATAACCCCTGACACGGGGATCAAGGAAATTGTTAGTGCTGGTCTGCAGTCCGTATGTTATCAAACTAAAGATTTGCAAAAGGCCATGGAGCAGGACGGTTTAAGGCCTAAAGTCCTCAGAGTAGATGGCGGTATGGCTGTTAATGACTGGTTCTTATCTTATTTAGCCAATATTTTAGGTGCAGAAGTAGCACGCCCAACTTGGGTTGAAACTAGTGCTTTAGGGGTGGCTTATTTAGCTGGATTACAGGCTAATATTTATCAATCTCTGCACCAGCTAGAGCAAATGTGGCAATGTGATCAGCGTTTTAAACCTAACATAGATAAGCAATTTCGTGACCATTTGTACCCAGGTTGGCTGGCCGCAGTAGCTAAAGTCCAGACCCTTCCAGAACAAGCCTAGGTGTGCTGATAAGCCAGGAGTCCTGGCTATTGCGCAATCGCGTCGCGTGGGGATACAGTCACCGAAATTTGGCTACCACCTAGGGTGCTGCGGTCAATTTGAACAGTGGCCACGCGGGCACCTTTCTCGTAGGTCAGCACAGAAGTCTTGGACTGTACCGTAGTGATGTTAATCCAGCCCTGATTGGGCATGTTGGCCATATAATACTCAAATGCTTGCACAGGATCTAATTTAGATTTTAACATGGCACGACCAATCCACTGCTCACCTGTATTGAGCAACAGCGACTCGTTCACAGATAATTGGTCGTTAGCAGAAATAGGGATGTCAGCATAAGAATTGGTTACTTCGGGGCTATCACCGGCTAATGTCTTATTATCAGTGGCAGGTATCGTGGTTGCAGGCAAAGTACAAGCACTTATAAAAATTAGTCCCACGACCAAACTGATGGCTTTAATAAAATTCTTCAACATCGCACTCGTTCCTTTTAACGGATCAATTTAAATTAGCTTAACACCTTGTGAGTATAACTAAGGCCGCCTATTAAAACAGCACTTTAGCTGCTTTTAGCTCCCATTAGATGGTATGGCCACTTATTACTGCCACAAACATCAGCTTTATGGCTGCATTGGTAAACTTTTCCAATGTTTTACAGCCTCAAGGGTAAGCTTACCTTGGGGCATTAATTCTAAGGCCTTATCCAAGCGCTGCTCAGCTAAATCTAGGTGACCACTAGCCATATATCCCATTGCTAATTGGGCATAAATATCTGCAGCTAACTTTTGATGTGGTTCTTTAGGGGTATTAATGCTGCACCCAAAAAGCCATGGCAGTGACATGCAACATCTAATGAAGAAATTCCATTTGTTTGTAATAAAAGCTTAGTACACAAGTTATCTATTGTTTGCCTTAGGTAACTTTTTTATAATTAACTGGGTGTTTATACATGGAGCGTTTGTGAAAAATCTTTTGTTGGCTATTAGTTATTATTTTGAAGCTTTGCCTGGGCAATTGCGGCCTTGGCGTTGGACTATTATTACTTTTGCGTTAGTTACTAGTCTCTTTATGGCCCTTGGTAGTACCAAATTTTTGATTGATATCACCGTAGACTCATGGTTCCAAGAAAATGATCCAGTATTGCAAAGTCTTGATGAATTTCGCAATCAGTTTGGCAGCGATGATGGCTTATTTATTGTTTATGAGGCCAAAGATGGAGACGTCTTTTCTACCCAATCATTGCGTTTGGTGGATCAGCTCACACGCAACCTTAGTCAATGGCAGAAAATTCCCCAAAGCACTTTAGATGCATCGGGCATTAGCCCTGATCTGGCTCTTGAACTTGGGCACATTAAACGTGTTCAGTCCCTCACTAACGTGCGCATTCAAGTGAATGATGGAGACAACCTAAGCTCTCCAAGATTGATTCAAAATCTAGTGATGGATGCGGCTGAAACTAAGCGGGTTAAAGTTAACGCTTTGGCTCAAAGTCATTTGCCGCTGTTTCTCTTCTCAAAAAATCATCGTTATGGTGCCATCATGGTGACCACTGACTTTGGTTCCATTCCATTGGCTCAAAGCCCTGACAAAGTCGTGGTGGACTTGATGGCAGATGAGGATTTTGACTTTGCTGCCGACACTTTAACGGATTTTGACGCTTCAGCTAGTGCTGCTGAAGTGTGCTTTGAAGATATGGACTCGGGTCTTTATTTGAGCTTTATAGAAGCCGTAAGTCGTTTATACAAACAGCCCAAATTTGCCCAGCAGTTCAATTTTTACCCGATTGGTAATGCCTCTATGGTTGAGCTTGCCGTCGATGACTTGATGCAGGCAGGAGCATTGTTACTGGGCATGGTCTTGGTGATCAATATTTTATTGTGGAGTTTATTCCACTCGGCCAGTGCTGTTTTGTGGCCCCAAATTGCGATTGGTTTCAGCGCCTTGTTTGTGGTGGGGACCATGGGCTGGATGGGTATTGAATCCAGCACCCTGATCAGTTTAACGGTGATGCTAATTGTAGCTGTGGGGGTAGCTGATTGCGTCCATGTGATGAGTAGCTATATGTATTTTCGAAGCTTTGGTCATAAGCATGAAATTGCCTTAGCCAAGGCCTATGGTAAAACTGGATTGCCGATATTGCTTACCACCATTACCACTATGGCCGGCATGGGGGCATTAACGGTCACTGGCATGACGCAATTTGTGGTCTTTGGTGCTACCTCCGCTGCGGGCGTTTTTTTGGCCTTTTTATACACTATTGTTCTATTACCCGTGCTAATGGACTTATGGCACCCAATGCCCCAGCAAAAGCAGAGGTCAGATCAACCCCTGTTAGGTTGGCGCTTGTTATTGTGGTATTGCCTATGGCCGATGCTTAAGTTGCTTAAGTCAGTTTGGTGCTTGTTATGGCCTGTGCGTTTTATGGTGGATCTGACTGGGCTGCAATGGTTACTTAGTGGCATTTGGCTACAGGATCTACTGGATAAAATTCCAGCCTTTGTCGACCAGTATAAATATGCCATCAACTTCTTCTTTGTGAGTTTGTTTGCTGTGTGTTTGTATGGTGCAACGCAAGTGAAGGTTGATTCTAATATTGCCGAACTGTCTCGCGAAGGATCACCCCTTCGAACAGCTTACACAGTGGTTGATGAGCATATGATGGGCACTGGCAGCTTGGAAATTTTGGTGAACATGCAGCACTCTGATGCCTTGATGCAAGCTGATGTACTAGCAACTATGGATCGGCTCCAGCGACACATAGAAACTGCATACAACCAGCATGTAATCCGAACCCACTCCTTGGCGGATCTAGTTAAAGACACCCATGCCATCATGCAAGATGGTAGTGATGTTTACAAAACTATTCCTACTGATAATTTGGTAGTCGCCCAATTATTGTACTTATTCAACAGTGCTAATCCAGAAGAAAGACGGGCTTTGGTAAATGATGATTACAGTCAAAGCCATATCAGTGTACAACTTCGCAACGCAGGCTCTAGTGAATACACTGAGTTTTTTGAACAGGTGCAGGTGGATATCGAACAGGCTTTTGCGCGCCATGAGGTGCAATATCCCAACATGGATGTGCATGTAACTGGCACCTTGGCTATGCTTATGAGGCTGATGGATGACATGAGTAATAACCAGTTTAAAAGCTTAGCTTTTGCCATGATAATTATCTCTGGTTTGTTAGTGCTTACTTTGGGTTCTGTGCAAGCAGGGCTCATGTCTATTATCCCTAACATGATCCCTGCAACACTCGCCTTTGGGCTTATGGGACTCATGGCGATACCGTTAGATACAGATACATTAATGATTGCACCACTAATTATTGGTATTGCGGTAGATGATACCATTCACTTTATTACACATTACCGCATGGCACTGGTGAGGCAAAGCGACATGCGTTTGGCTTTGGTAGACACCATTAAAGAAGTTGGCCAAGCTGTGACCTTTACCAGCTTAGTGCTGGGCTGCGGTTTCTTTATGCTTAGCTTTAGTAATTATTTAGGACTTGCCAAGGTAGGCGCATTTGGTTCTTTAGCTATTTTTGTAGCCCTGTTTTGCGACCTACTATTTTTTCCCGCTTTAATTATGGTGTTTAAGCCTAAATTTGGCCAAAAAAACGTTACCGAAAACTTACATTTTAGAGGCCAAAATAATGTTATTAATCAATAAAATAGTGCTTGTTGGTTTGGCTTTATTAATCGCAGCACCTGCCCAAGCACAAATGACAGCTCGTGAGTTGGTGCAAAAAATGGACGAAAATCAGTTACAAATCACAGATGCATCTTTTAATCTAATGCAACTGACTAGCTGCAAATATGGCACAAAAGATGGCCAACTTAAGTGTATTGAAAAGCCTCGTATCAAGGTCGTAGAAACAGCCCAAACTAACCTAGGGGCGAATAACAAAGATACTCAATCCATCGCTATTATAAGGCAACCTGCGAGTGAAAGAGGCATTGGCATGTTGACCTATACATATGATGCGGGTGATAAAGACAATGAAACTTGGCTTTATTTATCGGCGCTGGGCAAGGTTAAGAGAATTGCCGCAGGCAAAGCTGACGAGGCCACCGAACCGACTAGCATTTTTGGTTCAGAAATAAGCACAGAAGATCAGGAAACGGGTAAGTTAGATGACTACACCTATGAAATTTTGCAGCGTGGAACGTATAAAAAACGCCCTGTTGTGGTGATTGAATCAGTACCGACACTAAAACGTTTAAGTCACAGTCGTTACGGTAAAATTAGAACTTGGGTTGATACAGAACGTTTCATCAGTCTAAAAATGCAGATGTTTGACAAGTATGGCAATACCATTAAACAGGTCTCAGTAGCTAAGGTTGAAAAAATTAATGGCATTTGGTTGGCTAAAAGTGTGACCTTCAAAAATCTAGTCAGCCAACGCTTAACTAATATGAAAATTAAGGCCATTAGCTTTGGCCTTGATATTGATACAGATTTTCTAACCCAGCGAGCCCTCACCGACCAAGCTTTTAGGACAAGACACCTTAAAAACCTCAGGCAGCAGATGGAGTAATCATGGCAATTAAGTATGTATATTAAGCAAGTGAAGACTATTGTTGGCCTTTTATTCATGGTATCTCTTACTAGTGCCTTGTCTTATGCGGGCGACCAAGAAACACCAGATGAGCTTTTAAATGAAGCCTTGCTGGATGACGATTTTGAGCTTGAGTTTCTGGTAGAAGAAGACCTTATTGCAGCTCAAAATAAACCTTTGAAGCTAAGTGTCCAGCACTTGGTGGCGGTTGATCCTCAAGTGAGTTATCAGCGCACTCACCACACCACCGACATACGCTTATCCAGTGAAACGCCCATGGGCCTATTGGGCTATGCAGAAGTGGAATTAAAAGCCCTTCAATATTGGCAAGGAGATGCCCACAAACCACCGAGTAGGGACCTTAGTGTGCTGGAGGTCGAGCGTTTAGTATTGCAATACAGCTTAGCTAAAATTAGTATTAAATTTGGTCGTTACCTTTTGAACTGGGGAGAAGTAGAAGGGGCAGGTGTGTTAGATGTGATCAATCCTGCACCTAATCTTACCGATATTGACGCGGTCTATACGCCCCAATGGTTGCTTAATGGTAGTTATTATATGCCCGCTGCCCAAGCCTCTTGGTTTGTGGGTCTTAAGCCCAGTGTGGCTAAAGTGCCCCAGATGCAGTTAAGCAGCAATGTGACGCAAGAGTGGGGCGGCCGCTATAGCCATACAGGTGCAGCAAGTGATTGGGCCGTCTATGCAGGCCACATGGTGCCTAATAAACCTGTGCTTGATCTAGCAACGGCCACCGCTTCAGCACAGGCCTACCAACTTCTAGGTTATAGTTGGAATAAAGCCCGTAATAATGCGTTGTTCAAATTTGATATCGCCTACAAGCGCGGTTTAGAGCATAACCTAGGTTACACCGGGTTAAAGTCTGATCAGCGTTTAGATATGGCGCTAGGCCTAGAGTTAAAGCAGGGTGAAAGGCAGTGGGACGCAAGTTTAGTCGTCCAGCACTGGCTTAACTATCAAGCCAATTACCTTACTCCAGCTGTGCCACCAGTGGCTAGTAATGAAGCCGATATGAGCTATAGTTTAGGCGTAAAGGACAGCTTTAATAATGCGAATTACAACTGGTCACTGGTGCACTTAGGAACTCCAAGTGGATCCCTTCGGATGGTTACAGGAGAACTGAGCTGGGCCCCCGTAGACCCATGGAAAACTAGCCTTAGCTACACCACCACGATGGCGCAAAGTAATACTCTTTATGCATTAATAAATAGTAACCAAAGGTTAACTTTGAAGACTAAGTTTAGTTATTAATTGCTGCAGCCCAAGATTAATGCTGGAACTCTTTCTGGCTAAATCAAATACAATATCAAAATGATTGCGCTCGGCTACTTCAAAGCAGAGGCTAAGCACGCTGTCACTGAGTAATTGTTGGTGGTACTCTTGGCTTTGGCGCTTAAATTCCTGAGTTTCGTGATTCCCATAGGCAATAATACAAGGTGGAAAACCTTGGTTGCTGTAAAGCCCCGGGCTTAAATCTGTGGCGCTTTGGTGCGTGAGCTTTAGGGGCTGGTTGATGTAAGTATTGATTAGAGGGCGCAGATCATAAACGCCACTCATTAACACTGCACCTGACACCGATGTTGGGCTCAAGCCATGCAGAGCTTGTTGCGCGGCTTGCATCACCGAGGCGCACAAGTGTGCGCCTGCAGAACTCCCCGCAAGCACCACCTTGTGGCGATCAAAGCCAAGCTCCTTAGCCTGGTTAAGCAGCCATGCCAGGGCCCGACAGCACTGGGCAATCATATGATTAATACTGGCCTTTGGAGCTAGGGTGTAGTCAATGACCGCCACATTAATACCTTGTTGTAGCAGTCCTGGGGCCATTAAACATGATTCATCTTTACTTAGCGCCCGCCAGTAGCCTCCATGAATATAAATCACTAGGGGGCCATCATTTTGGGCAGGAAAGTAATCAAGCAATTCACCTGGGAAGTCACCATAGGTAAGATTACTGTGATAGTTAAGCTGCTCCTGAGCTTCCTTAGAGTGGCTAATGTAATCATTGATATACACCATAATATCTTCTACACAACTACTTGGAGAGTATTCTTGCTCTACTTTTGCGGCGCTCATGTGTTGCCAGGGCATGGGGAATCGACGTCTCAAAAGAATCTCCTTAGCAGCTGTGGTAACCACACGCTGAGCTTTAAGTAATTTGTTAATAGGTCGGTGGCAATTACCACAGTCGCCTGCCACCCGCAGTATTAAGCGTAATTTACGTAAGTCATCATGCCCTTTGGCAATGGCAGCCTCAACAGTTAATTGATCAATATCAAAACAGGTGCAAACAGTGGGATTGTGGCTTGTCGATTGCGTCACTTAACCAGCGCCTTTATGGCGTCACTTAGGCCATTTAGAGTCATGGGATGCACCTGTTCTTATTACTGGTAATAATCACCACTGGGCGGTGCCTTGCTTGCACTCGTTCTCCAGTTTCGTAAACATAAAACTCCATTTTATTCAGCTCTACCAGCAGACCATTCGGAAATTCGATGTCAGCTTTATCAATCTCGTCAATCAACAAAACTACACGCTGGTCGGCATCAAAGGCCTGCCATAGCTTACCTTTTTTAATGTAGTTGCCGATATTGTGCACCTGATCGCTACCTAACTGTGAGTCGCGCGAGCGGGACACAGCGTCGTATTCGTACAATCCCTGTTTGGCTTTGGTAGTAGACTTTACATGCCACTGCATCAACGGCATACCCAATGTGCTGGCCACTTCTTCTGCTAATAAGGTTTTTCCAGTGCCGGGTTCACCTTTAATTAGCAATGGACGCTGCAAAGTTACTGCGGCGTTAACGGCCATTTGTAAATTTTTGGTAGCGACGTATTTTTCGGTGCCAGTGAAATTCATAATTACAACTCAAACTTTTAACGGTTGTGTCATTCTGGCACGAATTGCACACCTAAGCAGTAAGACTTACAAGTCATTGCTACACTTTTTTAACTAGCTCTGATCCTCTGTAAATTCGGTGATATAATTAGCTCATAAACGAACCCACACAAGCACAAGTTAAAGTAGCGGTGTTTGCCCTAGAAAAGGTGCGACCGCCTGTGACTAATAAACAGTCAGGTGAACTCCGTAATTTCTGCTTTTTTTTGCAGGAAAACTTCTCCATGATGGCGTTAACGTCAACTTTAGATGCCCTGCGAACGGCTAATCTATTAAGTGAAGAGGAGCTCTATAGCTTTCGTTTGGTGAGCTTAGATGGAGCGGCTGTGTGCAGTGATCTAGGCTTTGCAGCTATCGCAACCAAGCTTTTAACCTTGAGTATATGCACACCTTTGTAGTGTGTGGTGGTTTGCGTGTAAAGCTACAAACAGCGCCTCAATTAATTAAGTTCTTACGTTTATCTGGAGTGCGGAAAAAAGCCTTAGGGTCTTTGTGGAATGGCCTGTTTGCCTTGGCACACGCTGACGTTATTGAAGGTAAAAGCTGTGCGGTCCATCATCAAAATAGGGCCAGTTTCAGGGAAATTTTTGCTGATATAAATTTAAAAGATAAAGCCTATGTGATTAATAGTAATCGCTTTAGTTTCGCTGGTGGTAATAGCGCTTTAGATATGATGTTAGAGTTAATGCTAGCAGCGAGGGGCAAGCCCTTTGTGCGTGGGATTTGCGATATCCTTACCTGTAATAGCATCAATGACACAGGCGAGCCGGCTTTTCTCAGCGACCTAGCTGATGCACAACTACCGCAAAAGCTAAAAGATATTATTGGTTTAATGGAAAACAACATGGAAAAGATGTTGTCAGCCGAAGAAATTGCCGCTTTGGTGGGCATTACAAGGCGTCAGATTGAACGCCAGTTCCAGCGTTATTTAGGCAGCACACCGACGCGTTATTATTTAGAGCTGCGCCTCAAACGTTGCCACCAGTTGCTCACCCAAACCCACCTAAGCATGAGCGATATTTCTCTAGCCTGCGGTTTTGTGTCCTACCCCCACTTCAGCAAGTGCTATCGCCAGTACTTTGACGTCACCCCATCCCACACTCGGCGACAGTCTTAAATAACCTGAACTGCTAATTTAATAGACTTAACTTTCTATCAGCTGATGCAAGTGATCGATACCCCAGTCAGTCATGTGAGGCCATGGAAACTGGGCCAGAGTGTTAATGTGCACGGTAGACACCTGAGAAGCTCTGCCAGCCTCTAAATCAAACAAGTAGTCTCCGACCATGACACTGTCACAGGTTTTGGCACCCCATTGCTGCAAAAGCAATAAGATGCCTGCAGGGTGTGGTTTAGGCTCACAAGAAGCACGATCTAAAATATTCTCGGGCATAAAAAATTGGTCTAAATGACAGATTTTAAGTGTGTGCAGGGTAGCGGGCATGACATTGCGAGTTAAGATGCCCAGATTGACACCTTTTTCATACAAATGTTGAAGTAGTTCAACGGCCCCAGGCATAGGTTTGGCTAAGCTGGCAAAATAATACTCCATGGCATTGATTTTGTCCCACATAGGTGCCGCTTGTTCAGGTGCCATAGCCTGCACACTCCCCAAAATGTCAGCGTCAGGCGCTAAACCTAGCTCGCTTCTCATCATGTCAAAGTCGTGTACACCTATGGTTAAGGTACCGTCCATATCAAAAACCCAATGCTTTTTGGCGAGGATATGCTTATGTATTTTGTTCACAGAGTCATTCATAAGCATAATCTAACAAACTTTGAAGGAAATAGCCTAGTTTTACTTTCCTTTGTTTAGCCTTTTGGGGTCATGTGCTAAAATTTATGCTTCTTTTTTGGAGAAACACTAATGGGCGTAAAAGTTGCCGTTATCATGGGGTCTAAGAGTGACTGGCCATGTATGCAAGAAGCCACACAAATTATGGATCGTTTGAGTGTGAGTTATGAAGTAGAGGTGGTGTCTGCCCACCGGACGCCAGATAAACTCATGCAGTTTTCCTCGCAAGCTGCGAGCAGGGGTATCCAAGTGATTATTGCAGGCGCTGGCGGTGCCGCCCACTTGCCTGGCATGGTAGCGTCCAAAACACGCCTGCCAGTTTTGGGTGTGCCAGTGCAAAGTCAAGCTTTAAGCGGCGTTGATAGTCTTTACTCCATAGTGCAAATGCCGCGCGGCGTAGCTGTGGGATGTATGGCCATTGGTGCGGCTGGGGCTTCTAATGCAGGTTTACTAGCGAGCCAAATACTGGCTAATCACGATACCGCGCTGGCCCAGCGCATTGAAGACTTTCGCACTCAGCAAACGCAAACCATATTAGATAACTCCGACCCAAGGGAAGGTTAATTCAAACACCATGAAACCAAAAATAAAGCGGGTGTGGGTATTGGGAGCGGGTCAGTTAGGAGCCATGCTTAAACATGCAGCGCAACCTTTGGGTGTTGATTTACGTCCAATAGACATTGAATTAGATGCTCATCTGCCCCTCCAAGATGATGATGTCATTACTGCAGAACGTGAACAGTGGCCATCCACTAAGGCAACAGATCAACTGGCGGCCCATGCTAATTTTGTGAACCAAGAGGTATTTGGTTTGGTGGCCGATAGGGTGATGCAAAAACAATTGCTTGATCGATTAAATTTAGCCACAGCTCCTTGGTGTTTAGTCGAAAAACAACACACGGCGGCTAGCCTGCATGGCCAATACGGTGCGCGAGTATTGCTTAAGCAGCGCACGGGTGGATTTGATGGCCGCGGTCAACACTGGTTAATAGAGAATCAAGATAGCGCTATCCCTCAAGGTTGGCATAACCAGGTTATCGCCGAACAAGTCATTGCTTTTGATGAAGAAGTGTCGCTGGTTGGGGTGCGCAACCGAGCTGGAGAATGTCACTATTATCCGCTGGCTCTTAACTGTCATCAAGACGGTATTTTAACGGTGACCTTAGCGCCTCTAGAGCGCCTAGCTAATCTTCAAAGCGAAGCTCAAGCCATGTTAGCCAAAGTAATGCATGAGCTAGATTATGTGGGCGTGATGGCCATGGAGCTATTTAGAGTAGGTGAGCGCTTACTTACTAACGAGCTA
>MDTF01011077.1_pt1 | contig 12306 bp, 13 predicted proteins | sample 811191 | NCBI WGS metagenome assembly MDTF01 (sample SAMN05326649, study PRJNA326480) | marine metagenome | isolation source: seawater | place: Southern Ocean | collected 2011
ATTAATGTGTGTAGTGGTGGAATTGTTGGTATGGGAGAGAACCCAGAAGATCGCGCTGGCTTATTGATGGCTTTAGCTAATCTACCAGCACATCCACAAAGTGTGCCAATTAATTTGTTAGTACAAGTCGAAGGTACGCCGATGGCTGAAATGGACACACTCGATCCACTTGATTTCGTAAGAACAATTGCAGTCGCTAGGTTAATGATGCCTAAGTCGATGGTTCGATTGTCAGCAGGCCGTGAACATATGAGCGATGAATTACAGGCAATGACTTTTTTAGCTGGTGCCAACTCTATTTTTTATGGTGAAAAGTTGTTGACTACTGACAACCCCGATACGGCACACGACCAAAAATTATTTGCTCGTTTAGGTATTAATATCCTACAAGATTCTGATGCCGGTGAACACGCATCAGCTGCTTAAGTGGCGAGTTTACCTTGGTCGAGGGCATTAGCAGCTACTTTAGCTGAGAGGCAATCATCTGGCCGCTATCGCCGCCTACGTACGCGTTCAGGTGAGCAAGGTGTTAGCGTTATTATAGACGGTAAAGAAATGCTGTCATTTTGTAGCAATGACTACCTTGGGCTTGCAGCCCATCCCACTATCACAAAAGCATTTATCAACGCCGCTGAGACGGAGGGTGTTGGCAGTGGAGCAGCGCATTTATTAGGTGGTCACAGTTCTTACCATCAGCAACTAGAAGAAGCTTTAGCTGATTTTATGGGCCAACAATCTGTGCTGCTATTCTCATCAGGGTACCAGGCTAATTTAGGTGTAATTGATGGTCTTATGTCACGTGGCGACGTGGTTATTCAAGATAAGTTAAATCATGCGTCGCTTCTGGATGGCGGCCGTTTATCAGCTGCTAAATCTTGGCGTTATCATCATGCTGATATGGGGTCTTTACAAAGACGTTTAAGTCAAACTGAGGGTAGCGCCTGCCGTCTAGTGGTGACTGATGGTGTTTTTAGTATGGATGGCGACTTGGCACCCCTTGGACCATTGCTTCAATTAACACAAACGCATCAAGCGGCTCTGATGGTAGATGATGCCCATGCTATCGGTGTTTTAGGTAAGCATGGCCGAGGTTCGGTTGAACATTGGCAAGTTAAAGCAGATCACATGCCGATTGTGATGGGTACCTTAGGCAAAGCCTTTGGTACAGCAGGTGCCTTTGTTGCAGCGGATAAAGATGTTATCGAAACATTGATCCAACAGTCTCGCACCTTTGTGTATACGACAGCGCAGCCAGCAGCCGTTGCAGCTGCATCATTGGCTAGTTTAGTTTTGGTTAAAACTGAAAACTGGCGTCGTGAAAAGCTACAGACATTAATCGAACAATTTAGAAAAGGTGCGGCTGAATTAGGCTTAGCAACTTTGAATTCATTGACGCCAATACAACCAATTATGATTGGCGATGATAAAAGAGCTATGAAGATTGGCCAAGAGTTAGAATCTCGAGGTTTCTTATTAGGAGTAATTAGAACACCGACTGTCCCTTTGGGTTCCGCAAGGTTACGTGTAACCCTATCTACTAACCATACAGAACAAAATATCAAGCAACTATTAGAAGCTCTAGAGGATGTGATATGCACATCTCAGTAAGAGGAGAAGGACCAGATTTAGTAATGCTTCATGGTTGGAGTATGCATAGTGCTGTTTGGAGTGACTTAGCAGAGGCATTAGCTAGTAAATATACTCTATATTTAGTTGACCTTCCTGGACATGGACAGAGTGATTGGCAGCCTGGTGAATTTGATATTGAAAGCTTAGTTTCAGAATTGGGAAGCCGCTTGCCACAAACGGCTTATTGGCTTGGCTGGTCTTTAGGTGGGTTGGTTAGTTTGGCATATTCTGAGCGTTTTCCTGAGCGTGTTAACAAACTAATTTTATTAGCGACGACGCCATGTTTTGTCAAAAAGAAAGATTGGCAGTCAGCGATAGAGAATGATGTTCTCCATGAGTTCTCTGATAAATTAGCGCATCATCAGGAAGACACTTTACAACGGTTTTTAATGCTGCAAGCACGCGGAGCAGCAAAAAGTAGAGAGACTATTAAAACTTTAGCTAGACAATTAGTTAACCAAGGACCGGCACATTCCGGGGCCTTAAGAGATGGTTTGTCTTTATTAATTAATTTGGATCTGCGACTAACGTTGTCGAAGTTAGAGTGCCCTATAAAACTGGTTTTGGGTAAACGAGATAGCCTAATTCCTCATACTATGGAAGCTGATGCACGCTCATTAAATACTGCATTAGAGGTAGTGTTGATAGAAGGTGCCGGTCATGCCCCCTTCATCTCCCACCCTGTTGAATGTGAACAAGCTGTAATGACTTTTTTTGAATTGGAAAACCAAGATGTCTGAACAGTTTAAATTGGTGAAGGCCTTAGTGGCTAAATCCTTTGGACAAGCAGCTATGTATTATGACGATGTGGCTGTATTACAGCGTCAAACAGGTGATGAATTACTAGATAGGTTGTCATTGGTTAAGTTAGCACCTAAACGTATCTTAGATTTAGGTGCGGGAACTGGGCGCAATTTAACACAATTGGCAGGACGTTATCCTGATGCTGAATTGGTAGCGATTGATATTGCACCAGCCATGCTAAAAAAAGCGAAACAGAATTTTCAAAATGCTATGGGCTTTAAACGCTGGTTACCTAAACAAAAAAAACCAGCACTTTTAGTGGGTGATGCAGAAAGCTTACCATTGGCTGATAATTCGGTTGACTTGGTGTTTGCTAACTTAGCACTGCAATGGTGTGATTTAAAGATTAGTTTTGCTGAAATTAAGCGTGTTTTAAGACCCGAGGGCTTATTAATGTTTACCTCTTTGGGTCCTGATACATTGTATGAACTACGTGAGGCTTGGGCCAGTGTTGACAACTATCCGCATATAAATATTTTTTACGATATGCATGATGTGGGAGAAGCGATGGTGAACGCGAAGTTGGCAGAACCTGTCTTGGACATGGATCGTTATGTACTGACATATGATACGGCGATAGCTTTAATGAAAGATTTGAAAGTATTGGGTGCAAGCAATGTTAACCAGGGACGACGGCGAGGGCTAACAAGCCGACTAGCACTTAAGCAAGTTACGGATTATTACGAGAAATACCGCGATAATAAAGTGTTGCCAGCAAGTTATGAAGTCATTTTTGGCCATGCATGGGGGCCAATAGATAGCAGCCAGACAACAGATAAAAATGGAACTGTGCATATTCCTGTTAGCCAAATAAAAGGACTCGGCAGATGACTAGTTTGTTTGTGACAGGAACTGATACTGGCGTGGGTAAGACGCAAATTTCTTCAGCACTAATAAACTTGCTTAAACAACGAGGCCAACGAGTGGCTGGAATGAAGCCTATTGCAAGTGGGTGTTATATGACGCCTGATGGATTGCGCAATGATGATGCTTTAGTTCTAAATCAGCAGGCAAACGTTCAGTTGAACTACGATGTCATTAACCCATATGCTTTTGAACTTCCAATTGCTCCCCATATTGCTGCTAAAAGGGTAGGAGGGGAGATTGATGCAACTGTCATTCATCGTCAGTTTCATCAAATCCAGAAAAAGGCTGATAGTGTGGTGGTTGAGGGTGCTGGTGGTTGGTTTGTGCCTATTAATAATAACTTGACGATGGCTGATGTTGCAATAAGATTAGGGCTGCCTGTTGTATTGGTTGTGGGGGTTCAATTAGGTTGTATTAGTCATGCTTTATTAACAGTTGAAGCGATTAAATGCAGTGGTTTGCCATTTTATGGATGGGGAGCAAATAATATTGTTGAAAATACTGAGTCTGATGCCATTGTTGAGAGCTTGAAAGAACGTATTCCTGTGCCCTGTCTGGGTGTGGTTCCCGTCCTATCAGCAAGTCAGGTAGTGATGGATCATATTACTTTGCTAGCTTCTGGAAAATAAATCACCTCATCACCTTGTTGCCAAGGAGCCAGCTTTACCATACTGCTGTTGAATAATTCGGAGGTTAGGAACTGCTCGAGCCAGGCCTGTATTTTAGGATAGGGTGCCACATCGAACCAAGCCTTGTTGACGAAAGCAAACTGCCTAACAAATGGGAGTAGTGCAATATCTACCATAGTTAAGCGATTGCTTACTAGGTAGGTATTATGAGTTAGATTTTGCTCTAAATTAATAAGGATTAATTCAGCTTGATGTCGATAATATAACTCGCTATTTTCGGGGTATCGGTCAGAATATTTGTAGCGATCTAAGAAGTGTTTGAAGGTCTGGTCATTATTGTTAGTGAGTTCTGAGGTTAGTCGTTCCTCCTTTGTATCACTAGGTAGCCATTTTTCTGGGTCTGATTGCTTTAAAGCCCAATTCATAATATTTATGCTCTCATCGATTATTCTCTCATCTGCCGTTATTAAGACAGGTACAGTAGCTTTTGATGAGATCCTCAGCAGTGCTGGAGGTTTGTCATTAAGAGTGACCTCACGGATTTCAACGTTTATGCCACTAGTCAAAATAGCAAGCCGAGCCCGTATAGCATAGGGGCAGCGACGAAAGCTGTATAGAATATGTTGTGTCATGTGAAGCTAGAAATAAAAAAATTAGGGTTAGGCACAAATAGTTTTTTCTTTGAGATAGATATTTTAGTCACAAGTATTATTTCATATTCTATGAAAGTAAGTGTACTAATATCACTGCTTATGCTCTAGGTATGAAGGTGATAAAAAGCATGGTATGCAACATTTTTCTAAGTTATTATCAGTAGCTTCATCTGCTATAATTCCAAGTAATACGTTGCATTTTTGGATGTGAATGGGCGTAAATGGCTGTGTTCTTGTGTGTTGTAAATATTTAAAAGTGCATGTGTCACATTAATACAATGATGGGGTTTAGGAATGAATAAAAAGACTGACTTCAATAATGAGATTATTGACTTGCAGACGAAGCTGTCATTTCAAGATGATTTATTAGAGGATCTTAATCAAGCGGTAACTAATCAACAACAGCAGATTATGTCTCTTAAATCGGCATTAGAAACATTACGTGTTCTAGTAACAACGTTGCAAACGGATCCAGAACAAGGCGATGCAAACGAACCGCCGCCTCATTATTAACAGGGTATTGTGAGTAGATGGAACAACGTCAATGCTTAATGTTAGTCGGAGATGTGGAGTGGTGTAAAAAGTCAATAGTTCAGTTGCTCATTGGCTTTGATTCCACAAAGGTTATTTGTTTTTCAGGACAAGAATTACCTTTATTGCTGACACTACCACAAAAGCAAGCTCAGACTAAGTTAGGTCATGAGTTCGATGCGGTAGTTTTTGATGCTTCAGTATCAATATGCCCAGATAGCCTAGGAATTAGTATAGGCACAATAAAAGCTGGTGGGTTATTAATACTGTGTATGCCCATTTTGATAGTTGATGACTTATGGATGAAACGTTTTAGAAAAGTTATTTATGACTATGTTATAGCAACAGAAGGATTTTATAAGGTTGAACAAGGTGATGTTTTTCCGTTGCTATCGATACCAGAACAAGTCATTAATGATTTAAAAAATTGTGAAAGAGGGGATCAATTAAAGGCGGTCCAGGCTATTCACAAGGTCGTCTATGGTCATCGGCGACGTCCTCTAGTACTATCAGCTGATCGAGGCCGTGGAAAGTCAGCAGCGTTGGGGATTGCCGCTGCAAGGTTATTGCAAGATGGTAAGAGAAAAATTTTGGTTACGGCTCCTAGCTTGGCGATTGCGGCAACAGTTTTTAAGCATGCGTCATTACTACTTCCCGAGGCAGCCGTATCAAAGGGTTTAATATGTTTATTAGGTGCGGAAATACGTTTTATTGCACCTGATGCTTTAATAAAATCCACTGCAGTCGTTGACTTGTTGCTGGTAGACGAAGCTGCAGCTATTCCGGCGGTTATGCTTGAAAAGATGTTAGAACAATATTCACGAATTGTTTTTTCAACAACTTTGCATGGCTATGAAGGTACTGGACAAGGTTTTTCGGTTCGGTTTAAAAAACTATTAGATCAAAAGGCACCAGGTTGGAAGGTTCATCATATGAATAAACCAATTCGCTGGCTTGAAGATGATCAGTTAGAAGCCATGAGTTTTGATGCATTATTGTTGAATGCCGAACCTGTTCAGAAGAAGTTAGTTTTAAATGCAACGATAGATCAGTGTGTTTTAGAAAAGTTAGATCGACAATATTTGATAGAAAATGACTCACTTCTCCGGGAGTTATTCGGTCTGATGGTTCTGGCTCATTATCGGACAAGACCTTCAGATTTGAAAATGTTGATAGATCATGAGGGTATGTCAATTTATGTTGTACGTTATCAAGGGCATATTGTTGGTAGTGCATGGGTAGTGAATGAAGGAGAACTAAGTGCCAATGTGGCGGAAGGGGTATATCAGGGTGAGCGGCGTTTAGCAGGCCATTTATTACCTCAATCGCTGATCTCTCATGTAGGTTTAAAATCTGCAGGCACGTTACGATATCGGAGACTTGTACGAATTGTTGTGCACCCAGAATTACAGAGAAGACGATTGGGTACTGCACTGATAACGCGGGTCTTTGAGGATTGTGTTGAGGATAAGATTGATCTATTAGGAGCAAGTTTTGGAGCAGACATAGGCTTAATAGAGTACTGGCATCAAGCCGAATTTAGAGCGGTTAGATTAGGAAGTCAACGTGATGATGTGGGTGGATGTCATTCAATGATGATGATGAAGGCACCTTCTAAAAAAGGCGCTGAAGTCTTAGCGAAATTATGTAGTCGTTTTCAAGTGCAATGGCCGATATTGTTATCGACGCAGTTTAAGGGTTTGGACACTTTACTTGTGTTAAAAATATCTAGTCTAGAAGGAATGAAAGCGGAGTTATTACCAGATTGGGACTGGCAGGATGTGAATAGCTTTGCACACAGTTTGAGAACATATGAGTCATGTCAGATTTCTTTGATAAAGTTCACAGGTACCATTCTTTGCAACACAGCTATGTTAGCTGCACTCTCAAGTCGTCAGCAGCAGCTTTTAGTTTTATTGCTAATACAGCAGCAGCCCTTGGTAAATGTTGTGCAGAAGCTGGGTTATACGGGAAAAAAAGAATTGCTATTAGCCTTAAGAGCAGCGATAAGTCATCTAATATAGTTCTCTGGAAACGATGATTTATATAGCTCTCGTTAGAGGTAGTGTTTTTATTTTTTAAAATAAACCAAAACTGGCATAACAGAGTATTGAGATATTCACCATTTGAGCGAGGAGGCGTAAAGATATTATTTGGATTAAGACTGTATCCAAATTTTACCGTCTCCACTCAACTCAATTGGTAAGCTTGTTAGTTTCTCACCACTGCATGGGCCAGAAATGCAATGCCCATTATTTAGGTTAAATAAGGCGCCATGTGTCGAGCACTGGATATGTGTTTGTTCTAGTGATAGGAAAGCATCTGGTTGCCAGTTAAGCGGTATATTAAGGTGGGGACATCTGTTTTGATAAGCATAAAGCTTGTTTTCGTATCTTACTATAAACAATGATAATGATGCTTGTTCTGTGGTGAACTCAAATCCGCGCGGTTGGACCTCAAGAATATCTTGTTGGTGACAGAGAAAGTGTCGTTGCATTGTTATTGTTCTCGATAGTTAAATGTGAGAGTTAAACCAGCGAGGCCAGATTGGCGGCATTTGTGATTGGCTAGCTGGGTGGCATAATCTAGCGCTTGGTGTTGTGGTTTTTTAATGCATAAAGCATGAATTAGACCAGCATTAAAGGTATCTCCGGCAGCTAGAGTATCGATGATATTACTATTGTTGCTAGGCGTTGCATTATGGACTGTACCAGAATCATCAATGAGCCAAGCCCCGTGACTTCCCCAAGTACAAGTTGCTATGGTTTCGTGCGGCTTTTTTAAGGTTAGTAGGAAGTCAGTAGGATCTTGTTTATCTTTTTTTAGCACGTAGTCTTCAGAGAAAAGAAGAACATTAGTTAGATGAAACAAACTGGCAATATCCGGGCGTGATTTTTCTATTTCTAGTGAACAAGGAATAGAAGGGTGATATTTTTTTAGGTATTGAAGCATCAGGCTCGTTTCTTTAATGTTGCGGCCTTCAAAATGAATCCAATCGTAAGTAGCTAAATCTAGTGCTTTAAAGCTAGCAAAGCTGTATTCAGGGCAGTCGCGAAAATGCACAATTGTGCGACTTCCTGTTTGTTGATCGAGTGTAATATAAGAGGTTGGCATTTTCCCATTTGCAGCTTTTTGACAGGCACTAATATCAATATTATATAAAGCTAGATCTTTACGGATGAGTTGAGTATCGGTTTCATCAATCAGTACGCCAGCCCAGTAACATTGATGCCCCAGTTGACTAAGTACTGCAAGAGTATTTGTGGCGTTGCCACCTCGTGTTTTATGTTGAGATAATGCACGAGTTTCGCTATCCAAAAGAGGATAACTTTCGACTGTATTAATAATATCCAGTGTTGCAATACCAACAGCAAGTATTTTGGCCATGAGAGTTTTTAGTATCGCTGTGCTTAAATGCTGTCGAAAACAGCACCTACCATAGAAGTGATGTCGTCGACATGACCCGTTCCAGGTAGGCTATGCAGTTTTTTCTGCTGTTGATAATAATTAATTAGTGGTGAAGTCTGTTCCTGATAGACATTTAAGCGATTACCAATAGTGTCTTCATTATCATCAGCACGTTGGAATAAATCGCCATTGCAGTCGTCACAACGGCCTTCTACTTTTGGAGGAGATAAATGAACGTTATAGATGGCGCCGCATTCGACACACGTTCGCCGCCCGGTTAAACGTTGCATTAACTCTTCGAATGGGACATCGAGTAAGACAACACCTTGTAGTGGCTGTTTGAGTTTACTTAACATTAGGTCTAAGGCTTCAGCTTGAGGTATGTTACGAGGAAAGCCATCAAGGATGTATCCTTGTTGCGCATCATCTTGTGAGATGCGTTCTCCAATAAGGCCAATTACGACATTATCAGATACCAATGCTCCTGCATCCATGGCTGATTTGGCTTTTTTACCAAGTGCACTGCCAGCGGTGACTGCTGCACGTAATAAGTCACCAGTCGAAATTTGTGGAATTTTGTATTTTTTAGCAAGTACGACACTCTGTGTGCCTTTTCCTGATCCAGGTGCGCCGAGTAGAACTGTTCTCATGAATTGCCTCGTTAGTTAAAAATAAGCTTATTTGTTGGTAAGTTGAAGGCATTAGCTAGCTGCTAATGCCAATAACATTGGATTATTTCTGATGACATAAATTGTTCGCCGATTTACTGTGTGAATCTAGATATTTATTGGTCATAGTCATCGGACTTCAGCTGTTGATAAACTGACTAAAACTTGGCTAAGGCTAGCACCCAAACGATTTGTAAATTTATCTAAATAATTTGGCTTTGGTGTGTAATCGACAATCTTTTCGGCACCAATTTTATCTCTTGCTACGGTGCTGCTATTAGCTAAACCATCAATTAAACCTAGCGGTAAAGCTTGTTCTCCGGACCAAAATAAACCAGAAAACAGGTTCGGTGTATTGGCTAAGCGATCGCCGCGACCTTCCTTTACGACTTTAATAAACTGTTGATGGATATTATTGAGCATGCTTTGGGCATGTTCAATATCTTTGTCTTTTACTGGCAAGAAGGGATCAAGAAAAGACTTATTTTGACCGGCTGTAATTGAACGGCGCTTTACTCCAAGTTTAGCAATGGTATCAGTAAAGCCAAAGCTATCCATCCTAACGCCAATTGAGCCGACAATACTGGCTTTGTCTGCATATATTTCTTGAGCGCTAACAGCTATGTAATAACCACCCGAGGCACAAACATCTTGTATCACAGCAAAAACTGGAAAATCTGGGCGTATTGAACGAAGGCGCCTTACTTCATCATTGATGATACCAGACTGAACTGGACTACCGCCGGGGGTATTCAATCTAATAATGAGGCCTTTTGCTTGTTGATTATCGAAGGCGTCACGGAGGCCAGTGACGATATTATCAGCATTAGCTTCTGCATCAGCGGCAATAAGGCCATTGATGTTAACCAAGGCTGTGTGTTCTTCAGCATATGCTTGAATATCTTGACCTGACATGGTCATCATTAAGACAACAATTAGGTAGATGAAAATAAAGCCTTTAAAAATATATCCCCAGCGCCGACTTGCACGTTGCTCTTTGATAGCCGCAAAAGCGAGGTCATGTATGACTTTACGCTCCCAGTCGTTGCTGTCTGATGAGGTTTGTTTACTATTGTTATTTGTGGATGAGAAGTCACCAAATTTGGCCATGATTTGCTTGTCCGTATATTCAGGAAATAATATAGATCATATCAAAAGATTGTAGCTATGTAGTTAATTACTGAGCCATTGTTGGACTTGGTACAGGTTTTTAGCAATATACTTTGGTTTGCATGCTTGTAGCGTCTTGCGATGTTGGGCCCCATGAGTGACAGCTATACTGTCTGCGCCTGCATTATGAGCCATGTTAAGGTCATGGCTAGTATCTCCAACCATTAGTGTTCTTTTGGGGCTTACACCTAAATAGCTCGTCAACTGCTCTATCATTTCAGGGTGTGGCTTAGAATAACACTCATCAACACAGCGTGTAGCATGAAATAATGAGCCTAACTGACTGCTCTCTAATACTTTATTGAGCCCTGAACGACTTTTACCTGTGGCAACGCCTAGAAAATAATCTTGTTGATGTAAGTCATTAATCAATTTAGTCGCATTATCAAATAATGGTGCCTGATAGGGACTAGCTAGCCAGTTTTGTTGGTAATTGAGGCCAAGTTGTTTACGGTTTATTTCTGTCAAGTCGGGATATAAGGCCAAAATAGCTTCATTTAGGCCTAAGCCAATTATATTACTCACTGTACGATTGGAAAGTGGGGGCAGAATAAGTTGTTCGATTGCCAACTGCATACAGTTAATAATGTGTTGTGTGGAATCCATGAGAGTGCCATCCCAATCAAAGATGATTAGATCGTACTGTTTCATGGTTTAGTTTTTAACTCGTTGATAACATTTTTCAAATGTTTAGGAATAGGAGCCTCTATGAGAAGTTTTTCGGAGCTTGTAGGGTGTGAGACACCTAACTTCCAGGCGTGCAAAAAAAGGCGGTTGAGCCCTATCTTTTTCATGGTTTTATTGAAACCGCGGTCGCCGTATTTATCGTCACCAGCCAATGGGTGACCATCGTGTGCCGCATGAACGCGGATTTGATGAGTTCTTCCTGTAAACAGAACAACTTCTGTGAGCTGTGCATGAGGAAACTGTTCAAGTGGAATGAATAATGTTTCAGCATACTTTCCATCAGGGTCGATACGAACCATACGCTCACCAGATGTAACCGTGTTTTTTTTCAGAGGCTCAATAATACGCTTCTTTTCTTTTCCCCAGCTTCCCATTAGCACTGTTAGATAACGTTTATCAATGTCATGTTCGAGCATTTGCTTTTGTAAATTAAGTAATGCAGGTCTGTTTTTTGCTAAAAGTAAACAGCCTGAAGTATCGCGATCTAAGCGGTGTACCAACTCTAAATAAGGGAGCTCAGCCCGGGTGATTCTCAATGCTTCTATTATGCCTTGTTCAATGCCACTCCCAGCATGGACAGCTAAGCCAGAAGGTTTATTGAGTACTAGCAAGTCATTATCTTCAAGTAAGACACTTTCATTCAATTGTTTTTTAATATAATCACTTACTGTCGTTAGTGATCCTTTTTTCTTAGTGTGAAGAGGAGGAATACGGACGGAATCACCAAGTTCTAGCTTGTAGGTTTGTTTTTTCCGCCCTTTGTTGACTCGAACCTCTCCTTTGCGAAGCGCACGATAAATACGGCTTTTAGGAACGCCTTTCTCTAAGGAGAGTAAAAAGTTATCGAGTCTTTGGCCTTGATTGGCGGCTGTTATTTCAATAAATTGGACAGAAGGAGTTTTTTTATTGCTTGAAGTCATAGAATCTTTTCGATTGGGTATTGCTGATAGCGAATTGGACTGTTATAGTTAATGTTAGGTCGGACTTGAAAAGCGGTAGTATACCGGATTTTGATAGAGTAAAGACCGTTAACATAGTAGCGTCGCTCCCAAGAGTTGGTAGATGCGGCGCCAGCTAAAAAAATTTTTTAAGTACGCGGTTGGCATTGGCTAAACGTGATTGCAGCTCTATCCAGAGCAAAAAAACAAGTGGTTCCCACGCATTGGTGAAAGTACAAAAATCACCAAGATAGGACTAGGGTCAGTAATTAGAGTTAGTGTGAATATCCGGCATGCTACGCCAAAGGGCGATGCGCCGATA
>MDTF01013658.1_pt1 | contig 12306 bp, 13 predicted proteins | sample 811191 | NCBI WGS metagenome assembly MDTF01 (sample SAMN05326649, study PRJNA326480) | marine metagenome | isolation source: seawater | place: Southern Ocean | collected 2011
GCTACCAAAAATTTTTAATATGAACGACTTAAAGCGATTAGCAATTAAACACAATAGTGATAAACACGGTTCTCATTTCTATACCCATATTTATGAGAGATACATGTCTCCAAAAAAAAATAAACATGTAAATATTTTAGAGATTGGTGTTGGTGGTTATAAAAATGGAAATTATTCAGATACATTTTTAGGGGGAGAGTCTCTTAAAATGTGGAGAGATTATTTCAAGAAGGGAAACATTGCTGGATTAGATATTTATAAAAAAAAAATTAAATTAGGCAGTAGAGTAAAAATATTTCAAGGATCACAAAATAGTGCCATATCATTTATTAAAATTATAAAAAAATATAAAAAATTTGATTTTATTATCGACGATGGATCTCATGTATCAAAAGATATAATCTATTCTTTCAAATATTTATTTAACTATTTAAAAGAGGGCGGATATTATTTTATTGAAGACACACAATCATCTTATATAAGAGAGTTAGGAGGCGATGGAGCTAATCTAGATAATAAAAAAACTGCAATTAATTATTTTAAAGGGCTAATTGACAAGATTAATTATCAAGAAATAGAAAATCCTTTTTATAAAGTTGATAATTTTGCAAAAAATATAACAGAAATTCATTTTTTTCATAATATGATTGTGATTAAAAAAGAGAAAAACTTAGAAAAAAGTAATATTTTAGTTAACAACAAAAGACTAGTAAGCGGTACTAATTACGTTCAATCTAGAAAATTTATAAAAAATTGCAAATATACTTTTTTACACTTAAAAGCTAAAATAAATAACCTGTTAAGCTTTATTAAAATTTAATTAATTGGAAAAAAATAATTCAATTTCTTTAAAATCAGGGTTTGCACGCTGATCAAGCGTATGAGGTATTCTAGGCTCTTGATTCACAATTTCTGGATTTTTAGCAAAAGTTAATTCAATTTGAGTTGGTATATTGTTATCTGCAACAAAAGCAGGATTTTGTGGATGTATATGTACTAACTTTAATTTTAAATTTTTAATAAAATTGGTGATTGTATTTAAATGCAAATCAACGTCATGAAACTCTATTGCTATTCCAGTAAATTTATCCTGATTTTGCAAAATTTCATTCAAAATTCTGTACTCAGATCCTTCTATGTCAACTTTAAGAAAGATTGGAAATTCTTGAATTTTAGAATCTAAAATATCATTTAATTTAACTCCACTTTTTCCTGTCCCTATTCTAGATTGTATGTGTTGTTTGTTATCTATAAAAAATTTTTTATAATCATTAAATAAAAATAACCTATTAAAATTGTCCTTAAAAAAATTTTTTTTTAGGAAGAATTTTGGTTTTAAAGCACGAAAAATAAGACTTAAAAAAATACTTCTACAGTATTTTTTAATTCTTGAGTAACTGATGGTATGGTCATAACAGAATATTGAATTTCTTGTTAGTTGCGAGTACGCTTTTTCGAAACTCCAATCGTAGCCTAAGCCCAGAGTAACTAACGCCTTAGATTTTTTAATTGAAGAATCTTCTACGAGGTATCCTCCATCATTATCAGAGCCAAGCCTAATTAACTTATATTCGTTGGCGGGTTTAAATTCTTTTGGTAACATAATTTGTTTAATTTTAATTAGATATAATATTTGTCCCTATAAAGCCAGTATAAGTGTAAAAATTTATTTTTTTTTTAAAATTTTGTTTAATTTGCTTAAGTTCATTGATGAATTTATCGGTAATTTTAAATTTTTATTTTTTTTTAAATATATTTTTTTAATTTTAGGATTATATTTTCGTGCAAAATCGTAGACCGACCTTGTTTTTCCGCCTATATTTATAACACCCTTTTGATTAATTATTTTTTTAAAAATCTTAATAAATTCATCGTGAAAAATAAAATTTGTAATCATATCAGCGAATGCAAATTCATGAACAAAGGGTTTTTCAGTCATACTAACTCTTAATATTAATGAATTTTTATACATTTGCACAGCAGCCTCTGCTCCAAGTTTAGACCATGCGTAATTATTATTTGGTAACAAAGGATCAGTTTCTTTGTTGTTGCCTTTTTTACCCTGATAAATATAACTTGTTGAAAAATATATTAATTTTATATTAAGTTTTGAACAACACTTCACAATATTAGCTGTACCAATAATATTCAGATTAATACTTCTTATAATATTGGTTTCGTGTTCAGACATAGGTCTTGATAATCCCGCTAAATGTATTAAAAATTTTGGCTTAATTTTTTTTAAATATTTTATTATTTGTTCTTCATTTAAAATATTGAACTCTTTTTTTGATGGGAAATAGTAATTTTTATCAACTTTTTTTTTAAGAACTGAACCAAACCTTCCACCTCCACCCGTTACGACTATTTTAGGTATTCTTGACATGATAAATCCATTTTCCACCTTTTGATTTAAATTTTTTTTCTTTTTCCATTATTTCTTTTCTATGATTCCATGAGCACAAAATTGCAAAATCTGGATAATTTTTTCTAAAATGCTCAATAGATACGACTGGAATGTGAGTTCCTGGTGTAAACTTTCCAATTTTTTCGCTTGTTGAATCAGCAATGTAGTCAATGTGTTTATTTCCAATTTTACAAAAATTTAAAGCAGTCGTACTTTTTGCTGAAGCTGCATAACCACATATTATTTTTCCTTGTTTTTTTAATTTAACAATTTTGTTTAAAAATTTTTTTTTTGATTCAATACAATCTTTTTTAAATTTTAAACAAGAAGCTAAGGTATTTAGTTTTTGTTTCTTTTCTTTTTTAAGAAGATTTTCTACTCTGTTATTAATTTTTCTTTCACCCATTTTAGAAATAACATATCTCATTGATCCACCGTGTGTCTTTTGAGGTAAAGCATCAATTAATTCTAAACCATGCTCAGAGAAAATTTTTCTTACAGAATGCAAAGAAAAGATAAATACATGTGCGTCATATATTTGATCGTAAGAAACTTTTTTAAACATCTCACCTAAGTACGGCTCCTCAAATACAAAAACACCTTTTTTTGATAAAAGAGTTTGCACTCCCCTTATAAGGTCATTTAAATTCGGAATATGGCAAATTACATTGGCGGCACAAATTAAATCGGTCTTTTTTTTAAAAAAATTGTTTTTTTGCACTTTTGAGTTAGTGAAAAAACTTGATGTAACATTTAATCCTTTTTTTCTAGAAAATTTTGCTACATTTGTAGATGGCTCGTATCCTAAATGTTTATAGCCTCCTTTTTTGTAGTTAATTAAAAGCGTTCCATCGTTTGATCCGATTTCGACAACTTTTGAATTTTTGTTTAAAAATTTTTTTGTCCATTTATAGTAATTTTTAAAGTGCTTAATCATAAATTTAGATTTATTTGTATAAAATGGATAATTATTATTGAAAATAAAATTTGATTTAGGATGATCATTCACCTGAAATAAGTAGTTTTGGTTTGAGAATCCTACTTCTAATTTATAAAAAAATTCATTTTTAAAGTCTTTTTGAGATAAAAATCCATTCGCCATAGGCATTCTTCCAAAAGACATAAATGGTTTGATTTTTTTTCCCGAAACTTTACATTTCATAAATTATAATTGGTTTTTATTAATATTAAAAAAAATTATAGGCCATATTAATGGTTTAGTGTTTTTATTAAACCAATAAGATAAATATCTTTCAGCAAGAAATCCGTATAATCTTGTTTCTCCGTAAGAACTTTCTTTAAATTTGAAAATTTGCTCACATCTTTCTAACCATGGAAAAAGAGAATTATAATAATCATTCATTATTTTTTTTGATCTGCATAAAAACATATTGCCTCTATTATAGCTATTTTTTTTCAGCATAAAATTCTTGAATCCTTTCTTATTATCTTCATCAAGCAGATCTATTGCTTTATTAAGATTTCCATGTCCGTGGAAACTATCAAAATGAAATTCAAGATTTCTATTTTTTTTTAAAAAGTATTTGGGCTTTAATAAAAGAGCTTTTAAACCATATTTCAAAAGCTTCATATTAGTCCAACCATTCATAAATATTTCGTTTCCCAATATGACATCGTAATTATTCCATTCTTTAGGTATTTCATGTAAAATCTCTTTTTTGTTATTAATTTTTACTGTATTGCTTTTTTGAGCCCACAATCTTCTGTATGCACAAAAACCAACCCATGTTTTATCATCAATGTTTTTTAGATGATTTTTCCAAAGCCAATAATGAAAAGTAATTTCTCCATAGAATTTATTTTTATGGCTTATATTGTTCTTTGTATTATCTTTTATCCATTTATCATTAAAATTATTTTCTCCCAAACCAACAGGTGTATATCCTAGTGATTTAATTTTTTCATAATCTTCATCGTATAAATCTAAACAAAAAATTTTTAAATTATGCATTGATGAGCGTTTTGTATTTTTTAAAAGAAATATTCATTTTATCCTTTTTAGATATAATAAATTTTTTTTTAGGCCATTTAATATTCACTGTTTTATCATTCCACATAATCCCCATCTCATATTTTTTTGCTCTGTAATTGTTATTGCTATAAAGAACAATATTTTCTTTATTTAAGGCAAGAAATCCATGAGCAAAGCCAGCAGGAATTAAAATTGATTTAGAATTTTTTTCAGAAAGTATTATTTTAAAATATTTCCCAAAAGTTTTTGAATTTTTTCTTAAGTCTATTACGACATCTAATATCTTTCCTTTTATTACAGAGACATATTTTTCTTGACTCATTTTAGTCTGTAGATGAAGTCCCCTCAATACATTTTTTTTTGACTTAGATAGGCACCAAAAAAGAGGTTTAGATTTTTTTAATAAGTTGTTTTTATAAACTTCTCTAAAAAAGCCTCTAGAGTCGTAAAATGAAATACCTTGTATAATCTTCAAGTCTTTTAAGGGAGTATTTTTAATCTTCATTTTATAATATTTTTTAAATAATTTGAGTATTCACAATTACCATAAAATGAAACTGAATTTTTTATATCTCTTTTAGTAATCCATTTATTGTTATAGGCAATTTCTTCTAAGCAAGCTATTTTTAATCCTTGTCTATTTTCGACCGTAGATACAAAAGATGAGGCATTATAAAAATCTTCAATAGTTCCCGTATCTAACCAGGCACCACCTCTACCAATATATTCATAGCCTAATTTATTTTTTTTATGATAATTTTTTAAAAGGTCAATAATTTCTGTTTCATTTCTTTTTGAAGGCTTTAACTTTTTACTCATTTTTACAACATTATTATCAAAAAAATATAGCCCAGTAATAGCAAGGTTTGATGTTGTTTTTTTTGGTTTTTCAACTAGTGAAATAATTTTATTTTTTTTTACCGTAGCAATACCATAAGAAGAAGGTTTTTTTACTGAATGTAAAAATATAATAGATCCTTTTTTAAGTTTTGTACTTTTTTTTAGTTTTTTAGTTAAGCTTTGCCCGTAAAAAAAGTTATCACCTAGTATAAGTGCAATATTTTCCTTACCAATAAATTTATCACCTAGCACAAAAGCCTCAGGCAGGCCGCTTGGTTTTGTCTGTTCTTTATAAGTTATATTTATTCCCAAATTATTTTTTGATGGCAATATATTCATAAATTGATTTATTTTTCCTTTATTAACAATGATAAGAATATCTTTGATGCCAGCTAGCATTAAAATAGACAAAGGATAAAAAATTAATGGTTTATCATATATTGGCAATAATTGTTTATTAACAGCTTTTGTTAATGGACTCATACGTGTACCAAGTCCACCAGCTAATATTATTCCTTTTTTAATCATAATTTTAATCCCAATCTTTTAAAAAATAATTTTTTTGAAAAATTTTTAAAAAATGAAATATTGTCTAAATACCATTCAAACGTTTCAGCTAATCCAATATTCATCTTTTTTAAAGGTTTCCATTTAAGCTCTTTTTTAATTTTACTACTATTTAAGGCGTATCTAATATCATGCCCAGGTCTGTCTTTAACAAATTTAATTTTCACCTTATTTCCAATCTTAATTTTTTTATTTTTTACTATTTTCAACAACATTTTGGTTAAATTAAGATTATTCATATTTTTACCAGTGCCGACGTTATAACTTTCACCAATTTTACCTTTTTTGTATATAGTTAAAAGTGCCCTACAATGATCATCTACGTGAATCCATTCTCTTGAATTTATTCCTTTTCCATATATTGGAATCGGTATATTATTTATTATGTTAAAAATTAAAGTTGGCAAAAGTTTTTCTGGAAATTGGGCCGGCCCATAATTGTTGCAACAATTTGAAATAGTAGCATTAAGTTTATAGGTTCTCACATAGGCTTTAATCAAATGATCAGAACTTGCTTTTGTAGCAGAGTATGGCGAACTCGGTTTATATGGAAAGTTTTCATTTGATCTAACATTTCCAATTAAATCTCCATAGACTTCATCGGTAGAAATATGAATAAGTCTAATTTTTTTTTTATAAGCTCTTATAGTTTCAAGCAGATTATAAACACCTAAAATGTTGCTTTTAATAAAATTTTCAGGAGAATCTATCGATCTATCAACATGCGTCTCAGCAGCAAGATTAAAAATTCCGTTAGGGTTATGTTTTTTAAAAATCTTAATTAATTTTTTTTTGTTATTAATGTCAACTTTATAAAAAATATAATTTTTATTACTTAAATTACTTAAATTATAAGAGCTTTTGGAATAAGAGTTTTTATCAATATTTATAACAAAAAATTTTTTTTTAAGTAGATATTTAATGAGATTACTTCCAATAAACCCACATCCACCAGTAACTATTAATTTTTTCATTTTAATTTACAAGGTTAGTACGATCAAATATATTAAATTAATAAAAGAATTATCTTTTAAAATCAATTGGTATTAATTATGTCCTATAAAGATATTACTATAGTTATAACGTCATTTAAGAGCCAAAATAAAATTATATCATGTTTGGACTCAATAAAAACCGATATAAAAGTTTTGGTAATAGAAAATTCTAATAACATAGGATTTAAAGAATCAATAGAAGATAAATATTCAAATATTTCATGTATTTTAACTGGTGAAAATCTAGGTTATGGCAATGGAAATAATTTAGGATTATCAAAAGTAAAAACTAAGTATGCTCTAATAATTAATCCAGATGCAATTCTTGATTCAACTGCAATAGATAATTTTTTAATTTCTGCGAAAAAAGAACCTGATTTTGCTATTATTTCTCCGTACGTTCAAGATGAATATGTTTTAGAAAAAAAAAAAATTACCATAAAAAATTTAAAGAGTGTTGATAATGTGAAAGGATTTGCAATGTTTTTAAATATAAGTGAGTTTGAAAAAATAGGGTTTTTTGACAAAAATTTTTTTATTTATTTTGAAGAAATAGATCTATGTAAGAGAATAAAGTCTTATAACAAAAAAATATTTTTAGATCCAAATATTAGAATTTTTCATAAAGGGGGAAGTTCACATGATCAAAGCGTTGATATGGAAATGGAATTATCGCGAAATTGGCACTGGATGTGGTCATCATTTTATTACCATAAAAAACACTATGGATTTTTTTTTTCAATTTTAAAAGTCTTTCCTAAACTTGTCTCATCTATTTTCAAGATATTTTTTTTCTTGTTAATTTTTGATAATCACAACAGAAAAATTTATTTTCAAAGATTTTCAGGTTTATTTAATTCAATTTTAGGTAAAAAATCTTGGTATCGCCCAAAAGTAGATTAAAAGTTGATTTATGATAATTAAAAATATAAATAGTTTCGTGTGAAAACAAATCAACTTAAAATTTTAGTTACCGGAGCGGCAGGGTTTCTTGGCTCTCATCTGTCTGAAAAATTAAAAGATATGGGACATCATATTGTGGGTATTGACAATATGTTAGGCGGCTATGAAGATAATATTTCCAAAGATATTGAATTTCACAAAATGGATTGTTGTGATTTTCAAAAAATAAAAAAAATAATGAAAGGTATTGATGTGGTATATCACTGTGCCGCCACTGCACATGAAGGACTCTCCGTTTTTTCACCTTTTGAAATAACAAAAAATAACTATTTGGCATCTGTATCTATTTTTTCAGCTGCCATTAATGAAAAAGTAAAACGAATTATATTTTGTTCATCTATGGCTAGATACGGTTCACAAAAATATCCTTTTAAAGAATCTATGAAACCTGAACCTGTTGATCCTTATGCAATTTCTAAAGTAGCTTCCGAAAAAGTTTTAATTAATTTGTGCGAATTAAATAATATTGAATGGGTAATAGCTGTCCCTCACAACATCATTGGTCCTAGACAAAAATACGATGATCCATTTAGAAATGTTGTTTCAATAATGATTAATAGAATGTTGCAAGGTAAGGCACCAATTATTTATGGTGACGGAAAGCAAACTCGATGTTTCTCTTACATAGATGATTGTTTGAGTTGTTTAATACCCATGCTTGACGATAAAAAATTGAATAAAGAAATAATTAATATAGGTCCAGATGAAGAATTTGTAACAATCAATAAAGTAGCTGAAATTTGCTCAAATATTACTGGAGTTAATTTAGAGCCAATTTACAAAAAAGACAGACCCCAAGAAGTTAAACACGCTACCTGTTCAGCTGATAAAGCTAGAGAACTACTCAATTATAAAACGGAAGTTAATCTTTTCGAAGGAATAAAGAAAACTTACGAATATATTAAGAATAGAGGATCAAAACCATTTAATTATAATATCGAAATCGAAATAGACAATGAATTAACGCCATCTACTTGGAAAAATAAAGAAATTTAATTTAGACAGAATCCAATAGTTTTTTTTTATTATTTATATAAAATAAAAATAAATATAGTTGTGAAATAATATACATAGAGGTTGAGTGTCTATCATACAAAAAAGCAACCATATAGGGCGCAAGATATAAAATCAAAATAGCTAAATAATAGATGTCAATTTTAAAGTTTATTTTATTTTTTTCTTTTTTAAAAAATAAAGAATAAAATAATATAATTAGACTAATATTAAATAAAGTCTTATTTACAACATTTGAAAATCTAATTTCATTAGGTTGCTTTATATTCAAATCTTTAATATTTTTACAAATATTAAAATTTTTAGGAATTTTACCGTCTTTAAACGGCCTAAACATTAATAGGTAAATTTTTTTAAGTACACCAATACTATATTGAGCCGGATTCTCTTTAATATAGTTCATTGATAATGGTATTAATTGTTCCATTAATTCTTTTTCATTTTTAATATTTTTTTCTCTAATAATCTCACCTACCTTACAAACATATATATCGGGGCCGATATTTGGATAGGTTTTAGAAAAATCATTATTTGATATCATATATAAGTTTGATGCATTCATTGGACTACCTGTGGGCCCAAATGCAAAAATACCTGACTTACTATATGTGCTTAGTCCCCAAGAAATATTTACTATAATAATAGTTATTAGCGGTAGAAATTTAAATTTATCATTTTTTTCAAAAAAAATAAATAAAATTGGAATAAAAAAAGTTAAAAAAAACATTGATCCCTTAAGTAGAAATATCATTGATAAAACTATACTTAAGTAAATAGACTTATACTTATTTTTTCCAACTAAAATAAAAAATAAAATTATAATAAAATAATTAAGCCAGCCTTCCTCTTTTTCTGTTCCTAAATTAATGAAAGAATTATATGGAATATAAAAAATTAATATTAAACTTATTATTAAAAAAAAATTATTATATTTTTTAAAAAAATTTTTTATTACAAAAAAAATAATTGAACCAAAAAGTAAATTTTTAAATAAATGTATTATGAAAAAATCGGAAGAAATAAAATTATTTGTATAAATTAAAAAATAAGGTAAAAAGGGGCGACGACCTGTTAGAAATTCTATACCGCCGACCCAAGGTAATGTTGGAATCTCGCCTTTTAAAATTTTATCCATGATTGGACCAAACCCATTAGACACTCTAGATAGAACATAATGACCATTTTGATCAATTAAGTGAGAAGAGTTTATTAAATAAAATTTTGTAAATACAAAAGTTAATAAAGAAAGGCTCAATATATAGAGAGCAAAAATTAATGGAGTATTTTTTAAATAACTAAAAGCTTTCAATTTGATTTCCTTTGCATCAATTTAATGTTAGTACTTCTTACTATCAAATTATGAGTAATTTAAAAATAAATATAATCAATTTATTAAAATATTCAGGTTTTTTAAGTTCAAAAAAAGAACAGCCGAATTATAGTTTTAAAGGAGATTTCTTCAGTACGCATACCGAAACGTTAAGATTGATACACAATAATTCAAAAATATTAGACTTAGGATGTAATGATGGCCAACTGTCTCTTTTGTTAAAAACTCAAAAAAATTGTCATGTAACAGGTGTAGATAGTCAGTTGCTGAAAGACGATAAAAATGTTGATAATTTTATAGTACATGATTTAGATTCTGGTCCACCGCAGATTGATTATAGTAAATTTGATTTTATAATAATGTTAGATGTAATAGAACATTTGAATAACCCAGAAAACTTCTTAAAAATATTAAAAGAAAAACTTAATAATAATACAAATATAAAAATTATTTTTACCACACCAAATATTGCTTTTTTCACAGTGCGTTTATCATTACTCTTTGGAAATTTTAATTATGCTCCAAAAGGCATTTTAGATTTCACACATAAGAGACTTTTCACTTATTATAGCTTTTCAAATATATTTTTAGATCTAAATTATAAAATATCTTTAAAAAAAGGTATTCCGGCTCCTTTTCCACTGGTAATAAAAAATAATTTTCTGAGTAAATTCTTACTAAACCTAAATATTATTCTTATAAAAGCACACAAAAAATTATTTTCTTTTCAAATGCTTTTTGTAGTTAAAATAAAAAAAACTTAAATTATTAATTTTTGACAAGAGACATAAATCTTAATTTAATAATAAGAAATATCATTTTAATTGCTAAAATTGTAGTAGCTAGCAAATTTTTAGTAATTTTAGAAATTCCACTTCTTGTTTTATAAATAACTGGTATTTCTTTAATTGTACATTTTGTTAAGATGCATCTTATCATAATTTCAGGTTGAAGCTCTGACTTAGTGACATGGAGATCGTTTTTAATTTGATTATATATTTTTCTTGAAATTAACTTATATGTACATCCTACGTCTGTATGAAATAATTTAGAGTCTTTTAAAAATAGAATTGATAAAAAGTAAGCAACAAAAATATTTCCCCATCTAAGTAAAAAACCCATCTTCGCTCCTTTTTGAATATATTCTTTTGATGTTCTTGTTCCAAAAACACATTCATACTTTTCAGATAACTCACATAATCTCAAAGTATCTTTTTCTACAAATGAACCATCAGGTTCACAAATTACTATAATATCTCCTGTAGTTTTACTTAATCCACTTCTTATAGCTGCGCCATAACCTTGTTCATTTTCCAAAACATATGTTGCACTTGTAGCTTTTATTTCGTTAGCCGTACTATCATTTGAATTATTGTCTACGATAATTATTTCGTCATAAATTTTAATATTTTGAAATTCTTCAATTGCTTTTTTAACACTTTCTTCTTCGTTGTAGGCAGGAAGAACAAGTGAAATTTTTTTGCTTTTATACATAATTAATGACCTGGAAAATCCAACAAGCTAAATGTGATATATTTTTTTTCTTTTAAAAGTTTTGTGCCCGGTAAATCAAATAAGTTAATAACAAATATAAATCCAGCTACAATCCCTCCTGAAATTTCAATTAATTTTGCAGCAGCTTCAGCAGTTCCTCCCGTTGCAATTAAATCATCTATAATAAGAATCCGCTCTCCTTTTTTAATAGAATCTTTGTGTACTTCAATAGTTGCTTCGCCGTACTCAAGTTGAAAATCTACTGAATAACGTTCTGCCGGTAGTTTATTTTTTTTTCTCAAAAGTAACAAAGGTTTTTTTGTTATATATGATAAAGTAGAAGCGAAAATAAATCCTCGTGATTCTATAGCTGAAATTTTATCAAATTGAAGGTTTTCAGAAATTTTAACTATTTTATTTATAGTGTAATTAAATGCTTCAGGATCTTTAATTAAAGTTGTTATATCTCTAAATAAAATTCCTTTTTTAGGATAATCAGCTATTGACCTTATGTATTTTTTTAAATCCATATTTAATTTTTAAAATTATAAAAAAAAGCTATATTAATCATATAATGAAAAAAAGAAAGCTTGGAATAATTGGAGGTAGTGGTCTTTACAAAATGGAAGGTTTTGAGAAGGCTAAATGGAAAAAAATCAAAACTTCGTGGGGAAACCCTTCCGATGAAATTTTATTGGCAAAA
>MDTF01014930.1_pt1 | contig 12300 bp, 16 predicted proteins | sample 811191 | NCBI WGS metagenome assembly MDTF01 (sample SAMN05326649, study PRJNA326480) | marine metagenome | isolation source: seawater | place: Southern Ocean | collected 2011
AGCGGTGTTTATTAACAGTAAAATAAAAAAAAATAAAGTAATTTTTCTCATACAGCGTTTACCAATCTAGTGTAATTTTTTGTTACGAGATTTTTTATTTATTTTGTTTCCATAGTTTGCAATTTTATCCCATTCACTTTCTTTTTTTGATTTTTCTGCTTTATATGAAATAATTAGAGGAAAGATTATTAAAGCTGAAGCAATTGCTACGCACAGTATTATTAGAATAGTTAAATTCATGATGTGCAATACATACCAAATTAATTACCAATTGACAGTATTTTTAGCTATTTTTAAGTAGTTTTGTTTGTTTATTTTTTGATCGAAAGTTTTGATAGTTGTCTTATCAACTATCCAAATAAAGGATTCTTCAAAGCTGCCGTCAGCCGTTGGATTTGTACAACGCTTGCCCACTTTAACATTGTGAGCCGAACAGTTAGTCAAGATTAAAAACAAACTCATTAGTGATAATGTTTTCATAATATTAATTTAAACAATCACTTTGACTAACAATTGTTATAAATCTGCTTGTATTATGTGTTTAGATTTATTTTAAGGCTCTTTGCCACAATAATTAAACCATGGGTAGGTTGAACAAAATCAAAAATTTTTTAAAAGAAGCGTAACAAACAAGTAATATTAGAAAATAAAATAATAAAATAAATTAATTTATTTTTACAAGTCTAAAAAAAATTATATTGTAGACACATATTAGTCATGATTACATTCTACAAAATCGTTAAATGCAATCGCAAAATAAAAATAAAAAAGTTAAAATTAGAGTCAGGAATAAGCGTTTCAAAAAATTATCTATGTTTCAATTACAAAACCGAGCTGAAAGTGATCTATGGGGAAATTGGGTCAGTAAAAGAAGCGTGTAAACAAGTTTTTAATATTTTTAAATCAACTTATTTTATTATCTAAAAAAATACTTTATATGCTTATATAATGAAGATTAAAGTATTTGCAGACACTATTTGTGGATGGTGTTACATAAGTCATTCAAGATTATTGAAAGCATTTAGTAATTTTGAAAATATTTCGTTCGATGTTGAGCATAAACCTTTTCAGCTAAATCCTGATATGCCCAAGGAAGGCATTAGTAGGTTAGACTATTTAAAATCTAAATTTGGAAGCAAGGAAGCAGCTCAACCAATGTATGATAGTATGCTTGCAGAAGCTACAAAAGAAAACCTAAAATTTAATTTAGATAAAATTCAAGTTACGCCAAACACGTGTCTTTCACATATTCTGACCAAATTAGCATTTACCAAAAAAATTGGCCATCAGGTTTTAAGTGAAATATATAATTCCTATTTTTCAAAAGGGAAAAATATTGGAGATGCTGATGTTTTAATTTCAATTGGTAAATTTCAGAACATTAGTGAAAAAGAAATTATTGACTCATTTTCTGCAGACAAGGAAATAAGTAATGTCAATAAAAGTGATAGTATTGCTCGAAGTATGGGAATTAATGGAGTGCCTTTTTTTGAAATAAACAATAAGACATATATTTCTGGTGCACAAAGTTCTGCTAATTTAATCGAGGCAATAAAAGTAAACTTATAATATTTAATAAATAAGAATTTGTCTTTACAGTATAAATTGCTAAATTCATTTAAATGACAACAAATAAAAAAAACAGAAAAGTTGCTATCGTAATGGGTAGTCAGTCAGACTACTTAACAATGAAAAGATGTGAAGAAATTTTAAAAACATTAAAAATTAAACATGAAACAAAAATTATATCAGCACACAGAACACCCAATAGAATGTTTGAATTCGCAAAAACTGCTATAAAAAATAATTTCGCTGTGATTGTAGCAGGAGCTGGTGGTGCCGCACATTTACCAGGCATGATTGCTTCTATGTCCACATTGCCTGTAATAGGAGTCCCAGTGGAAACTAAAAAATTAAAGGGACTCGATAGCCTACTTTCTATTGTACAGATGCCAAAAGGTGTACCTGTTGCAACAGTTGCCATAGGAAAAAATGGAGCTTTTAATGCCGGTCTATTGGCAGCAGCTATCATTGCTTTATCTGACGTTAAAATAAAAAAAAATTTAGAAAAATGGAGACGAATTCAAACTATCTCAATAAAAAAAAAACCTAGAAAAAATGGCTAAAGCAAGTCCTATACTAGGAATTATTGGTGGCGGGCAATTAGGGAGCATGCTTGCAAGTGCTGCAAAAAAACTTAAAATTAAAACTATTATTTTAAGTGATGACCCAAAAGCTCCTGCAAAAAATTTTTGTGATGAGATCATTATTACAGATTATAATAACTTAAAAAAAATTGATGACTTCATAAGTAAAGTAGACATCGTTACCTATGAATTTGAGAACATACCCTTTAAAGTTCTTGAACACATTTCAAAACTAAAGCCTGTTTTACCTAAACCTTCTATTAATCAAATAGTTCAAAATCGCTTTACAGAAAAAAAATTTGTAAATAATGAAGGAATTAAAACTACTAATTATATATTAGTCAAAAATAAATTAGATATTTTTAATAATGAGTATTTACTCCCAGGTTTTCTAAAAACGTGCTCTTTAGGATACGATGGAAAAGGTCAGCACGTTATAGGAAATAGGAATGAAGTTAATGAACTTAATATAAATTTTGACAAAGAATATATTTTAGAAAAAAAAATAAATCTAAGAACAGAAATATCTATTATTATTACAAGATTTTTAAATAATGATTGTTCAATTTATGAACCAATTGAAAATCTTCATATCAATCAAATACTAAATAAATCAGTAATACCAGCGAATATAGATAAAGATATTTTTTATCAAGCACAAAAACAAGCAAGACAAATAGCAGAAAAATTAGATTATATTGGAACCATGTGCGTTGAGTTTTTTATTGATAAAAAAAATAATTTACTTCTCAATGAAATAGCACCAAGGGTTCACAATTCAGGACATCTAACCATTAATACTCACAATATTAGTCAGTTTGAAAACCATATAAGAGCAGTGTGTAATCTTGAAAAAATAGAATTAAAAAAAATTCAAAACGCAGAAATGATTAATATCATAGGCGGGGAAATTAAAATTTATAGAGAAAGATCATATTCTAAAAATGAGTTTTTTTTTGATTATCTAAAAAAAGAAATTAAAGAAAAAAGAAAAATGGGGCATCTAACTATTGTTAAGTCTTAAGACTGACCAAAGAAGAGTAGCTTAAAAAAATATCTAGCGTTAAAACTTGCTACATATAAATTTATTAGTTAATCAACATATACAAATTTATGAATTATAATAAACTTTTTACTTTTTTAAAAAATTTACAAAATAAAATTAATAATTTTTACAAAAAAAAATCTAATTTTAGTTTTAAAATTAGAAATAAATCAAATAACAAAAATAATTTTGATCCTGTAACAGATTTAGATAAGGCATTTGAAAAATTTATAGGAAGTATTATTATCAAAGAGTTTCCCGAAGATGGCATTTTAGGTGAAGAATTTTTGGAAAAATATTCAAATAATGATTATAAGTGGTTTATTGATCCTATTGATGGCACGAGGGCTTTCATGGTTGGGGCTCCAACTTGGTCAAATCTAATTGGATTAACTTATAAAGATCGATCTGTTTTAGGTTTAGCAAATTTTCCAGCCTTAAATAAATTTTATATAAATGATCAAAAAAAATCTTATGTAGTTAATGATAAAAAAACTATATTAAAAACTTCTAAAGTAACTAATTTAAGAAAATGTAAAGTTATAGGACACTTACACGAAACACTATTCTTAAAAAAATATAAAAAAAAAATAAACAACATAAATTTATCAGTTTCTTATTTTGGTGCTGCAACATTTGATGCTTTAAATTTTTGTTTACTTGCAGAAGGAAAAGTGGAGGCGGTAATTGAAACTAACCTTAAACCTTTTGATATAGTTCCGTTAATCCCTATTATTGAAAAAGCAGGAGGAGTTGTTACTACATGGAATAATAAATCTGCAATACATGGAGGAAATATATTAGCTACTTCTAGTCAAAAATTACATAATAAAATTTTAAAAAAATTAAAATCTTCTAATTAAAAGTTTTAATCTAAGCATTTATCATCTTTAGATAAATCAGCTCTTATTGATGAAAAAATAATTAAAACTAAAAAAGGTAAAGCAATTAAATTCATTGTTTTCCAGCTTGTTATGCTCAACATGTACCCCGCTGATAAACTGGCTAAAGCTTGTACTGAAAAAACAAGAATATCATTAAAGCCTTGGGCTTTAAATTTTTCCTCTTCATTGTAAGACAATACGAGTAATCCAGTGCCTGACAAGTACAAAAAATTCCAACCTAAACCTAAAAAAACTAAAGCTAATACATAATTAAAAAAAGATGGTTCTAAAAAACTTAATGAAATTGTTAAAATATAAAAAACTACACCAGCATAAATTATTTTACTATGACCAAATTTTTTTAATAAATTTCCTGTAATCAAAGATGGTAAAAACATACATGTAATATGTAGTTGAATAACGATACCCGTTTCGTTTAAGCTATAATTTTCCATGATATGCATATTGATAGGTGTTGCGGTCATTAAGAATGACATAACGGCATAAGCAAAGGCTGCTGATACAACAGCCTGTAAAAACCTAGGCTGTAAAATAAGCTCAAAATAACCTCTCCCTTTATGCTTATTTTCACTAATAGGTTCTATTTTTGGATTATAAAAGCTTAAAAATATAATAGGTACAGATGTTAAAATAGCTAAAGACAAATAAGACCCAACATATAAGTGTCCATTAATTAAATCCTTATTAAAGTTAGCAATGTTAGGACCAAGAAGTACGGAAAAGATTGAAGCTAACATTATAACTGAAAGTGCTTTTGGTACGAAGGATCTTTCTACACTTTCAGCGGCTGCAAAACGATACTGGTGAGTAAAGGACATCCCGCAGCCGATAAAAAAACAAGCTAGACAAAATAAATAAAAATTTTTATCCCATACGGCATAAGCTGCTAATAAAGCTGAAAAAGAACTAAAAATTGCTGCGTATAAAAATCCAGCTTTTCTTCCAATCTTACTCATAATTTTAGCTGCAAAAAAAGAAAAAATAGCAATGCCTACAATCATTAGAGAGGTTGGAACAGTTTGTAGTGACTTTACAGGACTTAATGTGCTGCCGATAATTCCACTTAAAAAAACATTTACAGGTGCCGGAGTAAAACTAAATATTTGACACGCAGTAATGATCCAAAGATTTTTATTCATTTTTAAGTAGATTAGAGTATCAGCGGTGATAAACATTATACACAAAATTAAACATGAATAAAAAAATAATAGGTATATCAATCGCTATTTTTGGCGTACTTGTATTTTTTTCAAATACAGAAAATGCCTGGGTAGTGTCAGCAATTCTTTTAGGTTTCGGTAGTGGAATTTTTTTTTGGAAAGATTAATTTAATTTATTAAGATATACACAAAAAAATATCTACTAATTTTACCAACACTAACTAATACTAAAAATATTAAAAAATTTACCCTTAGAATCCCAGCCACAAATGTAAGTGGGTCACCAACGACCGGCAACCAAGCGAACAACAAAGAAAAAACCCCAAATTTTTTAAATTTTTTTGCAGCATTATTAATTTGTTTTTTTTTAAAAGGAAGCCAATTTTTATTGATATGTTTAAATAAAAAAAATCCCAATAACCAATTTAAAATTGATCCTAAGATGTTTCCGATACTTGCACTACTTAAAAGCCCTATTACTGTGTAATTATTAGTACTGAGCAAACCAGCAAGTGTTAACTCACTCGACATTGGCAAAATAGTAGCTGCTAAAAATGAAACAACAAAAAGAGAAAAATAAGCCATTATTCCTATATATTAAAGATTGAATTAATTAAGCAATCCTTTAATTTACATATAAAAATGAGTACACACAGAACAAATATACCGAATTCTTTAAATGAACATTGGATGCCTTTTTCGGCTAATCGAGAATTTAAAAAAAATCCAAGATTAATTATAGGAGCCAAAGGAGTTTATTTAAAAACACATGAAGGTAATGACTTAATTGATGCTAGCTCTGGTTTATTTTGTAATCCTCTTGGCCATGGTAGAGAAGAAATTATTCAAGCAGTTAGCAAACAATTACGGGAATTAGATTACACTTTACCTTTTAATCAAGGATTTGGTGGATCATTTGAACTCGCAACACGGATTGCAAAGCACACTCCTGAAGATTTAAATAAGATTTTTTATACTATTTGTGGATCAACAGCAGTTGAGTCTGCAATTAAAATTGCAATGGCGTATCATGCAGCTAAAGGAGATAAAAAAAAATTTAGATTCGTAGGACGAGATCGTGGTTACCACGGCATGAATATTGGTGGCTTATCTGTTGGAGGATTTAGTAACTACAAAGAAATGTGTGCTAGTGTTTTAATGCCGGGTGTACAGCTGATGCGCCATACTTTTTTACCCGAACATAAGTTTGTAAAAGGGCAGCCTGACACTGGAGCAGAATTAGCTGAAGACTTAGAAATCATAGCAAATAAATATGAAGGTGAAATAGCAGCGTGTGTTATTGAGCCTATCGCAGGTTCAACTGGAACCTTGATTCCTCCAAAAGGGTATTTGGATAAATTAAGAAAAATTTGTGACAAGCACGGTATTCTTTTAATTTTTGATGAAGTGATTACAGGATGGGGAAGAACAGGATCTGCTTTCGCTGCTCAAGAATTTTCTGTAACACCGGATATCATGACTATGGCAAAAGCAACAACTAACGGCATTGTCCCCATGGGTGTTGTTGCTGTGCGAGATGGAATTTACGATACTATTGTTAATTCAGCACCGGAAGGTGCAATCGAACTGTTTCATGGTTACACCTACTCAGGAATCCCAATAGCGGTTGCAGCCGCTTTAGCAGTGCAAGACATTTTTGAGAAAGACGATATTTTCAACAGAGTAAAAGAAATGTCTCCTTATTTTCAAGATGCTTTACATTCCTTAAAAGATCTTGATTGCATAGAAAGTATCCGAGGTTATGGTATGATGGGTGGAATTGATATCCGCATGAAAGACAAACCCGGTAAAGCAGGATTTCAAATTTACAAGAGTTGTTACGCAAATGGAATTAACCTTAAAGCCACTGCCGATGCTTTGGTGCTTGCGCCTCCTTATATTTGTGAAAAGAAACATATAGATGAAATCTTTGATAAATTAAGAAAAAGCATCTATCAATACATGAAATATTAATTTTAACAGTAAAATCAACATTAACTTAATGATTGACTCAAGTGCCTTAATCTATTTCAATATAATAATTATGAAATTCAAAGAGCAGGTTGTTTTTGATATCAGTGCAGACAAATTCCGATATTTACACCGAGCAGAGAACAAAATAAAACCAATAGTAGACATAGTTGAACTCAACAAAAGATTAAATAGAAATAAGAAATTAAATTTTTATTCTAACACAAAGATTATTGCTCTTTCATTGTTGTGCTTAGCATTTTCTGCTTTAATTAGTCTGAAGTTTTAGAGCTTAATTCTCTTATACAAATAAAATAAAAATTACTAAAAACTTTAACTATATTTTCGGTTATTTTTCTTGAAATCAAATCTTTGGAAGCAGCGAGAGGATTAATATAATATCTTTTTGAAATTTTATCCTGGAAAATTATTCTCAAGTCTATTAAAATTTGAAGTTTTCGAACACATGTAGCTCTTGGTATGCCAGTAACTTCGGCAACAGAAGTTGCACTTATACTAGCACTTATAAATTCTTTAATTGTATTTGGATTTTCATAAAAATCTTTGTGAGATAATTTTTTTTCTTTTACTTTTGATGCATACAAATGTGCAGCTTGCAAAAATATGAGAATAAGTTCGAGGTCATTAATTTGTTTACTCCACAATCTAAGATATTCAAGTTGTGTTCCCAAATAATGAAACCAATAAAAGCTAAAGTTTTTTTTTATCTTTTTTACAATTTCTTCCCTAGGAATAGAAAGATTTATTTTTTTACAAATAATATTAAGCAATTTACTCACATCGTCAATCTCTTTAGCAATGATTAAGTTGTAATTTTTTTTATAATGTTCGCTAGGTAACAATCCAATATTTTGATTTTTTTTATTAAGCACATTCTGTTTTATGAGTTGTAAAATTTTTCTTCTTGTAGTTTCTTTAGGCAAAGATGTGTCTTCTGCAATTTTGGTTAGGGATATTCGTTGCGGATTAATTCGACGATGGTTATCCCAAAATCTTTCAAAACTGAGATTAAAATTAAGATTGTAATCTTTTTGTCTTAAAATCTCTTGATGAGTATGTTTTGAAAAATACAAAACAAGATTAGCATTTTCCAGACCTTGATATCTGGAGTGCAAGCTCGACAAAAATTTAGATTGAAACTCTACAAAAAAATATTGATATTCAATATAATTTTCTAAAATCTTATTTTTTATGTACTCAGATGATGTTGTTCGCATAAAGTTTAAATTTATGTGTGCTACGTTCAATTTGGGTAGATAAAACCTAAATTAAACAGGAGTCAACAAACAATAAATTTTTTACTTATTTTTTAAAAAATTTTTAAAAGTAGAAAAAATTTAAAGATTAAACGATACAATTACAATTATTATCAACACAATAAATGCAAAAATTATGATATTTTTTTTTTGCTCTTTTTTTTTCTCAACCATTATTCTTTTTATTAAATGGTCAATGTTAGGCCTCTTTGTTTTATGCTCTTTTGTATCACGCTCCCCTTCTTTGGTCTCTATTGAAAAATTACCCTCTTTGATTTGGTTAGTCATTTTTTTTAATTAAAGCAATAATAATTATTTTAAAAAACTTATAAACCATAACGTACTAAATATAATTCGGGATACACCAATATGGGTTTTTGTAATGCTTAATAGACTTGCTGAAAGGACTAATTTTAAAATAATTAGTTGACATTTTTGGTGGCTTTTTCTGTAAACGTTCAGAACTTAATCAAAGCTGCTATTGCAGCGTGTAGACTTAGACAATATATTATGTTTTTTATTAATTAGATTAATAGTATTTATAAAATTTTGAAAAAATATAAAAATATAATTATTAATTTTAATAGACATTTAGGCCTTCTAACTCTTAGCAGGCAACAAGAAAATAATTCTTTAAATATAGAGACCTCAAAAGAAATCTATGAAGGTTTAAAAGAATTAGAAACGAACCCTTCTATTAGAGTTATTTTAATTCAAGGTAATCAAAAAATTTTCTCACCAGGAGCTGATATTAAAGAACTTAGTCAGCTGGATTCTAATTTAGCCAAAGCCAGAGGACTATTTAGTTATTTTGACAGATTAAAAGAAATAAAGATTCCAATCATAGCAGCAATTGAAGGCTATGCTTTGGGCGGGGGCATGGAGCTTGCTTTAATGTGTGACATAATAATAGCATCAAAAGAATCCAAATTTGCCCAACCTGAAATTAATTTAGGTTTAGTACCAGGCATAGGTGGCACTCAAAGATTAAAGCACTATATCGGTAAACATAATGCTAACTACCATTGTTTGTCTGGTGAAATGATTACAGGACAACGTGCTTACGAATTAGGTTTAGTAAGTGTTTTGTTGGATAAAAATAATTTTTTAGAACAAGCAAAAAAAGTTGCAAAAAAAATAGCTGAAAAACCAAAATCAAGCCTAACAGAAATCAAAAAATTAATTTCTAACAATGAATTGTTCGAACAAGGATTGAGAAAAGAAAGAGAATCTTTTTATAGTTTATTAGACCATAAAAATGCAAAAATAGGCATCAATGCTTTTTTGAAAAAAACTAAAGGTAACTGGAAGGATTAAATGAAGAGAATTGCATTTATCGGAATAGGATTAATGGGTTTACCTATGGCCAAAAATTTACTTAAATCTGGATACCATTTAAAAGCATTCAACAGATCTATAGCAAAAGTAGAGCCTCTTAGAAAATATAAAGCTGAAATAGTAAAATCAATTAAAGAAGCTGTCAGAGAAACAGATGTAATTATTACAATGTTAACAGATGATAGGGCAGTCAATGCAGTAATGAACAGTAATGATTTTTTAAATAACCTTAAATCTGGTTCTACGGTTATTGATATGAGTTCAATAAAACCTGAAACTGCAAAGATTCTCGGCAAAAAATTAAATTTAAGAAATGTTAATTATTTAGACGCACCAGTTTCAGGTGGTACAATTGGTGCAAAAGAAGCTTCTCTGGCTATTATGGTTGGAGGAGAAAAAAAAGTGTTTAATAATCATTTAGATATCCTAAATACCATGGGAAATCCTACATTAGTAGGACCTATTTCAAGCGGACAAATTTCAAAATTAGCCAATCAAATTATCGTGGGTTTAACGATTGGAGCAGTAGCTGAAGCAATAATACTTTGTGAAAAAGCTGGAGCAGACCCAACAAAAATGATTAAGGCACTAACAGGTGGTTGGGCAGATAGTAAAATTTTACAAACACATGGTCAAAGAATGATTAAAAAAGATTTTTTACCCAAAGGTAAAACATCAACACAATTAAAAGATTTAAAAAATATTCTAAGTTGTGCTAAGGACTCTAATTTACATTTACCTATCTCAACACTAGTAAAAAAAATGTATAGTAATTTAATAAATAATGGACATGGAGATGAAGATCACAGCTCATTATATAAAGAAATTGAAAGGATAAATAAAAAATGAAATTACTAAGAGTGGGACAATTTGGAAAAGAAAAGCCAGCCGCATTAGATAAAACAAGGAAAATAAGAGATTTGTCACAACATGTTGCTGATTTCAATCCAACAACTTTAAATTTTGAAATGTTAGAAAAATTAAAGAAAGTAAATTTAGAGTCTTTACCGGAAGTTCCTCCTACTGTACGTATTGGATCGTGTATAGCTAAACCGGGAAAATTTCTTGCCGTTGGTTTAAATTACTCCGATCACGCTGTTGAAACAAACGCTGAAATTCCTAAAGAACCAATCATTTTTAACAAAGCGGCAAATTGCATAATTGGACCAAACGATAACATTATTTTACCTAAACTTTCTAAAAAATTAGATTGGGAGGTTGAAATCGCTTTTGTGATTGGAAAAAATACAAAATATATAAGTGAGAATGAAGCGCCAAGCTATATTTTAGGTTACTGCACAGTTAACGATTTAAGTGAGCGTGAGTGGCAAAAGGAAAGAGGTGGCACATGGGATAAAGGAAAATCAGGAGATACTTTTGGACCAACAGGACCCTACTTAGTTACCAAAGATGAACTTGAAGATGTACAAAATTTATCAATGTCTTTAGATGTTGATGGAAAAAGAATGCAAACTGGTAATACCAACAAAATGATCTTTAATATAAACTTCATTCTTTCTTATTTAAGTAATTTTATGTCATTGCAACCAGGTGATATTGTTACTACTGGCACACCACCAGGAGTGGGGGACGGAATGAGTCCCAAACAATTTTTGGAAGTTGGAAATAAATTAAACTTAAAGATTGACCACCTTGGTGAGCAAAATTCTATAGTTGTAGCTGAATAAGTTTATATAATAATTTTATATTTTTTTTTATTTATATTTTCAATAGTATAAATAGTTTGGCAATGTTTAGTTAGCTTCTTATATACAGAAGGTTCTTCCCAGTTTCTTTGTTTGTTATTAATTATATTATTATAAGAATCTAAACCTATTTTTTCCCTTTTTTTCATTTTGGGATATTTTTTTTTAACATAATATAAATATAACATTCTAAATTCTTGAATATGTTCTGCCATGTATATGCAGATATCTTTTTTTGTTAATTTATTTTTAGGTTTGTTTTTGTCATTATTCATGTTTTTTTTATTAATTTTAATCATTAACAAATATACAAAAAGAACACCCAGTTTAAATAAATTTTTATCTTTTGCTAATTGAGGTATGTTTTTTTTTGCAAGAAACAGTATTGTTTTATCTATGTCTGTTTCTGTTTTTTTATTTTTATTATCATTCATCTATTTAATTACCTTAGAAAATAAAATTTTATTTTAGTAGGTAAAAAATTATAAAAATCAAACATACTTAAGACCTAAATCATCAGAATTTTTTTGCAAATTTTTTAAAGGGTTTTTTTTTATTACCATTAAATTTTTTTTTAAATTCGGAGGGTTTACCTGACGTTCCACTTTTTTCTCCAAAAGAACTTTTGCTATCATCTCTCTTGAATCTAGATGATGGTCTACTATCACTTCTTCTGTCTCCAAAGGAACTTTTGCTATCATCTCTCTTGAATCTAGATGATGGTCTACTATCACTTCTTCTGTCTCCAAAA
>MDTF01010982.1_pt1 | contig 12299 bp, 10 predicted proteins | sample 811191 | NCBI WGS metagenome assembly MDTF01 (sample SAMN05326649, study PRJNA326480) | marine metagenome | isolation source: seawater | place: Southern Ocean | collected 2011
AAAAAAAGGCTATAAAAAAAAAATAATCTCAAATATCAAAATTCTTTTCGGAAAATTAAATTATTTTTTATGTAATGGGCTTAAATTACCATGAATTTTTTAAGAAAATAATATTAAAACTTTCTGATTAATCTTATTATTTATCTAATAGTTTTTTTTGAAAATTACTTAATATAGGTTCTTTTTTTTTTTCCCAATTTTCTTTAATTTTTTCTTTAATGAAAAAATGAATTTTTTTATTATGTTTATAATTTTTAAGATTTTTAATAATTTTACGCTTTAAATCTTCACTTACAATACCTGGATATAAAATGTTTTTTGGTAATTTTGATGTATTTTCATTCCAATAAAAAAATTTTTGAAGAAAAGACAGATTCTTTCTTGGAGATTGGGCGTGATCTAGATTGTATTTATAAAATATTGATCTAAATATTGTAGTTTCAGTCATGCCTGTCCATAATTTAGAAAAATTATTCTGAAAATCCCATAGATCTAAAAATTGTTCGTAGCTCGAGAAAGAAAAATGATCACTCAATGATCCCTGCCAAGGGATACTTGGATTGTCTGGATAGCGGTAATTTAACGTGGCAGTACCATCAACAATTATTTTTTTATTATTTTTTAAATATTTGTTAATATAACCATCAAACCATGGATAATACTCAGGTATATAATCTGTTCTCATATTCATCACATAATCATACTTTACTCCTGTTGATTTTAAAAATTGAACACCTAAAAAAGAAGCATAAAGTTGACTAAGCATTATATGCTCTCTTTGAGTTGGGCCCGTAGGAGAAATAATTTTTTCTTTTATAAAAATTGGATCTATGGGGGGTAATTTTAATAAAAAACAATTTTTTAAATTCTTTAAAACTTTTTTTTCATTGAATATTTTTTCTCTAAATTTTAATCTAGTTGGAGCATTTTTACTTGTTTGCCTTAAAATAAGTATAATGTCATGATCAATTGGACGGTTCATTTGAGGAATTAGACTACTGAGAAATTCAATTTCTCTTGATGTACCACGAATTATTAATGCTAATTTTTTTTTCATTTATATTTAAAATTTAATTTCTTTTAATTGTCCATCAGATAATTTGTATATAACATCACACATTTTTGCAGCTTTCAAGTTATGGGTAACTAAAATTATTACTGAATCTGTTTTTAGTTTAAAAATATCTTGAATAATTTTTTTTTCAATTTCTTCATCTAGAGCATTGGTACCTTCATCTAATATTAATATTTTTTTATTTTGATAAACTGCCTTAGCAAGAGCAATTCTTTGCCTTTGACCACCAGAAATTCTAATACCAAATTCTCCTACGAGAGTATTTTCTTTTAACGGTAAATTTTCTAAATAAGTTTTTAATTGAGAAACCTCGAGGGCTTTGTCAAATAACGCATTATTAATTTTGTTATGATCTACTCCAAATAAAATATTTTTTTTTATAGTTTCATCTATTAATAAAATATTTTGAGGAACATAAGAAATTAATTCGAACCAATTTCTACAATTTAAATTTATATCTAAATCGTCAGAAAGAATTATTCCCTCTGAAGGCTTAATCAAACCAAGAATTGTATTAACTAAAGTAGTCTTCCCCGAGCCTGTATTGCCCATAATAGCTATTCGATTTGGTGAGGAAAAATTTAGATTAATATTATTAAGAATTTTTTTTGAATTAGAAGGGTAAGAAAAAGATAAATTTTTTAATTTAATGTTTTTATTACAGCTATAAATTAAAGAATTATTTGATGTTTGTTCTCGATAAATTTTATTTTCTTTATTTGTAAACAAAATTTGTTCTTCGAGAAGTTTGATGCTAGGACCGCAAGATTTTATATCTGTAAGTAAATTTAAGATTTTGTTTATTGATGGCATTATTCTTAAAGAGATAAGAATGAAAACACTGAAATAGATATAAAATTCTTTTGAACTTCCTTCATTTACTAAAAAAACTACCGCCAATATTAAAATTAGAACAAAAAATAGTTCTATAACTATCTTCGGTAATTTTTTTATTATTGATAATTTTTTTTGTATATTTGTTATATTTTTAGTAATTACGAAATAATTATTTGTAAAATAATTTTGGCTTTTGGTTAATATTATTTCTCTAACGGAATTAAAACCTTGTACCATAACTTTTAAATGATGTCCTTCAAAAGACAATCTTTGGGTTGACAATGTATGAATTATTTTTCTTATAAAAAATATTATTAAAAATGAACAGCAAGCGAAAATAAATATTACAACAATAGTAGTTTCAAAAGAGTAAAGAAGTAGAAAAAAAACTATTGAAGAAATAAATAAAATTTCTGTAAAAATACTTAGAATACTTTTTAAACCTAACATAAGATGGCTGAACTCACTTGTCATATTTCTTAATAATAATGATGAATTATTATTCGTATGAAAAGAGTAAGGTACATTTAAGTAATTATTAAACAAAAGACTACTTAGTCTAGTATATAACTTTGCTAAAAAACTTTCTTCATAATAAAAAAAGATAATATAAAATAAGCATTTAGCTAATTGGAATAAAAAAAAAAACTTTAAAATTGTAGTGAGCAAACTTTGCTTATCTTCAAATTGAATATATTGAAATATATTAATATCAAAAACTAAAAATTGATAATCAGACGATATTGTACTTTCAAATAGAATTTTGCTTATAGGAATTAAAAAACTAAAACTTAATATTTCAGAGATTAGTATAAAAAAATTACAGAAAACTATTATTATTAGACTTTTTTTTTCCTCACGAATTAAAAGATTATAAAAAAATTTAATCACAATATTTTTTAAAATGGACCTTTAAATAATTGATTAGGCACATCAATAATTTTATTAGATCTAGATTTAATTTCTTTTTCTATTAATTTTTGACGTGAATTACTTATTTTCAAATCTTTTGTTATAATTTTACATATTTTATAAAAATCTGGATAGACGTTTTTCAAATACCCTCTTGAACTTGGCGTTGGATGATCAGGAAATCCTAATCTTCTAGGTGGTGATTTTAATTTACTAAAACATTTTTCACTAACTTCAGAAACAATTTCTGATCCTATACCTAAAATTTTAAATCCAGTATCTACTGTCAATAATCTACCAGTTTTATTTACCGATGATATAATTTTTTTTAATTTTAGAGGTCTTAATATTCTTAAATCAAAAACTTCAATGTTTATTCCAAATTTTTTTAAAATTTTAGCGGCTTCAATAGATTCTAAAACCATGTAAGAAGTTGCAACTACTGTATAATCTTTACCAGTTGTTATTTTTTTTGGCCCACTTTCTAAAGAGGAGCTTGAATAAGCAATTTTAACTTTGCCTTGGATGTAATGACACCATCTATGCTCTATGATAATTACGGGGTTATTATCCTTGATAGAGCCTATAAGCAATTCTTTGGTATCATTTGGAAATGTAGGCATTACTACTTTTAATCCAGGGATAGATGAAAAAAAATTTTCTAAACTTTGTGAATGTTCTGGCCCTTGTCCCCACCCTCTCCCAATTACTAATCTAAGAACAAATGGAACCTTGTGTTTACCAAAACTAATGTAATGTGATTTTGCTGCATTATTAACTATTTGCTCCATTGCTAATAATGCAAATTCAACTCTATGATAATTTAAGACAGGTCTCATACCATTAATTGCGGCACCTACAGATACTCCTGTGAGAGCAGATTCAGAAAGGGGCATTTCAATAATTCTATCTTTTTTAAAATATTTATTTAGTCCCTTAGTTGTTCCATAAAAAGCGGATGGGTCTAGGACTCCTTCAGAAATTAATACGATGTTTTTTACTTTTTTTGATGCAGAAATGAATGCATATCGAATTGCCTCAGCTCCTGACATTAATTTATGTGCTAACTTCATTATTGAGAGTAAACTTTATTTTTTATATAAGCAGGGCTTGGTAATGGAGATTTTTCTGCAAATTTAAAAGCATTCGTGCATAACTTTTTATTTTTTGTATCAATTCTTGAAATTAAATTTTCATAGTCATTTACTGACTTTGAGATTAATTTTTTGCAATATTGAAGTGGGTCTTTTTTAACCCATTTCTTAAATTCAACCTTACTTCTGTATCCTAAATGCAAATCATCACCTGGTCCGCAATGTTCTTTATGTCTATAAGTATTTAACAGTAAGAAACCAGGACCTTTTTTATTTCTAATATTTTTTATTAAATTTTGACTTTTTAAATAAACTTCATCTATTTTATTTCCGTCACACTCGGCAAAGGGAACTTCATATAGTTTGTTTATATTTTTAATAAAATTTTTAGGTTGTCTCTCGTTTATGTGGGTCATTATAGAATATAGATTATTCTCACAAACAAATAGGATAGGTAACTTCTTGATAATAGAAAAATTTAAAGTCTCATAAAAAATACCTTCCTCTATAGCACCATCACCAAATATCACTACAGCTATATTTTTATTATTTTTATTTTTCAACTTTAGTGCTAATGCATTTCCAGCTGCTATAGCGATGCTACTGCCAACGATTGGGATACTAGATTTCATTCCAACGCTATCATCGAATAAATGCATTGAACCGCCCCTACCTTTGCAACATCCATTTTTTTTTCCATATATCTCAGCAAGCATTTTCTTTAAAGATCCTCCCTTGGCTATATAATGAGCATGAGATCTATGAGTACTATAAAGACTGTCTGTTTTTTTTAGATTTTCACAAATTCCCACAGCACAGGACTCTTGTCCTATAGATAAATGTACCGGGCAACGCATTTTATTTTCTGAATATTTTTCAGAAATTTTCAATTCCATTTGTCTTATGAGAGAAATTTTTGAGTAAAATCTGATTAATTTTTTTGCTTCCATAAATTTACAATAAAGTCCAATTCCAAAATCCTTTATAACCACATTTTTTAAAAAAATATATCCATTTATCTCGGTAAAAATGAGTTTCGGCTGTAAGAACCCAATCTAAAAAAATTTTTTTTTCATTATCATTTTTATAGCTATCTACTTGTATGAAATTTTTATTGCCTTTGCTTACTCTCATAATTTCTTTTATTGCCATTTTACATCCTGACAATTTTAAATTATGTATACAGTTAATAGAAATTACTGCATCAAAAGATGATTTAGCGAAAAATAACTGATTTGCATTAGCTACAGAAACTCTTCCGACAACATCTGGGTGACAATTTTTTATTGCATAGCTTGATATATCTACACCGAATGCATTTATTCCTTCATCTAGCAATTCTTTAACTAAAAAGCCTTTTGCACAACCTATATCTAATACCTTATGATTTTTATTTAATTTAAAAAAATTAATAATATCTTTAGCGACAGGTTTCCAACGACCATCGTACTTGTAACCTCCATAGCCAAATTCTCTTGTTCCATCAAAGTACTCTCTACCAAATTTTTTTGAAATTTTAACTATTTTTAAAGTTTTTTTAAATTTTCTCGCTGAAATTTTTCTTTTGGTATCCGGTAAAGAACTTAATAAATTTTTAAAGGGCATTTTATAGTTTTTCTTATATGAAGCTTGTATAGTAGTTGTTTGTTAAAAAAAATTTTATATATGATATACTTTAAAAGTAAGTTAAATCAATAAAAAATGTCATTACAAAAATTAAAAAAAGATGGGTTTGTATACTTAAATTTTAATAAGGATATTAAAAATTATGTGCACGAAATAAATAAATTAATAGAACCTTATTTTAAAAAAATAAATTCTGATAAATTAAAAAAAGAAAATTATTCTAAATTAATTTTTGAAATACAATCAAAAATTAATAAGACATTTCCCCCAGAATTTTTTTTTAATAAAAATAAAAAATTATTTAAAAAAATTTTTAAGAATAACGAATTTGCAATTCAACATTACTTTTATTTGAGAGCTGTAAAGCCTTCGATAAAAAAAGACTCCAATTCTGTAAATTTTCATAGAGAAACTTTTCAAGGTTCTGATTTTTATAAACATTGTTTTAACTTATGGATACCATTAATAGATTGTTCAAAAAAAAATGCAGTTCAGTATTTTCCCTATAGTCATAAATTTAAAAAATATTTAGATTTTGACTATACTGAGAACTGGACCAAAGTGAGAAAAGGTTCTTATTCACATAAAATTGGATCCCTATATAAAGAAAAAATATTAACTTTTACAAAAAAAGTAAATCCAAAAAGATTATATAAAAAAAATCATGTGATCTTATTTTCGGGTGAATTAATACACGGCAACGCTACCAATATGACGAATAAAGTAAGAATGTCTTTAGATATGAGATTTATGCTTAAAAAATTTATGAAAAAAAATCCAATTCAAACCGCAAATAAAAAAAAATATTTCCAGGAAATTGCACTTTGATTAAAAATTTTTTGCACTTATAAAAATATTATTTTATTAAATAGTTATTTTTTTTGAGAAATTTAGTAGAAATCTTAGAAAGCAGCAAGCCATGGTTTGCTTGCAAATTATTTTTTACTATACAGGATTTATAAATATCCCAAAAAACTTTATTGTACTTGCAATTTTTTTTTGTTGGGTCGGTAATCAATTCTACCATTTCTATTGCGGCATCCCTTATTTCTTCTGGGCTATTATCCTTTAAAATTATTCCCTTACTTAAAAATTCTGATGTTTTGAATAATGCAAATACATTCTGTTCAAATATTTCTGTTAAGGACAGTCTTCGATTCAATTTTTTTGAATAATGATGCCTGATCGTAATTAAATATTTTTCATAAAAAGTAGGAAGATGTCCTAATATAGTCGTATTTGTGTATAACATCGGCTTTCTGAATATTGCAGGAACAGAATCGTAGCCTGTAATATTTGAAATACAAAAATCACATTTTGCAGCTAAATAAATATCTAGCAACTCAGTTCTCATACCATTTGTAGCATAATCAATAATCATTGGATTTTTTGTTTTAATTTTTTTTTTTACAATCTCTCCCATTCTGAAAACATAGTAACCATGTTTAGTTAATTCCTCACAAGCCAAAACATAATCGTTGATATTTCCATCTCGATAATCATGATAAGACCAGTTCTTGTTAAATTTTTTACTTAAGTATTCACTATCTCTGACTATTATAATTGCAAATTTTATTTTTGGACCCAAACTAGAAATTTTATATAAAAATTCATCTCCAATTTTTATGTCACTTTGATCTAAAATAATATTTTGATTAGTTTTCCGGAGAATATTACCAACATCCCTATCATTACCGACATCCCTATCATTGGAATTGTTTAATTGAAAACTCTGATTAGAAAATATTTTATAATATTTTGAATTTAATATAAAAGGATATATGAAAAAAGACGGTAAAATTATAATTTTTTTTTAAAACAATCGTAAAGTTTTTTATTACAAATATAATTATCATAATACTGCACACTAAATATATCTATGCACTTACTTTTGTTTAATTTTTTTTTGGTAAGATACAAATCTGTTTCCATAGCAAAATGACCAATTCTGTTTGATGGAATTTCTGCAAATCTTATTACAATATACTTTGATATAATTTTTATAAAAAAACTTAATGGTAGAAATGAGAAGGCAAGTAAATTTGCTAAAAATATCTTAATTATTTTTGTAAATTTACTGAAAACAATTTCTACACCTCCATGTAAAACTTGCTCAAATTGATTCTTTAAATACAAAAACATTTAATATGATAAAAATTTTTGAAATTATTTTTTTTCAATATATGCATAGACAAATTTAATTTAATAAATATTTAGTGTTGATTGTCATTAATAAGAACATTTGCGCAATACGTTGCTATAACATAAGCCAATAAGGCAGACGAATAATTATGCTTAACTCTGTATCTAATAAGTCTGCATAAATGAATTATCATGTGCATTAAACAAATATTAGTGAAGTTTTTTTCTTTTTTTCCAAAAATATCCTTTAATAAATAAAAATCTTTTGTTAGCAGGGGCATAAATTGCTTGGTAAGAAGAAACTTTTCATCAATATAAAATTTTTTGATAGAGGAAATATTTTTCCAATTTTCATAATTGGCAACTAAAGATTGACATATCTTACCTAAATCAAACATTAAATTAGATTTATATAAGGAATTATTATTAGCTTGAATATCTACATTACCACCGTAAGGATCTATTAAATATAATTTTTTATCTTTTAATAAAATATTTTCAAATGTTAAATCTCCATGAACAAAAGTTTTTTTTTTACTGTCAAAGTTATCTGAAATAATTTTAGAAAATTTATTATTTTTTTTTGTTAATAAATTTAATTGTGAAATAAGATTAAGACACTTAATATCATTAATATAAATATATTTTTTTTTTAATATAAATTTCCCTATGGGTTTTTCCTTTAATGAAAGAATTGATGGAATGGCTTTAACTTTACAAATTTGTGAAAATAATTTCACATTTTTTTTCGATAATTCTGTATTAATTCTATAAAATTTTTTTAATTCTAGAAAAAAACTTTTTAAACCTATCTTTTTTCTTTTATATGCAGAATGTAAAGAAATTGAACGATTCAAATATTCCATATCGTAATAAAATTTATTTTTTTTATCTATAAAATCTTCAATCTCAGGAACTGATATATTCTTTTTTTGCATGTTTTTAATCCAAACATATTGGCCATATAGTAAGTCTCTATTTTTTATAAATTTATTTACTTTTGGTGCTTCTTTTCTAACAAAATAACAATTATTTTTTTTTATCAGCCATGTTTTTACAAATGAGCCTGATGGAAATTTTTTAATATATTTTTCCATTCTAGATCATTGTCTTTTTGATACTGGAGTTTCTAACAGTTTCGATTGCTATGGCAGTTTTAATATTAGGATGATTTTTTTTCTTATCATTTATTACAATTCTAGAACCGGAAGCCACTCCCAAAATCAATTGATGATAAAAAATTTTATTTTTTTTTAATTCATTTTCTACATTACTGATTTCATCATTAGGGCGAGCTGACATCACAATTATACACGAACCGGAGTCATATTCTTTTTTAATAAGATCTACATTTTTTTTTATCGGTATTGCAGGATAAGTAAAAATCTTTTTTTTTGAATTGTGGCCACTATCATGTTTAATTAGCACTCCATCTAAATCAATTATTATTGTTTTCGGTTCTGGATAAAATTTTTTAAAATTAAAATTTTTTTCGAATAATTTAATTTGCTCTAAATTTCCCAGTGGATAAATTTTCTCCGTAAAACAAGTTAAAAAAAGATATTTTTTTTTTACTAATCTGTCTAAAATACTTGAAATAAAAAATTCATTTTTGATTTTGTTTTTTAAAAGATTGTTAGCCTCTTTAATAAATAAATTTTTTTCAGAAAAAAAATATGATCCAATTACACCTCTTGCTCCCTTTCTAGCTAGTTGAATATTTTTTTCTTTTACTCCACGTAGTTTATTATTAGAGTCTACATCTACATAACTCCAATCAGGTTTTTTGGAATGCGTGTCAGTAATATTTATTATTCCTGCTGTGCTAGGATAGTTTTTTATCTTTTTGATAGTATTGTATAGTGAGCTACCATTAAAATAATGGTCCGAGTCATTGATAATTATGGGATTATTACTTTTAATTTTTCTTGCCACAATTAATGCTGTTTCTGCTGGGCCACGTGTTAATTTTGAAATAAAAATAATGTTTATTTTTTCTCCAAAAAAAAACTTAAGTTTTTTAGAAATTAAAAATTTTTTTTCATGACTCTTTAATACAGCAAAATATAAATTATGAGGTTTGATAATTCGTTTATTAATTAAATATTGGTAAGATTTTAAAGACCATTCTATAATTGCGTTACCTTTTACATTTTGAAAAGGCTTTGGAATTATTGATCTTTTTACTGTCCTAGTCCCCATTCCAGCAGCAAGGGTTATAAGATTTATCTCTTTTTGATCAACTCTCATTTCAATAGTGATGTATTTATTTTTTATATATTTGTAAAATTATTTAATTTAAATTAATGCCAATATATATATACTTGATGTTTTTGCAATTCTTTCTTCTTAAATTTTTAATTCTTTCATCATAAAAAGACAAAAATAAAATGTATTTATTTTACCTTTATTTTCTTTAAGTTTTTTTTAATATGAGAATATATTATTTGTAACACATATTTATTTACTAAATTTTTCTAAATAAATTTAAATCAATACAAAACTCTTTTAGAGAGTTCCATAAATTTGCGTGAGTTTTTTTTGTTCTGCATAGGAATTAAAGAAATAAGTAAGCTAGATGTAATAAATTTTAAATTTTTTAATTTTTTCTCATCAAAAAAATTCTTAAAGTAATTTTCAAAATATATTTTCTTTTCTAAAGCATAACTATTATTTATTTTTTGATAACTAATAATCTGCTCAAATCCTACTAAAGACTGATAAACTTTAGCGTAATCATAATAAATATCCCCATACATTGAAAAGTTCTTTGATTCTTGTGCTCTCGGGTCAATAAATTTCAAAGAATTATCAAATTTTTTAAAAACATTAGAAAAAACAGGATCACCATGAATTATTCCTATTTTGCCTAATTTTAGTTTTTCATAATTCTTTAAAAAAATAGAAATATTTTGGATATGATCTTTAAAATTATTTTTTAAATTTAAATCTATATTTTTTAATCGTTGTTGAAATTTTTTTGAATAATTATTATAAAAATTATTAGTTGATAATAATTTATGATTATCACTTGATTTGTGAATTTTATTTAATAAATAAAATAATGAATCTATGTCAGAATTTAAAAGCAATTTATTTGAATATAAATAACTATAAGATGTCCCTTTTATAGTCTCCATTTTATAAAAGTTTTTTCCCTGCTCTGAAATTTCTGGGAAATAGTTTTTAATAGAAATAGGCAAACTTTTAATATATTTAGCTTCATTCTTAATTTTGCTAATATTTTTTGAAGATTTAACAGTGTAATTTTGACCTACTGTTACATTATTAAATTCTCTTGAATTATTTTTTTCATAATCATAACCTAATGCGAATGGTAAATTTTCATAAGAATTTACTGACAAATCATCTATATAAAAATGCGCATAAGGCTTGCCTAGTATTAATTGGTGGTAGGGAATTTTAAATTCTTTTAAACTCGAAATTGTTAATGCTTCAATATTTTTTTTAACTAAATCCAAATTAGATTTAAAGGTTCTCATTCTTCTTGCGGAATAAATTAAAATCTTATGTCCATTTTTATATAAATTTCTTAAAAATTTAATATTTTCGTAAATAGGTAGGACGGTATTATAATCTCCTGTGACTTTTGGTCTTGTAACTAGTGTATTGTCTAAGTCAAAACAAAATATTTGCTTCTTTATTTTATGATTTTTTGCAAAAAATTTAATTTGATCTGGCGTACCAAGAATATTAAAATTTTTATTAGGAATCTTTACTGAATTGATTGGAACATTATTATCAAGCATCACACGATAAATATCTGAGACGTATGCTTTTTGTTTTTTTTTAATTGTTATTGAAGAAAACTTTTTTAAAAGTTCAAAACTAGAAAAATAATAACCAATGTTGGCATTTCGGGAAATTTTTATTTTTTCAGCAATGTCAGTGACTCGTTTATTTTTGTTAATTTTTATATATGAATAAATTGGTTTTTTTTCATTAGTGTGAAAATATAATATGCAACTATTTTTTTTATTTTTTAATGTTGAAATAATATTTGTTGAATAAAATGTATCCCCATCTAAAATAAAGACTGAATCATTAATTGACTCTTTTTCCATAAACCTACAAAATAGATCAATAGTTTCAACTGGTCCTTTTGTAGTTTTTGGTAATTTGAAAAAATTAACATTGCTTTGTTCAGCCAATATTCTTCTTTCAAAATTAAATTCTTCTAAAATGGGATTATACAAAATATAAATTTTATCTTTCTTTGATAATTTTAACGAAGAAAGAACCCAGGATATAATTTTTTTTCCCAGAACATTCACTAAAGGCTTAGGATCTTTAAAACCGTAATTAGAAAACCTTTTTCCAATGCCACCAAGAGGGATTATTATAATCATTTTATATATTTATAATATAATCATTTTATATATTTATAATATAATCCTATAAAAAATTATTAAATAGCTTTTGAATAATTTAATTTAGGTTAAAATTTATTTTGGTTAATTGAATTCTATTAACGTTGTAATTTAAGAAAATATCTAATCTAAAAATTTTTTTCAGTGCATAAATCAAGCCAATTGAGCTATTAGTACTGGTCAGCTACACGCATTACTGCGCTTCCACATCCAGCCTATCAA
>MDTF01013325.1_pt1 | contig 12299 bp, 10 predicted proteins | sample 811191 | NCBI WGS metagenome assembly MDTF01 (sample SAMN05326649, study PRJNA326480) | marine metagenome | isolation source: seawater | place: Southern Ocean | collected 2011
AATAGGTATTTCAGGAGAAAGTGGTTGTGGTAAATCAACTCTGATCAAAATCTTAGTAGGCCTTATTAAACCTAATAGTGCTCTATTTATAATTGATGACACAATTGAAGTAAGAGATGATTATTTAAATTTAAAAGGAACTAGTTTTGTTCCTCAAAACATTTTCATAGTAAATGATACTATAAGAAAAAATATAGCATTTGGAGTTAGCGACTCAGAAATTGATGATGAAAAAATAAATCATTGCATAAAACAAGTGCAATTAGACAAAATGCTTAATTCACTTAGTGATGTAGCAAATCATTACCTTATGGAAAGAGGAAAAAACCTGTCAGGAGGCCAAATACAAAGAATTGGAATAGCTAGAGCCTTATATTTCGATCCTGATATTATAATTTTTGACGAATCAACTAGTTCTTTAGACAGAACAAATGAGGAAAAAATCTTAAAATTAATTGACAAAATATCAAACAATAAAACAATAATATTTATTTCTCATAGAAAAGAAGTATTAAATTTTTGTGATATAAATTATCATATGGAAAATAAAAAAATTTATGTTCAATAACAAAACAATATTAATAACAGGTGGAACAGGATCTTTTGGAAAGAAAATAATCAAAAGAATATTGAATGACTATAAACCTAAAAAAATAATAATATATAGTAGAGATGAGTTAAAGCAATATAGCCTTCAGAGTGAACTATTTAAATTTAAAAAACAATTAAGATTTTTTATTGGAGATGTAAGAGATTTGCCAAGATTAAAAAAATCTTTGGAAAAAGTAAATTACGTTATACACGCGGCAGCGCTTAAGCATGTCCCCGTGGCAGAATATAATCCTTTTGAAGCAGTCAAAACTAATATCATAGGAACCCAGAATGTAGTTGAAGCATCTTTAGAGATGGGAGTGGAAAAAGTTATATCACTAAGTACAGATAAAGCTTCATCGCCAGTAAATTTGTATGGAGCAACAAAACTTACAGCAGATAAACTTGTAGTTGCAGGAAATTACCACAAAGGAAATGCAATTACTAAATTATCAGTTGTAAGATATGGAAATGTTTTTGGAAGCAGGGGTTCAATAGTTCCTCACATTCTTAATTTTAAAAAAGATGGTAAATTTCCAGTAACAGATATCAATATGACAAGGTTTAGTATTACACTTAATGATAGTGTTAGCTTTGTATTAAATTGTTTCAAAAATATGTGGGGTGGAGAAATTTTTATACCAAAAATACCATCATATAAGTTGTTAGATCTAGTTAAGGCACTTTTAAGCAGCAATAAAATTAAAATTATTGGTATTAGGCCTGGAGAAAAAATTCACGAAGAAATGATTTCAACTAATGAAGCATTAAATACTTTGGAATGTGAGGACAGATATATAATTTGTCCAAGTCCAGAATTTATAGGCTGGAATTTTAAGAAGTATAAAGAAAAGTTTAAAGCAAAAATATGCAAAGATAATTTTTCTTATAATAGTAATAAAAATATTTTTTTAAAAAGCACCGAATTAAAAAAAATGGTAAAAAATAATTTTAAAGATTTTGAATTAGGAAGTAAATAAGATCTTTTTTATGATAAATTATGGTAAGCATTTTATAGACAATAATGACATTAAGTCTGTAGTAAGTGTTTTAAAATCTGATTTTTTAACCCAGGGTCCAAAAATTTATGAATTTGAAAAAGCCTTAAAATCTTTTTTTGGAGCCAAATATGTTGCATGTACTTCAAGTGGCACAGCAGCACTTCATCTCTGTGGATTAGCATTAAATTGGAAAAAAAAAGACTTAGTACTTGCTAGCCCATTAACTTTTGTTGCCTCAACAAATGCTGTTTTATACATGAATGCAAAAGTAGATTTAGTAGATATTAATAATGAAACGTACAATATTGATATTGATAAATTAAAAATTAAGTTGGATGAGCTAAAAAAAAAAGGAAAAAAAATACACACATTAATAGTTACGGATTATGCTGGTCAGCCAGCAGATTGGCCTAAACTAAGAGATTTATCTAGAAAGTATAAATTTAAGCTAATCAATGATAATTGTCATGCAATCGGTTCAAAAATTTTAAATGATCAGAAATATGCGGTTAAATATGCAGATTTAGTTTGCCATAGCTATCACCCAGTAAAAAATATTACAACTGGGGAAGGTGGTTCTGTACTAACAAACAATAAGAGCTTATTTAAAAAAATAAGTATTTTGAGGTCACATGGAATTATAAAAAATAAAAAACAGCCATGGAAGTATTCAATAAATGAATTAGGATACAATTATAGATTGACGGACATCCAAAGTGCACTTGGTATCAGTCAGTTAAAAAAATTGAAACATTTTATAAATAGAAAAAAAAAAATTGCTCAAATTTATAACAAAAAATTTAAAAACATAGATGTATTAGAAATTCCCAAGGTACAGGCAAACATATCCCATTCATATCACCTCTATCCTTTAAGAATTAAATTTGATAAGTTGAAAATTACCAAAGATCAGTTGCTCAAAAAACTTAGATCTAAGGGAATTAATCTCCAAGTACATTATATTCCAATTTATCATCACAATTTATACAGAGTGAAAAATAAGCTTAAGTTTCCAAATACGGAAATTTTTTTTAATCAAGCAGTTTCACTCCCAATTTATTTTTCTTTAAAAGATAGTCAAGTGAAACTAGTTATAAAAACTATTTTAAAGATAATTTTTTCAAATTTGAAAAATAATATTAAAATATGAGCTTAGAAGCGCAGTTATAAAAATTTTTAATGGATATTCTTTTAGAAAAAGTAGGTGATAAATCCTTTCTTTTATTAAATTTTTTAAAACTGTTCAGTAAAAATATTTATTTTTTAAAAATCAATTCAAAAAATGAAAAAAAATTATCTTTAAAGCTCAAATCGTTAAATGTGAAACCGTTACCAATAGCAGAATTAAAAGATATACCTTATAGCATATTTAGTAATATAGATTGTGATCCAAAAAAACTTCTTTTGAAAAAAGTTAATGAAATTCATTCAAAAAAAATATCAAAACTTTTTTTAAAAAAAATTTCAAATAGTTCAGAAAAAGCAATTAAGCAAATAATCAAAGATAATATATGCAATAGTTTTTGTATAATAAATGGAACAATTGATGTTTGGTTAAAAAATAAAAAAAAAAATCTTATTTTCATAACTTATGATTGGATAAAATTGATTGCAGTTAATAAAAAAAAAAAATTAACTTTAATTTATTTGCCAAATGATTTTTTTGAGACTGTATTTAAATTATTTTCAAAAATAAAATCAATTTTAAGTGCTTTTTTAGCAAAATTTGTATCAGTTTTTTCTTCTAATAAAAAAAATAAGAACATAAAGAGCATGGAACATACTGTAGCCTATATTCTCCATGGTGATACATATTATGGTGGTTTTAATGAAAAAACTGCCCTTTATAATAAGTCATTATATTATTCCAATAAATATGAGGATTTTAAAAAAAAAAAATATAATTCATTTTGGATATCAATTAAAAGAATTAAAAAATAGACACATAAAATATAAATATCTATCCGATAAAAATTTTTCATTAAAAGACATTATTTCAACTCTCTTTTTCTTCTTAAGATCAATTTTCTATATTAGAAAACTTTCAGACTTTTTTTTTATTATAACACTGACTATAAACTTAAGATATTTTTATAATTGCAGAAACATTTTTCTGCAAAATCCAAAGTTAAAGATAGCATTGATAGATTATGATTTTCTTTGTCCAAAAATAATTATCTTAGCTTTAATGTCGTTAAATATAAAGACTGTGTGTGCGCAGGAACGTTTTGTTTCAAGTTTTTACAACACATATGATGTTTTGATAGATGACTATTTTACGCCAAGTATCAAGATGAATGAAATTATAAAAAAAAATGAATCAATTTTGGCTAATAATTTAATTCCAGTAGGTATGTATAGGGCAGATAAACTTTTAAAAAAAATAACAAAAAAAAATTCCAAAAGAATTATAGTAGCACTTGGATTTCACACATCTGATACATTCAATGGTTCTCAGCCAGAAATGTTAATAAACTGGGAAGCTTCTAAATTATTTCTAGAAGAAATGTATAGACTATCTAATGATGTCAATAACTGTAAAATTATTATAAGGCTTAAAGGTGTGCAGGGATATAAAAATCCTTATTTCAAAACAATAATTGAAAAAATAAAAAATAAGAAAAATATAGAAATTAATTCTAAAACTACATCGGAATATTCTTATAAAATTTGTTCAAAGGCAGATCTAGTTATTGCTAAGCATACTTCTTTAGCAGATGAGTGTATATCTAGAAATATACCAGTAATCTTTCATGATTATACTCATAATATGGATGGGATTATTAAAGGAGCATTTGACTATGACAATTCATTAATGATATGCAAAAACTATTCGGATATGTTAAATAGGACAAAACAATTTTTAAGCTTTAAGAATAATATTTTAAAAAACCAATTTCAAAATATTAAAAATAAATACTATTTTTATGATAAAAAAATTACCGTTAAAAATAAAATTTTAAATCATCTTAATAATTATCTTATTTTACAAAAAAGTATAAAAAAATAAAACAGAATTATATTTAATGTTATTAAAAAAAAATTTATGAAAAATTTAAATCATTTTAAAAGTAAAAAAGTTTTGATTACTGGTCATAATGGATTTAAAGGTTCATGGCTTACAATATGGCTGAATCTTCTTGGTGCTAAAGTTGTTGGAATATCCCTGCCAGAAAAAAGTAAAGATAATCATTTCAACCTAGTTAAGAAAAATTTAAAAGTTAAAAACTACTATTTTGACATTAGAAATAAAAACAAAATACAAAAAGTAATTTTAAAAGAAAAACCAGATTTTTTTTTTCATTTAGCTGCTCAATCTTTAGTTTCTAAATCAATTTTAAATCCTCTATTTAACTGGGAAACTAATGTAATTGGATTATTTAATGTTTTAGAAAGTTTAAATAAATTAAAAAACAAATGTACAGCTATAATCATAACAAGTGATAAGTGTTATAAAAATTTAGAACAAAATAAAGGGTATAAAGAAACTGATATACTTGGAGGAGTAGACCCCTACAGCGCATCAAAAGCATCAGCTGAAATATTATTTCATTCTTATTTTAGTACTTTTATTGATAAAAAGAATAAATCCCTTAGAATTTGTACAGCTAGAGCTGGTAATGTAATTGGTGGCGGAGATTGGTCAAAAAACCGTTTAATACCTGACTGCATGAAAATGTGGTTAAATAATAAGACTCCTCAAATTAGAAACCCTAATTCAACAAGACCTTGGCAGCATGTGCTAGAAGCACTCTCTGGATATTTAGATCTTTCTTTAGAACTTAATAGGAATAAAAAAATTAATGGTAACTCCTTTAATTTTAGCTCAGATAAAATTAAAAATGTAACTGTAGAAAATTTTTTAAAAAAAATTAAAGTTAAATGGCCAGAGATCAAATGGCTTATTAAAAAAAATGATAAGTTTTATGAGTCTTCTTTACTGCAATTAGATACAAGAAAAGCCAAAAAAATTTTAAATTGGAAGGCCAAATTAAATTTGAATGAAACTATAGAATTTGTTGTTGAATGGTATAAAAATTTTAATACACAACATAAAAATATTTATAAAATTTCAAGTGAACAAATAATTAAATTTATGAAAAAAAAGACATGAAAATAGTTATTCTTGCTGGTGGTTTTGGTACAAGAATATCAGAATATACAAAAACAATACCTAAGCCTATGATTAAGATAAATCAAAAACCTATTATAGTCCATATCATGGAACATTACGCTAAATATGGCTTTAATAGTTTTTATATAGCTCTTGGCTATAAAGGCTCAGTTATAAAGAGTTATTTTAAAAATAAAAAATTTAAATGGGATATTAACTTGGTAGATACTGGCCTTAAAACAATGACGGGTGGTAGATTGAAGAGATTAAAAAAAATGCTAGGTAATGAAACATTTTTAATGACATATGGGGATGGACTGTCAGATGTAAATCTTTCTAAATTATTAAAGTTTCATAAAAGAAACAAAAAATTAGTAACATTAACAGCGGTGAGACCACCAGCAAGATTTGGAGCTATTAAATTAAATGGCAATAAGGTTAAAACTTTTAAGGAAAAAAATAAAATGGATGAAGGTTGGATCAATGGGGGGTTTTTTGTCATAGAACCAGAATTTTTAAATTTGATAAAGAATGATGAAACTTTTTTAGAAAGAGAGCCTCTTGAAAAAGCTAGTTCTCGAAGTCAACTAATGGCATTTAAGCATAAAGGTTTTTGGCAATGTATGGATAGTAAAAGAGATAAAGATAAGCTAGAGGAAATTTTAAAAAATAAATAAATTTGAAAAAAAAAATCCTTATTATTGGTGGTACAGGCTTTCTTGGTTATCACTTAGCAAAAAAATGTCTTTTAAAAAAATGGGATGTTACAAGTATTTCTACTAATATTCCGCAAAAAAAAAGATTTTTACCAAAGGTAAAATATTTAATTTTAGATATAACAAAAAAAAAACTTATATTAAAAAAAATTAAATCTAATTATGATTTTGTTGTAAATTTTGGTGGTTATGTAAATCACAATGAAAAATTAAAAACCTATAAAAGTCATTATATTGGTTGTAAAAACTTAGCAGATATATTTAAGGGCAGTAAAATAAAATTATTTATACAAATAGGTAGTTCAGTTGAATATGGTAATTTAAAATCTCCACAAAAAGAAGACAGTAAAACAAATGTAGATAAACTCAAATCCACTTATGGAAAAGCCAAGCTAATGGCTACAAATTATTTATTAAAATTAAATAAGAAACATAACTTTCCATGCACCATACTAAGACTATATTTAGTTTATGGACCTTACCAAGATAAAAATAGACTTATCCCACATACATTAAATGAATGTTTAAATGACAATCTATTTGATTGTTCTGCTGGAAAACAATATAGAGATTTTTTATTTGTTGATGATTTAATGACGGCAATTTTTAAATGTTTTTATAATAAACAGTCAATAGGTGAAATAATGAATATTGGTACAGGCAAACCACAAAATATAAAAAAAGTAATATTGTTTATAAGAAATAATATTAAATTAGGAAATCCCGTTTTCGGAAAAATTCCATTGAGAAAAGATGAAATATTGAGACTTTATCCTGATATTTCAAAGGTAAAAAAAATTTTAAACTGGGATCCTCGTACTTCTTTTCAAAAAGGAATTAAAACCCTAATTTGGCATTATAAAATTTAACTTTAGATAATCAAAAAAATATTACAATCAAAACAAATTAAATTTATTTTGTTATTTTTATTAGTGTTTTTATCTTTTTGTTCCATATTGTTCAATATTTTACCAAAAAACTCTTTTTTTATATATAAAACTGTTATATTGAGATTAATAAATCAGAATATGTTATTAGATAAAAAAACAAAAAAAAATATTTTTACAGAGGTAAGAGAAAATGGTTATGCAAAGATTGATAATTATTTTTCCTTTGAACAAATAGACAAAGTAAAAAAATCTTTGGTCGAAATGCTAAACTATGTTTATAAGGATGATAAAGTCACAGATTTACAAAAAAAATATTTTCAAATTTTGGAAAAAAATCCAAAATTAAAAGGCAATTTTTATGATTTATGTAAGCATGAAACAGAAATATTAAAACTTTTAAATGACGATAGAACTATGGATTTGGTAAGAGGATATTTTAACACTGAGGTAATTTTTTCAAGTAATCCGGGTATATTAATTTATGATGATGGAAATCAAAGAGTTTTAGCTCCTCATCAAGAAACAAACCAATTTGCAAAAGACTTTTTATTTATTTGGGCTCCGTTATACGATGCTATAGGAGACCAAGGTGGAATTACAATTTACGAAAATTCACATAAACATGGTTATTGGCAGCATCATACCAATAATAAATTAGGATCTACAAATGTAATATCAGAAGCTGCGTCAAAATTTAAAAAGAAAAAGTTAGAAGTTGAAGCAGGTTCAGCACTATTGGTTCACTCCGCGATGATCCATGAGTCAGTGAACACAAAAAAAAAAGGATTTGCAAGGTTTGTAATAATTGACAGGTTGTGTCCCCTTAAACAATTGCCTTACTTAGAACGTGCAGATGTTCCAAAAAAAATACCTTATCCTGGTCATGGTGAGGGAGGACATACAGTCGATTATAATACTAAAAATATTTATTTAAAAAATTAATTAAGAATTCAATGATAGAGAGTTTAGAAAAAATAAAAAAATCGATGTCTAAAGTCATCCTTTTTGGGGCTGGTGATTTAGGAAAATTAGCTTTTTATGCATTAAAAAAAAATGATATCAAAGTCGACTTTTTTTGTGATAGTAATGAAAAAATACATAACAAAGATTACTTAGGTATTGAAATTATTTCACCTAAAGAACTCTCCTTGCTTGAAAAAGATGCACATATTTTTATGTGTAACTCTCAATATATCGAGGTTGTTTCAGACTTATTAAAAAAACTTGAATTTTCAAACATATATGACTTAGTAAACTTATTAAAAAACACTGATTTTTCTGATTGTAATCTAGACCAAAATTTATTTTCTCCTCCTTCAATAGAACGTCAAATAGCACTGCATGAACAAAATTGTTTAAAAGCAAATAGAAATATTCATAAAAAACTTTATGTGAGTAATATAGATATTGTAGTCACTGAAAGATGCTCTTTAAAATGCAAAGATTGCTCTAATTTAATGCAATATTATCATAAACCACAAAATGCTGAACATGAAACCTTATTTAAGGCTACAGATAATTTGATGAAATGTATTGATAATTTGTATGAATTTAGAATTTTAGGTGGTGATCCCTTTATGAATAAAAAAATGTATGAGGTTGTAAATAAAGTTGTTGAGTATAAAAATGTAGAGCAAATTGTAGTTTACACTAATGCTACAATTTTACCAAAAGATGAAAACTATAAATGCTTAAAAAATAAAAAAGTTAGGCTCCACATTACAAACTATGGTTTAATGAGTAGAAAACATGATGAACTAGTAAACCTTTGCCAAGAAAATAAGATTAAATTTGTTAGTGAGAGAGTAAAAAAATGGCAGGATGTTGGGACAATAAATTTTGAAAAAAAAACCGAGGAACAACTTGAAAATTTGTTTAAAAATTGCTGCGCGAGTAATTTATTAACTTTATTTGACGGTAAATTATACAGATGCCCAACTGCTGCGCATGGTGTTAAACTGAAAGCAATACCTGAAGATCTCAACGATATCGTAGAACTCGGAAAAAGCAAATTAGATTTAAAACAATTAAAAGATGAAATAATAGAATTTTATTATAATAAAAAATTCACTTCAGCATGTTCGTATTGTAAAGGTAGAGATTATGGTTTTGGTGAAATTGATGCAGCAATACAAACAAAAAAACCACTTACATTTACAAACTCGATTGTAAATAATTAGATTAATTGGATAAAAAACGTAAAGACATACTTCTCAGTTTAATAATACCATTTTACAACTCTGAATATACTCTTAAAAACTGTATTTACAGTATTCTATCGCAAAAAAAAAATGAGAATATAGAGATCATTTTGATAAATGATGGCTCCACTGATAACAGTTTAAAAATAGTCAAAAAAGTTAAAAAGGATTATTCTAATATTGTTCTTGTCAATAATCACAATAATTTAGGGGTCTCTGCAAGTAGAAATATTGGTTTAAAAAAAGCAAAAGGAAAATTCATCATTTTTTTAGATAGTGATGATGAGATATTAAAAAATTCTCTCTTTAAAATTAAAAAATTAATTTCTAAAGATAAGAAAAATGACTTTATATTTTTTAATAAGTTTATTTCAAAAGTGGGAAAAGACGCGTATTTTAGCCACTTATTAGTGAAGGAAAATTTAAAACGAAATAATATTAATAAACTTATATTAAATTTTATAAAACAAAAAAACATTTACGGAAATATTTATAATTATATTTTGAGTAGAAATTTTTTATTAAATAAAAAAATTTATTTTTCAAAAAATGTTAATTTTGCAGAGGATCAGGAATTTATTGTCAAAATAATTTGCTTTAGTAAAAAATTTCAGTTTATTAATGATAGCTTTTACATTTACAATTCAGGACATAGTAACTTATCTAATGTAATGGGTTTAGAATCCACAAAGTCGTGTATAAAGATTATATTCAATTTGATAATACTTAAGAGCAAACTAAAGAATAAAAAAAGGCAAAAATATATTGAAACTATTATTTCAAAAATTATTAAGCAATTTATTCCAAGATTATTAAGCCTTAATGCAAAAGATATTTTGAGTATATCCAAGTATTTAAAAGCTAATAAAAAAATATTAAGTAAATTAGATTTCTTTTTTGGAAATGAAAGAATTTATTTTAATAAAAAAATATTTAGCTACAAAGAATACTTAATGAATATAAAAAAAAAGGTTTCTGATGATATGATTAAAAACTTTCCGTTAAGAGAAAATATTAATTTTTTTTCTTTTTGTTATAATGATTATAGCCTTGCTTATGAAAAAATTTTAAGAGAAAAAAAGTTAAATTTTATAGGCCATTTAGATAACAATTATCTTTTATTTAACAAAAATAAAATTAAAAAAAAAACTATTCCTCCTCAGTCACTTAAAAATAAAGATAAAGCATATAAAAAAAATATTGTAATAATAATTACAAACCAATTTAGAAAAAATATAAACGATATTACAAATCAACTTATAAAATTAGGCATCTCAAAAAAGCAGGTTTTGTATAAAATCTTCTAGATAAGAGTTAAAATTAAATTAATAAAAAAAATTGTTTATATGGTAAAATAGATTTTATTTGTTTTTAAATTTTAAATGATAAGATTTTAATATTTTTACAATACTACTTTTTGGTTTCCAGCCCAATTTGACTAATTTTTTAATATCAGCAACATGAATTGTTTTTATGTTTAATTTAGTAATTGTATATTTTCTATTAAAAAGATTAGATAAATATTTTACTATTTTGATTAAATGTGTTGGTTTTCCTGAGCCTAAATTATAAATTCCTTTTGACTTTTTTAGATATAGTAATTTTATTGCAGAATAAATATCACTTATATTAATGAAATCCCTTATATGATTTATATTATCTAAATTAATTGATTCATTAATTAAGAATTTTTTATAAATTGATGGTATAAAAAAACTTATATTTTGATTAAAATTTGTGTAGCTAAAAATTCTCATTATACAAACGTTTACATCTCCACTTTTTTTAAGCAAATACTTTTCCGCCATTAGTTTGGTTAGTCCATATTTACTTATTGGTTTTATTTCTGAACTCTCAGTAATTTTTTTTTTAGAAAAATTATAAACATGAGAAGTTGAAGTAAATAAAAACCATTTTGTAGTTTTGCTTTTTTTGACATGATCAATTAATAATTTTGTACCAAGGTAATTTATTTTTTTTGAGTGATCATAATTTTTTAAAACTTTTTTTGTAGGAACTACTGCAGCAAAATGGAATAAAGCATCAAAATTTTTACCTTTTAACCATTTTTGAATATCTCTTTTATTCGTAATATCTCCATTAAAACAATCAAACTTTATATTTTTAAGATTTTTTTTTATGTAAGAACCTAGTACCCCCTTAGATCCTGTAATACCGATTGACTTATAGCTCATTAATCATCAACAAATTACTACTAATATAGCTTGCTAATTTAGAATCGATTTTTTTTGTATGAAGGCCAATGAAGAACCCTAAATTTTCTATTATCTGCGCATTTTTGAATTTTTCATTACTCTTATTTAATTTATACAGTTTTACAGCAGGTTGATTAGCAAAATTACCACTAATGATTGGTCTTGTTTCAATTCCTTTTTTTTCTAAATAGTCTAAATATTTTGATTTCTTACTTGAGTATCTTTCATCAATGAACACAGCCAGCCCAAACCAACTTGGGTTAATATTTTTTTCAACATCTAAGAAATTAACTTGATTACAAAATTTTTTATGAGACTTAACTTTTTTTATAATTTCATTTCTATTAAATTCTCTATTTTCTTTAAAAATATTTTTTCTTTTAAATTGATTTAATGCTATAGCTGCTTGAATTTCTGTTGGTCTTAGATTGTAGCCAGAATTAATGAATAAAAATCTAGGATCCAAACTTGGGTAATTTTTTTTATATTTTTTTTGTATTAGTTTCTCTCTTGCCCACCCATGAGATCTTAATGATAGTAAAATTTCATAATCTTCTTTACTGTTACACG
>MDTF01016567.1_pt1 | contig 12287 bp, 9 predicted proteins | sample 811191 | NCBI WGS metagenome assembly MDTF01 (sample SAMN05326649, study PRJNA326480) | marine metagenome | isolation source: seawater | place: Southern Ocean | collected 2011
AGAAAATTCAGTCGATTACAGCAACGGCAATGGGAGATGATGGGCAGCAGCGGTGGGGCGATGATAAGGTGTCTCTTACATTGAGATTTTCTGACGGGTCCCTCGGGACAATCCATTATTTTGCTAATGGAGACCTTAGCTTTCCTAAAGAACGAATAGAAGTTTTCACTGCCGGAAAAATTATTCACATCGATAATTTTATAAAGATGAAAGGCTTTGGCTTCAGTAATTTCAAGCGCCTTAACTTATGGCGCCAAGATAAAGGCCAAGAAGAATGCGTAAGAAAATTTTGTGAAGCAGTAGAAAATGGCTCGCCCACACCAATTTCGGCACCCGAAATTTTTGAAGTTTCTCGGGTAGTTATTGAGGCGGCTATGCAGATAAGGAATTCTAAGTGATATTTCTTTTGCACCTGATTTATAAGGATTTTCGATGAAAATAAAAGTAATGCTTGTTTTTGGTACCAGACCAGAAGCTATTAAAATGGCGCCGCTATGCAATGCTCTTTTGGCGGACGAAGAGTATTTTGAGACTATGATTTGCGTTACCGGTCAGCACCGAGAGATGCTGGATCAGGTATTAAGTGTTTTTAATTTAACTCCAGATATCGATTTAAATTTAATGAAGCCAGGTCAAAGTTTGAGTGACATTACGTCTAGTATCCTACTAGGTATGAGCACCATTTTTAAAAAATCTAAGCCCGACTTAATTTTAGTTCATGGCGACACCACGACAACGCTTGCGGCGTCAATGGCAGCATTTTATGTCGGAGTGCCCGTTGGTCATGTTGAGGCTGGACTTCGGACGTTTGACATAAATTCTCCTTTTCCTGAGGAGTTCAATCGACAGGTTGTTAGTAAAATAGCTAAATGGAATTTCGCGCCGACAGTATTGAGTGAAAGAAATTTATTAAGAGAAGATATTGCAAGTAGTTCAATATTTGTTACGGGGAATACCGTGATTGATGCTTTGCACTGGGTAATTGAAAAAATAAGAGTTGATATTAACTTAAAGACAAAGTTAATCAGTAATTTGTCAAGCGTATTGAATTTTGACTGGCAGAATGATCGGTTTGTGCTTATTACTGGTCATCGTAGGGAAAATTTTGGAGAGGGCTTCATTAATATATGTCATGCAATTAAAGATTTAGCCGTAATGTCGCCCAGCATCCACTTCGTATATCCAGTTCATTTGAATCCCAACGTCCAAAAACCGGTGATGTCGATAGTTGGGCATTTAGATAATGTGCACCTCATAGACCCCTTATCTTACGAGCCTTTCATTTATCTAATGAACCACTGTTATTTTGTACTTACTGATTCAGGGGGAATTCAAGAGGAGGCTCCAAGTCTCGGTAAGCCGGTCCTTGTTATGAGAGATACCACTGAACGGCCTGAAGCAGTTAGTTCTGGGAATGTGATTTTAGTTGGGTCCAGTAAGAAGCAGATCATATCTAATGTCCAACGACTATTTTCTGATCAAACCGCCTATCAAGAAATGGCCAAAGCCTTGAATCCTTATGGGGATGGTACTTCAAGTAAACAAATCGTAAGTATAATTAAAGAGTCGTTTTACCATGATAATTAGATCAAAAACTGTCTGTGTAGTTGGTTTGGGTTATATTGGATTACCTACAGCTGCTCTCTTAGCACATCATGGCTATAGTGTTTTTGGTGTCGATGTCGATCCAATAGCAGTTGACACCATTAATAGGGGCCAAATACACATTGTTGAGCCAGAACTTGATTCGTTTGTTCAGTCGGCTGTAGAGTCAGCAAGGCTAAAAGCTTTTCTTACACCCCAGATCGCTGACATATATATGATTTGTGTTCCCACTCCATTTAATAATCAAGGGAAAATCCCAACTCCAGACTTAAGCTACGTTGTTTCTGCTACACGATCAATAGCTCCACTAATTAAGGCAGATGATATTATTATATTGGAGTCAACTTGCCCTGTGGGTGCAACTCATCTTGTTGAAAAAATTCTAGTTGAAGAGAACGTAGATATCCGCCTAGTAAATATTGCTTATTGTCCTGAGAGAGTGTTACCCGGGAAAATCATGATCGAATTGATTGAGAATGACAGGATTATCGGTGGTTTATCTCTCAAAAGTACGTCCGTAGTGGCAGCTTTCTATAAGACTTTTGTTAAAGGAAAAATTTTGGAGACAACATCAAAGACTGCTGAAATGTGCAAGTTGGCCGAGAATAGTTTTAGAGATGTCAATATAGCTTTCGCTAATGAGTTATCAAAAATTTGTGGCACCCATGAAATCGATGTTTGGAATCTTATTCGTTTGGCTAACCACCACCCGCGAGTAGAGATTTTAAGCCCTGGTCCTGGTGTCGGTGGTCATTGTATTGCGGTAGACCCTTGGTTTTTAGTTTCGGGCGATCCAGAAAACGCTGGGTTGATTCAAAAAGGTAGAGAGGTGAATGATGCCAAACCAGATTGGGTGGTAAGTACAATATTAAAAACGGTAAAAAATCAAAAAAGTTCGGTAAATCTTATTAGTAAAGTCAAGGTTGCATGTTTGGGTCTAACGTTCAAGCCAGATATCGACGATCTCCGAGAGTCTCCTGCTATTAAAGTAGCTCGCTCATTACAGCATCACCAGGTTGAGGTTTTGGCAGTAGAACCTAATATTAAGAGTCATTCAGAGTTTACTATAATTAGTCTTGAAAGTGCTCTCGTAGAGGCAGATATAGTGGTAGTTCTAGTGAAACACAAAGAGTTTTTGTCAGATAAGGTTAAAGGTCAGCTGCGTAAAATAGGAGCAATAGATTTTTGTGGAGCGCTTAGTTAGTCCATCATTGGTCCTATTCTCCGATAACGAAAGCCATCTAAAATTATGCGATTAATTATAATAAAAATTAAAGCAGTTATTGCTTTAGGCATATCAAATGTCGGTCTTGTGCTCATTTACAGGCTTGGACTCAAGAGTGGTCTGCATCCGGCTTGCAGTTTGAAGAGTGATGTACCTCGTGGACCATTTTTTTCGCATTCGAAATTACCTATATCGCATCTAGAGCCAATAAATAATTGGAAAGAGTCAGGGACTTTATTCGGGATTTTGGATATTGCTCTTGAGGATCATCCTCCAGATTGGTTACAAAATCCTCTTACTAAAATATCATGTAATTTTCCGTTGGAGCAATGGTGGTTAATTTCAGACTTTGATCCAGGCTTTGGGGATATAAAAGTGGTTTGGGAGCTTTCAAGGATGGATTGGGCAATAGCCTTTGCGCAGAGAGCTAGAAATGGAGATGGAGAATCCCTTATTAAGCTAAATGCTTGGATTAGCGATTGGTCATCTAAAAATCCTCCTTTCAGAGGCCCTAATTGGAAATGTGGGCAAGAGGCATCTATTCGGATCATTAACTTGGCTTGTTGTTTGAAAATTTTAGGTCAGCAAAAAATAGTTTTACCTGGAATGAAGAGTCTTATAGAAACACATCTTAAAAGAATTTCTTCCACAATATCATATGGTATCGCGCAGAATAATAATCATGGAACTTCTGAAGCTGCGGCTTTATATATTGGAGGAAGCATCCTGGTTGCTTCAGGTTGCTCAAATGGATTGAAGTGGCAGATGCTTGGTCTCTATTGGTTAGAAAATAGAATAAATAATTTGATAGAGATTGACGGGAGTTTCAGTCAGTATTCATTAAATTATCACCGCATGGCACTAGATACCCTTTGTTTTGTTGAGATTTGGCGTCGTGACTTTGGCTTGGATAGCCTTTCAAAAAATGCATATGAGCGTCTTTCGTTGGCGACGAATTGGTTGTATCAAATGGTTTCAAAAGCTAGTGGTGATGGACCTAATATTGGAGCAAATGATGGCGCTCGTCTTTTGCCGTTAACTGACAGTGGCTACAGAGATTATCGACCAAGTGTTCAGCTTGCTATGGCATTATTCGGGGGCCGTCGTGCCTATCTTGAGAGTGGCGATTGGGATACTCATTTAGAGTGGTTGGGCATTAGTCCGGCCACTATTGAGCCACCTCCATATGTCAATTGCGACTTTGATGCGGGGGGCTACAAAATAGTCCGCTGTGGTGAAGTGAGTGCTATTCTTCGGGTTCCTGTTTTTCGCTATAGGCCCAGCCAAGCTGATGCTCTTCATTTAGATCTTTGGAATAAGGGTGAGAATATACTGAGAGATGCAGGATCTTATAGCTACAATTCCGTTCCTGATTTGTCCTGGTATTTCAATGGTACAGCGGGTCACAACACAGTTCAGTTTGATGATAGAGATCAGATGACAAAGTTAAGTAGGTTTCTTTTTGGTGGCTGGTTAAAACCTAATACTATCATGTCAATTTTGATTGATAGGTGTGGGCATAAATGCGCCGCAGGTTACATTGATGCTAAGAATGCAAAGCATTTAAGAAAAATTTGCCTGTCGAAGGAACGATTAATAGTAGAAGATTTAATAAGTGGCTTTGAGAAGAAAGCCGTGATGCGTTGGCGATTGCTGGATAGCGAATGGACTCTAGATAGTGAAAATGGAAGAGTCTCAGTATCAAATGGCTGTGATTCGTTAACCGTTGTTTCAGACATACCCATAATAAGTGCTAAGTTGACAGAAGGTTGGAGTTCATTGTTTTATATGCAAAAGCAGAGGGCTCCTGTTCTAGAGATTGAAGTTAATACGTCTGGAAGTCTCATAACTGAGATTCAGTGGTCACAATGAAGACTCTTTACATGCATCAGTATTTTTCGGCTTCGGTGATGGTCTCAGATACGTCAGCCATAGTGATGTCTCAACTTTCGAGATATTCTTCCGAGTTTAAGAAATATACTTCAAGAAGTGTTTGGCAGTATCAGCAATATTTAGTTTTTGAGTGACCATTTTCTGATTTGGGATCTAGCTTGATCCTCCCCTCCCCAGCCGTTAAATTCCATAAGGGAATCGCCTTTGTATGCTAGGAACCATTGTTTAATAAGACTCTTTGCCTTGATGCATTCTGGTCGAGATTCTCGACATGAAGCTAGGCTGATAATTTGCTTAGTTTCATCGGTTGGAATTGCAATTATTTTGTAGTCATGCGCCCCATTATCATCCAGCAGTAGGATGGCAATAGGCAGGACTTCAACGACAGTACTTATTTTTAGGTGTTCGGAAATAAGTAATATATCCAGAGCGTCCCCATCGCCACCTTTATCGGGATCCATAAGTGTAGATGGAATAAAGCCATAGTTTCCTGGGTACGGGAGAAAACTAATGATCCTATCTGCACCACTTTTTTTGGTCACCGGAAATGTATTGGACGAGTACTCATACTCAATTTTTTTATTTGTACCGGCAGGTATTTCAACAACCATCTGCAAATGGCCATTTTCAGAAAAAGTTGGTAGCGAGCCAAAGGAAAATGTCCTTTTTTCAGCACAGCAAATTACGCTGGACAAAGATAAAACTAAGATCGCTAAGTGTTTCATGAATCTTTACTCCGGAGTAACGCTTTGTTTGACGTGAGGGAGGCGCTTTTCAAGACCCATGCGAGCCTCTACCTTAATTTTTTGGCTTCAACTTCTAGGTTCGAACCAGCGACCCAATGATTAACAGTACTTTTACTCTCCCAACTGAGCCACGGCGGAATTGTAACTCGTGTTCGAACCTACAATTTTAGCACCCCGGTTAAAGGAGTCAATAAGTTCTTGCGGTGATCTTGAGGTGCCACATCGTCAGTAGTTCTTTGCTTACAGTTAAGTTTAAAGTGCGCTATGCTCTCGTCTGTAGTCAGTGACCGTATTGCAGAACTAGTTGCTTTGAAACCAAAAGCGGATGAGCAAAGTGGGGTTAAGAGAGATTCTATAATGCGGCACTAATTTTGAGATCATGAGTTGTCACGGTTGAGGTATCGATGGAATTAGCAGTGTTCTTAGAAATACTTTCTGAGGTTAAAAAATCCTAGGTAGCGTAACTTGTGTAACCTACGATGTTGTGATCTGCTATATATTAAATCATAAAAAAACTGGAAATAGAGAAAGGGTCGCAGAGAAAAACGACTCGGCTATGATCAGGTTTATGGATAAAGGATCCTAAAAATGCTAGATAAGTTATTTAAAGTTTTAAGAAGGCCCCAAATACTATTAGTTCGCTTTCGGCGAGTCTGGCATGGGTACACAGAGTTTTTCTATGCCACCTATGACTCAAGAAGCCTGTACTCGGAAACCGAGAACGTGCTATTTGTTGACTGTGGGGCCAACCTAGGTCAGGGGTATCATTGGTTTTCCAAATTTTTTAATCAGAGTAATATTGAATTTGAAATGTTCGAACCTAATCCCAATTGCTATCCATTTTTAGAGGAAATACCTGCCGTTAAAAGTGGCAAGGTAAAGTTGAACAAAGGCGGAATAGGTAGGGACGATTCACTTGTAAACTTTTACGGTTTGGATGACTCAGAAGGAGGTTTATTATCTCAAGGAGGTTCAACTAATATAGAGCACAACTCTAAGTTCTATAGTGGTTCTGAGACAAAATCAATTGAGGTGAGAATTTTTAATTTTAGTGAATACCTGCAAAGAAAGAGTGCATTTTATGATAAAATTTTGGTAAAAATGGACATAGAGGGAGCCGAAGTTGAGTTATTAGAAAGTTTGATTGCGGATAAATCAATAGAACATATTAATGTTTTATATGTTGAATTTCATTCACACTTTCAGGATTCGGAAGAATCTAAAGTTACTAAAACTCGAGAAGATAGGATCATTAGTAAAATTAAAAATGAAACCAATACGCTTCTTAGGATATGGCATTAGAGTAAAAAAGCCTATTTTTCTGACGCATCCCATTTGGTAGTCAAAACGACCGTTTGAAAAGTTTTATTTTTAAAAGGGCGATGGCTACCAACTAAAAATTGTGGAGAGTAAGTCAAGGGAGAGTAACTTTGCGTTGCAATGAGTAAGAACAAAAAAACACCCGATTAATCCTCAGGCCTCGCGCCAATTCAGTTGATTCCTTAAAGTAAAGGTCATGTAACTGCAGGGACACATTGGCACTAAAGTATGAACCCTTTCATCACACTTGTTTATTGGATCATTGCTCCTATTATGAAGTCATTGTCGGGGAAAGCTACAATTCGAAGAACCTCACCAAGTATGGTGATCTGTTACGGATATGGCCGTAGAACGAATTAACATGGGTAATGTTATCAATTACACTGCCTCCTTGCGCTAGTAACTGAGCCATGCGATGCCTATAATCTTACGCGACGCAGATTAATCAGGGATATCAGCAAGAGGTAAAATTTTAAATACAAAGATTTAAATTAACGAAAATTAAGGGCTTGGTTTATTATGACAAATGAAAAATATAGAATTCTAGTAACGGGCGCCTGCGGGTCTGTTGGTTCGGCAATGGTTGAGAGGCTTCTTGGTGAGGGCCATACCGTTTGTGCTTTTGATCATAACGAAAATGGGCTATTTAAGTTAGATCAAAATTTTAAAGATAAATATCGAAGTCAACTCAGGTTATTTGTTGGCGATATTCGTGATGCTGATCGGTTGTATAAGGCATTTGAATGCGTAAACGTTGTATACCACTGCGCTGCGCTTAAGCACGTGTATTTGTCTGAGTATAATCCTTTTGAGGCGATGCAAACAAACATAGCTGGGACTAATAATGTTATCAATGCTGCCATAAGAGCTAATGTGGATAAGGTTATTTATACCAGTAGCGATAAAGCAGTTAATCCTACTAGCACTATGGGAGCTACTAAATTGCTCGGTGAGAGATTGATTACCGCCGCGAATCAACATACGGGAGTGCATAATACTAAGTTTGCAAGCGTTAGATTTGGAAATGTTTTAAACACTAGTGGTTCAGTGCTAAGTATTTTTAGGGATCAAATTAAAAATAGCGAACCGCTCACTATCACCTCTAAGGATATGACTCGATTCTTCCTTTCAATGTCCCACGCTTTAGATTTATGTGTGCATGCTGCAGAAAATATGGTCGGAGGAGAAATATTCGTCAAGAATATGGGTTGCTGCAGTATTATGAGCCTTGCTAAAGCGGTGTCTAGGACTTCTGATTTCAAATATGAAATTATTGGCCATAAGCCTGGTGAAAAGGCTTATGAAGAATTGGTTACTCAAAGTGAAGTTGAAAGAACAGTGTATTCTGGCAGTTGGTACACGATCCTTCCCGATACTCTAGATCCAGACTCATCTGTTGCCGCTGAATATAAAAAATCTTATGGCAAGCTTCAGCACATTGATGGTCCCATCACATCAGAGAGTAATATGTTATCCGATGAAGAAGTTTATTCGATGTTGAACGACGATGAGTTATTGTAACTTAATCCAAAAAGACAAGGACTAGCTAATATGGAATTTCCTCAAAACTCTCATTTTCTTGCGTTAAAAGGCTCTTATGAGTTAGTTGGTAATAAGACTTGGGAGAGTAATGAATTTGCCCCAGAGCCCATTGATAAATCACGTGGATTGTTTACTAAAGAGAGTTTGCTATCAAGAGACCCTGTCCCCAAAGAATTGGAAGTTTATGCACTCCTTTCTGGAATTGAGTTTGAAAGAGAAACAGCGTGTAAATTAGCTGATTTACAGGAGAAAATTTCGGCTATCTTGGGGGGTAGTCTTCATTATTGGGTTCGACCTGAAAATTTAGGCGTTGAATATTGTGTCTTCAAATGGCCTGATGGGCCGTGGGATAGTATGTGGACGGAACAAACTTCAACTGCTCTGGATTCGGTTGTATCAGAGGTCCCACCCTTTCTATTTAGTATTTTTGGAATACAGATCAATCCGGATGGGTGTGTCGTTGCAAAAGGTTATGATGAGAATGCGTCAATTTTTTGCATTCGCAGGGCCCTCCAGTCTAGTTTAGAATTTTTGCCAGAAAAACAGTCTGGTTGGGCACATGTCCCGATGGGGAGAATTTTAGAGCCAGTGGGATCAGAGAAATTTGAAAAATTACGGTCATATATTGAAAGTATCAAAGATGAATTCATTGTTTCTCAGAAAATAAGCTCCGTTAAGTTTGTTCATGAGACTCAATGGTATATGGAGAAAAAGACAGTCTTGGCTGATTTACTCTTCGAGTGAGTAGCCTTATAACGAATTATAAATAGGTGTTTTATGCATAATCATGAGTTATTTTCTTTAGAAGATCGCTGTGCGGTAGTCATTGGTGGTGCAGGAAAGATTGGCCTGCCTATGGTAGAGGCGCTGGCCGAAGCGGGTGCCCGAGTTTATATCGCGTCGAGATCTGAAGATAATTATCTCCCTGCTGTAGATGATTTTAATTTAGCAGGTCTTGATGTAAGAGGCGTTAAATTAGATCAGGCTAATGAGAGTAGTGTACATGACGCTTTATCCGTAATCTCGGATGACTTTAAAGTGCCAGATATTTTAATTAATTCTGGTTGTGATAGACCAATGAAAAAATTTTACGATGACTCAACGGAAAACTGGGATAAGTCAATGGCAGTCAATGCGAGAGGAACTTTTATCACCTGTCGAGCGTTTGGCAATGCTATGGCCACTCAGGGAAAAGGCAGTATTATAAACATAGCATCAATTTATGGGATGGTTGCGCCAGACATGAATGTTTATGAAGGAGTAGGCTTCGAGACAGAGCCGGATTACCCGTTTGTCAAGGGCGGAATTATTGCGTTCTCAAAGTACCTATCATCCTACTACTGTAAAAAAAATGTCCGAGTTAATTGTATATCACCCGGTGGTTATTTTGATAATCAGTCCGAACCATTTCTAACAAACTATATAGCTAAAACCCCATTAGGACGCATGGCTGAACATGATGATATGAAGGGTGTAGCGTTGTTCCTTGCATCGGATGCTTCATCATATATTACCGGGAGCGTGATTCCTGTAGACGGTGGATGGACAGCGATTTAATTGAGCCAAGGACAATAATGAGTAACCACAGATAATTATTAAATTTCGTTAGCTTTAGAAAATGTTACTAAAGTTTCCCGAGCAAAGTCAATAACACATCTAATGTATATCGGGTCTCGATTTGCCGGTCAATCGGATTTAAATGCAAAATTCAATCCTTAATTAAATGATTCACATGACTGAGCCAAGTGTCTCAGTTGGGGCGTTCAAAAAACATCTCCAATGAAGCTTTACTTGACGTAATCGACCCCTATAAATTGGCAGTCGCCTCATTTGCTTAGAGCTAATATGCAGTTTAGTGCAGATTTTTCTTAGAACTAAAAAGTTTTTGCCAGTCTTAACTTGTCCAGTGACGGCTGTATTGCTTCATAATAAAGGGTGCATACTAATGTTAACCAATAAGATGCTGGTTAGATTAGTTGCTGAAAAATATAGAGTTAATTTATCATGCGTTCGTTAATTCTGGTGCAGCTTTCGGGTAGCCCGATGCTGAACTGTGCCGAGATGGGCTGAATATCAAAAGGCAAAGAATTTAGAGTATCATTGGATGGTCTTCTACCAGATACATATTAGTGGAAACATTTTTAAAAAATAGTTTAGGAGAATTTAGCGATGAAACACATAGCGATTATTTTGGCTCGCGGAGGATCGAAGCGACTTCCTCGCAAGAATATTCTGGATTTTCACGGAAAGCCAATGCTCGCTTGGACTATTGAGGCTGCTTTGCTATCAAATCAGTATGAGCGGGTACTAGTCTCTACCGATGACGAAGAAATCGCGCAAATAGCACGTTCATTTGGTGCCGAGGTACCTTTCTTGAGAAACTCGGCAGCTGATGATTTAGCACCATCAAGTGAGGCCACCCTTGCAGCTCTAAGGCAAGCAGAGCTTCATTGGGGAGAAAATTACGATGTAGTATCTCAGCTTATGTCAAATTGTCCTCTGCGGGACGCGACGGATATTACTGCTTCGGTTCAGAACTTTATTGATCAAAAAGTACCAGCTCAACTCAGTTGCTTTCGTTTTGGATGGATGAATCCTTGGTGGGCAGCGAGGCTAAGCGGTAGTGGTGTACCTGATTATCTTTTTCCTAAAGCTAAAATATCTAGGTCTCAAGACTTGCCTCCACTACACTGCCCAAGCGGCGCTCTTTGGATAGCTCGAGTTCCTGCATTAAAGAAAAGTAAAACTTTTTTTACTCCAAAGCACATCCTTCATCCACTAACTTGGGTGTCCGCAATGGACATTGATGATGATGCCGATCTTGAAATGGCAAAGGCTTGCTTTTTAATTAAAAAGACGGATTCAGTGCTTTGATAGCGTAGTCGTCTGTTGTTCGGTAGGGGATTGCTCAATGCTTTGGCGCCCTAGTTCCGCTCAGTCTTAGCGTTATTTATGCAGTTTTTGTGCTTAATGCATTTATCCACTTAGATTAATGAATTGTGGTTGCTCAATACACGTTTGTAGATCAAGCTTCCATGGAAATGGAGAGGTGATGTCAAGGCTAGTTTTCGACAAAAGTTTTTTAGCGCATATTAATGAATTACAATTCGCTTAATGTGATAAACCTTCACGGGTACTGACCTTGGATATAAAAATTTTGGTTTCTCCAATACTGTATTTTGCTTTGGCTATTTATAAGAACCTCGTTCGTAGATTACTATCGCTAAAAATCTCGATATCCTCATCTTTAATATATGCATGGATCACAGAAACAAAAGGGTTATCTCGCAAGCGAGGTATCAATCTGCGTGCGCTTTCTAATAGTCGAATTTCAAAGCAGATGGTTCCCAACGTATTTATCGAGCACGGTGTTGTATCTGAGCATCCATAGAAAGTTGTGCTCCATGAGTTTGCTTATTTTGACAAAAGGATTGTCATGCTGGTGTAACTACTTCGGCGGGTTATATAGATTTTTAACGCGGAGAGGATTTAGAGTGCTCCACCTGAATAAAAATAGAGTATTTATTGTTGATGAAGTCAATAGCTTTGATAAAAAAGCAGTCCTTCGCAGGCCCGCTCTTATGGTGACTAGAGGATAGATAATAATTTTGAAGGAGTATTAGCCTCAGATGGAGCTAGTTTGTTGGCGGTTACTTCTGATGTTCTAATTCTTAGAGTGCGTTTAAACGAAGGTTGGGGTTCTATGTTTTACATGAATAAAGTATCAGTGTATATATTTGAAGTAGAGATTTGTCTAGCTGGAAAGTTTACTAGTGACTGTGGATCGTTAGTATGAAAGTTCTTTATTTCCATCAACATTTTTCGTCACCTAATGGGTCTACAGGAATTAGATCATATGGTATGTCACGGTGCTTGATTGAACGAGGGCACGAGGTAACCTTGATTTGTGGTAGTTATCTTGGCTCAGATACTGGTCTGGTTGGCCCTTTTATGAA
>MDTF01016458.1_pt1 | contig 12285 bp, 12 predicted proteins | sample 811191 | NCBI WGS metagenome assembly MDTF01 (sample SAMN05326649, study PRJNA326480) | marine metagenome | isolation source: seawater | place: Southern Ocean | collected 2011
AAAAGTATTGAATTTTTTAGGTTTAATATTCACTAATTAATATATTTCATAAAAGTTAAATGGTTAGAATTTTTTAAATAAAAGTTTGAAATTTCTGTACATTTATTTTTGCTATATACAACCTTATTTGGAGAAAATGAATCAAAATTATCAATATCTAATTTATTAAAATTATAAGTATTATCTAAATCAAAAATATTATTACTAAATCCAGAGTTTAAGTTAATATAAATAGGATTCACACCCATTCTTAAGTATTCGATAGCAGTTGAAGATGATCTAAATAAGCAAACAAGGGGTTTTGTGTCAGAAAAACCAGTAAATAAAATTAAATTGTTATCATCAATTATTTTTTTTATTTTTATAAATGTATGAGCATTCTGGTTTAGCCTTATTTCAATCTTATATCTATTTTGTAGATTTGATTTTAAAATTGATTCAATAATCATCTTCGACTCAATAAAATTTGAGGTTAATGCAAATACAATAGAATTTTTTTTATAGGTTAATTGATTAGGAGGATTAGAGCCACGTATAAAAGAACCCTTAATAACTTTAACGCTTGTAAATAATTTAGATATTATATTATAAGCCATAGTACTCGGAGTTATAACAATTGATGGTAGCTCATTAGAATTATAAAAAAATTTAGTCGTTAAACTCAAATGTCTTGGTGTTATAGCACAATGAATAAAACCAATAGTCTTACACTTTGATTTATTAAGGTTTGAAATAACTTTCTTTTCCCAATTACGCCCTTCCATAGGAAAAACTAATTTTTTATAACGATCATATTTTTTTATTTTCTTCCCAAAAAGATCTAAGAGATAATTATTATATAAGGTACCTGAAACAATCTCTTCTAAGCAATAATTTATATAGAAAAATTTCTCTCCCATAGTTTTTTTACTAAATAAAAATATAAATAAAGAATAGATAGCTAGATACTGGATAAAGAAAATAAAACTAAAAGCCTTTATGAAATCCATCAATCCAAAAGCTTGTTCAAAAAAAATAAATTCTGAATTTTTAACTTGTCTTCCACCAACGATTTTAAAATAATCAAAATCTAACTTTAGTAAAAGTAAAATTTTAGATAAATATGGGTCATTCTCAACACTTTCTGGGCCGACTGATATAACCAGATATTCATTAAATAATTCTAGTTTCTTATTAAGTACTTTTCTTAGAAGTGCTCTTACAAATAGTACTAAATTTTTTAAGGGCAGTATCGATAAAATTAATAAGAATATAATTCTTATAATGGTATGAAGGAAAAAAAATATACTAATTTTTTTCTCTATAATAAGTTTCTTAATGGTCTGGTCTACTATAAAAGGTTCTGAAAAACCCCCTAAATGTCCAGCGGTAAAATTAAAATTTCTTGCTTTATCTTGATTAGAAATAGCTTGAAAAATCTTAACATAATCATTCTTATTCATTTTCTAACCATGAAAGACATCAAAGAAATTTTTATTAACTCCATACCTGAATACAAATGGTCGAGCCATAACTAAATTACTTGAAATAACTAACCTAGAGTTTCCAATATGATTTGAGTCACTATGAGATAAACAACAGCCATTTGGATTAATAGAATATTTTTTTACATTTATTACTTTATTTGTGGCTTCATCCAAAAACGTGAGTATTACTTCTTGGTATTTATTTGTATAGTTTATAAGTATAAATTCATATTTCTCAGTATCATCTAGATTAAACTGTAGCCTATATTCACGCTTTAAGAATGAACTGACCCCCAATAAGTAGCTCATATCACCTGAAATAGATATTGCATCAGAATTGCCATGCACATAGTGCCTTAATTCATTTTTATTATATCTATAACTAACAAACCCCCTTTCAGTTAAGTAGCTTTTATGCTCAATAAAGATATCTGGAATATTAGAGTGAAATACAGCAAATGTTCCAAAACTATTTTTTTTACCCTGAATGAGAGAGGAAATTTCAATACATCTATTTTGATTTGGCTTTAAGTTAACTGTGTGTTCATTAATTTTAAAGCCAGATTGATTATAAAAGATTATTTTTGCATTAACTTCTCTTTTTGAGGGTATCTCAGAATAAAGGCTTCCAATATCATATAAATCAAAATATGTTTGCCATTTGCTTGATTTGCGCCATAAAAAAAGATCGCTAACAGGATTATTCAAACTCTTTGGCTTAGCTGCAAGTGGTTGTTTGAAAGTCCATAACCCTCTTTTAAGTTTCTTATATATTGTTTTAATCATGTTATAGCTTAATATTATTAAATTTTTCAGACCAAATTGTTTTTAACTTTTTGTGAAGTCCCCACCTGTTACCATGTATGGCAAATGATGCTGGTGGATGTGTATGTTCAAGACTCAATTCCTTTCCATTTTTATAAGCTGTCATAAATAAAGGAATTCCAATTATATCTTCAGTAAAAAGTATAATTAAATCACTTGGGTTGTAATCTAACTCATCAAGTTTAATAACATTTAAATGATTACTGGTAATAGGTTTTTTTGCCATAATCTTATCGCCATCGCTATTTAAGAAAAATAATGAAGTATTCCTAAATAATGGTGATTTTTCAACGTTAATAAATATAAGATAAGAACACAAAGCATTCCCATATTGTAAAAAAGGAGCGAATGATAATAAAGATCTATTAGGAGGGAAAGCAAAGGCTTCTCCTTGAAAGCTTGTACAACCGCCCAATTTACTTTCTAGCCCTATTGAAGCTCTCCATTCGGGTAAGTTAGTCTGCATATCAACATCATCCGGCAAAATATCAGATTTAGTTGGTAGTTTATTAATAGAAAGACTTGAAAGTGCCAAAGTATTTTTAGGTAGAAAAATTAAAGCCTTTTCCCTTATTTTAAAAGATTTATTCTTTGCCAAAGTACCAATAATTTTTGTATGCCAACAAGACCCATCAGACCATGTAATGTTGATATATTTTTTATAATTTTTTCTAATTTCCCAATTATTTGGTGGGTAATTATGAATTACTGTAACACCTTCACAATTAGGCGCTCTTAACAAAGGATAAAATAGCTGCATTTAATTAACATCCCTTTTATTAATTTTCAAAAACTTTTTATCAGTTAAAAACTCACTTATTCTTAGATGTATAATATTTTGAATCAAATGTTTTAAATAAATTGAACCAAAATTTGCACTATTAGATTTTGAATTAATATTAAAAGTTAAATCAATTAGTTCTTGAATAATTTTAAATTTATATATTATTGGGTATTTATTCATAAATGTATTAAAACCTAACTTATCAACCAAAAGACTTTGTATTTAAGGTCATAGTTAAAACATTACTTGATTCTTCTTTAAGGTACTTAGATGAACCAAAATTAAATCCTACTTTTTGATAAGCTTTTATAGCAGATATATTGTTTTCTTTTACCCCTAAAATAATTTCCTCGATGAAGTATTTATCTTTTAAATATTTAACACTTGCATTTATTACTTCAAGAGCTGTCCCTTTACCCCACCAGCTCTGTTCTCCTATAAATATACCCATTACTGCATATTTATGTTTTAAATTAATAGGCTCATATTTTATATTTCCTATGTGTAACTTATCTTTAATTGTATAGATTGCTAAAAATATAATGTCTTTCTGTGTAATTTTTTTTCTTACATAGTCTTTTAATTCTTTTAGATTTGGTCTTTCGCTAATGAACTGACTTGTTATTGGATTTGATAACCATTGACTATATCTTTCATTAACATCATTAAGATTAATAGGTTTCAACAAAAATCTATCAGTTTGTATTTTTAAATTAGAGTTATTCATCTTCTAATAATTGCCATTCTACAGGTGTTCCTATAGCAACTGATTCTTTTAACTTTCTACCTATTATAGATTTTTTATATTTTGGAGGTAAGCCGTCCCCAGGTCTTAAAGATCTTAAATCACCCTCAGTTATTACTTTTCCTGTTGGTAAGTCTTTAATAAAAAATAAAGACCTACGATATTTTTTAAACGAAGACTCTAAACCTTCTTGAATATATGAAACTTTTCCAATTGCCTCATGAGCATTTTTAGTCTCGTCAACTAATTGCTTCAATTCATCAGGCTCTAAAGAGAATGATGAATCAACACCACCATCAGATCTTGCTAAAGTAAAATGTTTTTCAATTACAGAAGCGCCCATAGCTGCAGCAGCAACAGCAACTCCTACCCCTAATGTATGATCAGATAAACCAGTATGTAATGAAAATCTCTCTTCAAGATCTTTTATTGTCTTAAGATTTATACTCTTAGCTGGTGCAGGGTATGCGCTAGTACATTTGAGTAAAACTAATTCATTAGCACCAGCTGTTTTTGCTACGTTTACCGCTTCAGTTATTTCTTCAAGGGAAGCCATACCTGTAGACATAATAAGTGGTTTTCCAGTTTCAGCACAAAGTCTAATCAGATCATGATCAACCAACTCAAAAGAGGCTATTTTATAAATTGGGCTATTTAATTTTTCAAGTAAATTAACAGCATCTTTATCAAATGGTGAGCTAAAAATAGTAATACCAACTTCTTTACCATATTCAAATAATTCAGGGTGCCACTCCCAGGGAGTTGAAGCTTTCTCATACAACTGATAAAGGTGTTGCCCTTCCCATGGGTTTTCACCTTTAACCATAAATCTTGGATGATCAATATTTAAAGTCATTGTTTCTGCTTTATAAGTCTGCAGTTTTACAGCATCTGCTCCTGCATCTTTTGCAGATTTTATTATTTTTAATGCTCTTTCAAGTGACCCATTATGATTTGCTGACATTTCTGCAATAATAAAAGGTGGGTGGCTAGCACCTATTAGTCTTGATTCAATTTTAATATCTTCTAAACTCATAATGTTATTGATTTGATGTGTTCAAAGTTGAACATAAGATACAATATTAACCTTAGTTAAAAAGCAAAGCAAGTTATTTAGAAGTCAATTCCAATAAATCTAAAATAGATACACTTGGGGGTGTATAGATTTTACGGGCATTTTCACTGATTCTCTTTACAATAAGGGGATTTGAAAGCATAAAGTTAATGGCTTTAATATAATCTATATCTTCTAAATCTGATGATAATCCAAGGCAATGAATAGCTCCTTTAGTGGCTGTGTCCAAGGATGTTTGTTTTTGATTTTCTGCAAAAATTACGGTTATTGTTGGTAATCCAAGATAACATCTTTCCCACATAGATGACCCACCAGCTCCGATACATAAATCAGCCTCATAGATAAGTTGAGCCATATTCTTCACCTGACCGTAGAAATTAATATTTTTAAATTCGTTACAAAGTTTTTTTACTTCGTCAATATAAGGATTAATTTCACCAAGTACTACATTAATATTTATTTTAGTTATTGGAATTGATTTTAATGCTTTCAAAACAGCTGAAGTTAAATTTAATGGATCCCCAGCCCCAAAAAATATTAATATATTTGTTATATGTCCATCCCTAATTTTATTAAGTTTTGCAAGATTATAAAATTCGTCTCTTAACAAAACATGACTTGGGCCGAGAAGGGTTATGCAGCTTTTTGGTACTAAATTTTTATATCTTTCAGTTAAGTTAATATAAAAGTTTTGATCTAAAAGAAGGTTACAAAAATGGTTACGATTTGCCAAGTCATCTATAACCATAATTTTTTTTGAAAACTTACTTACCAATGATTCCCATTTTATATCTAAATCATAGTGGTCAACAATTATCCAATCCAACTTTTCACTATAAATTTCTTTTATTTTATCTATTGTCTTATTGGCATCTACTAATTGATTAAAATCAGAGTATTCTATTTCTGCAAAATTATAGCCTTGGGATTCTATTAGGCCAACCATTGATCCTGGTAATTTTCTGCATACAAAATTAACAGTATGGCTATTTTTTTTTAACTTTTCCCCGAGTGATAAACACCTCATAAGATGTCCACTTCCAATATCTTTTGAGGAATCACATCTAATTAAAATATTCATTATTATTTTTTAACATAGAAAATATGTTAATTTAAACGTTTAAAATCACTATGGCATACCGGTCCTAATATAAGAGTATTAATATCTCTTCCATCCTCACATTCCATTACTAATTTAAATATTGGATCCAAATTTTTAATAAATTCATCAATAATAGGCTTTGTATGATGGATACATAAATATAAGCTATTCCCTGCTAAATACCCCTTCTTAAGCATCTCTTGTGTGACTAATGTTTTATAATGTAAAGAGTTTTTCCCTTTAAAAGTATATCCAGTTAAAGATGGTATACCCCATTGATGTATATCTAACCCATACTTATCTGATAGTTTTTTTAATTCATTCCTGACATAAAGACCCATCTTAGTAATTATTTTCCATGTTTGCTCCCTTTCCATAATTTCTAATGTCTTGATTGCAGCAGTCGGTCCAATCCTTTCCGTCCAAAAAGTACTACTTATAAATGTTGTTTGAGCGGCCTCCATAAACTCTTGCTTGCCGACTATCGCAGTTATTGCATAACCATTTCCTAAGGCTTTTCCATACATTGCCATATCAGGTTCCACTTTGTATTTAATGTGAATTCCACCAAAGGTTTCTCTAAATCCAGAGGTGCATTCATCAAAAATTAAAACTATATTTTTATCTGTAGCAAGCTTTCTTACTTTGGATAAAAAATTATCTTTAGGGCCATTACTTCTTTCTACTTCCATTTTGATGACGCCAATATCTTCTTTATAGACTAATTTTTCTAAAGCCTCATAATCATTATAATTAAATGTAAAGATAGTATCTTTTAAGTTGTGTGGGACACCATTTGGCTCTAATCCTGGCAACAAATGTTCTTCAAGATTTTTATTATCACTCAAGTTTGCTGATAAATACCAATCATGCCAACCGTGATAACCACAAACTGCTACCTTATCTTTATTTGTTGCTGCTCTAGCAATTCTTATTGCTATTGCATTTGCTTCACCACCAGAACGTGCTAAACGAACCATGTGTGCCCAAGGGTTTATCTCAATTAGCTTTTCTGCTAGGTATACCTCTTCTGGGCAATTTAAAGTCGACATATTTCCAGAATCGATAGTTTTGTGAACTGCTTCATCAACTTCTGGATGTCCATATCCTAAAATATTAGTCCCAATTCCCATAATGGACATATCAATATATTTTTTTCCATCTAGGTCCCAGACATAACAATCCTTACTTTTACTGAAATATGATGGCCATAAATCAGGAAGAAACATTTCGGATCTTTTAGATAAAAGCATATTTCCTCCAGGAATAATCTGCTTAGCTCTCTTCCATAGTTTTTGGCCTTTACCCATATTTTTTCCCTCATTTCTAGTTAAGGATTTATTTATAAAAATCTCTGGTTTAGTTTTTTGTAAATCCAATACTTTTAACCAAGAAAAGTTAACTTCAGGCTCGTAATGCTTAAAAATTGAATTAACAACTTTTAGGTCAACCTCTTCATCAACAGTCCATCGCAATGAAGAGATATCATTTTGGTTTAATAAGCATGAAGTTTTAAATTTTTCAGACTCTCTTAAATATGATGTTACATGTTCTAAATCAAGTTTATTAGTAGTCATTGAGTATGAGTCTTTAAGTGATTTTAAAGTAAAAACCTCTACATCCAAACCATCTGGGTAAGTGGCTGGGCCAACATTTGAACAGTAATCAACATTATCTTTTATGAATTTTTGTATGACCTGATCAACCAGATCAGGATCGATTAGAGGACAGTCGCCTGTTATTCTTACAATTAAATCAGCTTTGTATTTAGTTGCTACACAAATATATCTATTCAGAACATCATCCCTACTTCCCTGCTCACAATCGTAACCTAGTGTATTAATAAAATTTTTTAATTTAATATCTTCACTATCGTCCGAGGTTGCGACAACTATATTATTTAAAAATTTAGATTTTGAAAGCCGTCTTAAGATAATTTCTATCATTGGTACATTATTAATAAGTTTCATTACCTTGTTTGGTAAGCGTTTTGATCCTAGTCTAGCTTGAACTATCGCAATTATATTCATCCTTTATCCCCAATTAGAAGGATTAATTAATAACTCATCTTCTAATTCGATATTAATAATATTATTTATTGGTAGTTTTTTTGAGGCCTCTATGACTTGCTCAAAATGAGCGAAACTGTCAAAACCAACAATTATTTTATCAACCTCTTGAAACGAGTCTACAAATGAAATGCAAGCATGAACAGGAGAAATCTCATTATCTAAAAGCCAATTTTTCCATTTCAACCACACTCTATTCCAATGTGAAAATTGATTAGGTATCTTTTCATACTGCATTAATAGCAAACCTTGTAAGAAAACTGACCTAATATGAGTCTCAATATTTTTTTTAGATAACTTCTCTAACCAACCAGAATTTAACATTCTTCTGTCAACTATGTTAAATGGTGCTTGAACTATATCAATAGAAAATTTAGGTAAAATTAAGTCTAATTGAGATGGGGAATATATTGATATGCCTATTTTTGAAATCGCACCATTTTTTTTATAGCCTTCTAATGTCCTGTACAAATCTTTTCCAGAATCACTTAATAATTGATTTGGATTATGAAGTAAAATGGCATAAATTTTTTTCACTTTTAAAGAGCTTAACGATTGCTCAATATAATTATCTACCCATTTTTCTATATCCAAACAATTATCGGGAACGGTTGGTAATTTAGTAATAACTTTAAAATTATCAACGCACGAGTTACCTAAAATTATTTCACTTTCACCATAACTTTTTGCAGTATCTATGGTATTTATTCCCTCGAGTGTTGCTCTATCTAATATTTTTTTCATCTCTTTTTCAGATAATATTCCTGATGTATTAGCAATACCATATGCTGAACCAAGTTGCGCCGTTCCTATAGCTAGCTTCACTTTAAAATCTCTTGTATCACTTTTACAACATACTCTTGCTGATCATCTGTTAAATCGTAAAATAAAGGAATTGATATTGCCTCTTCGTAATAAGAGTTCGCTTCTGGGTAGTCAATTATATCGAAGCCTTTACTTTTATAATACGGTTGTATTGGTAGAGGGATATAGTGAACTTGAGTGATAATTTCTTTCTCTTTCAAGAGTTTCATAAATTTATTTCTAGTAATATTAACCTTATCGAATTTAATTCTTAAAACATAAAGATGGTGACTGCTAAGCTCTCGCGAAATATTTTGTGCGGGCTTTATAAACTCTAAATTTTTAAAGTAAGAATCGTACTTATTTACTAACACACGGCGTCGATCAATAAACTTATCAAGTTTTTTTAGTTGGGATAGAGCTAAGGCACATTGAATGTCAGTAATTCTATAATGAAAACCAAGTTCTTGCATTTCGTAGTACCAAGGATTAACAGATTCATCTGTCATTGATTCATTTTGATTTAGTAGAGGGTCATTCAATTTATTAATTCCGTGACTTCTTAGCCTAATAAGCTTTCGGTATAGAGCTTCATCATTAGTCGTAATTAGCCCGCCCTCTCCAGCAGCAATAGATTTCACTGGGTGAAATGAGAAGATAGTCATATCAGAATAACAACATGAACCTACTTTTTGTCCATTTGAATAATTAGCACCAAGGGCATGAGCAGCATCTTCGACTATAAATAAATTATATCTTTCTGCTATATTACTCAAAGCTTCCATATCACATGGCAAACCGCCAAAGTGTACTGGAAAAATTGCACAAATATCATTATTAGCTTCTATTACATCTTTAATTTTCATTGGTGAAATGTTTATACTTAATGGATCTATATCTGCAAAGTGAACACCCCCACCACAATAAAAAGAAGCGTTTGCGGTTGAAACAAAGGTTATCGGAGAAGTCACTATTGATCTACCTGGTTTAACTCCAGCCGCAAGTGCTGAAAGATGGAGTGCCGCAGTCCCGCTTGAAACAGCAACAGCATATTTAGCTCCTACATAATTACAAATAGCCTTTTCAAATTTCTCAATCATGGGGCCTTGTGTTAAATACTCATTTTTAAGGATATCTACAACTGCCTTAATATCATCATCATCGATATGATGTTTTCCGTATGGGATCATTATTACAAGGTCTCCTGACATAAGTCTGTATGTCGAAGTTGGTATAAACGACACAAATCTGAATCTAGGGTTGGAATTTTTCTATTCAAAATCATTTCTATTTTATTGTTTGATAAACTCATATCTCTTGGTTTGTCTATACCTAGCTCATTGTTAAAATAAGATAATCCATGAATTAATGAATCATCTAGCTTAAAAGTCTTAGATAATCTTTGTCCAAACTCAAGCTTTGAAACCCTTTCAGAGCCGACAATATTAAATATTCCACTATGATTTAATTCAACTAAATCTATCATTGCCTCAGCTAATGAATTTATTAGGATGGGGGTGTAGAAAATATCATTATATAAATTAACTTCGATATTTTTTTCTAAACTATAAATAATTTCATCGCTGAATGATCTTCTATAGCTTGGGCCCCACCCATAGAAATTAGTACGTATTATTAAGCACTTAGAATTAATTTTTAATACTTCTTCTTCTGCCTTACACTTACTTCTAGCATACTCATTTAATGGTGAAAAAGGCTCGCCTTCGTCTGCTAGCTCTTGTAACCCTGAAAATAAATGATCAGATGAAATATGAATTAATTTAGCTCCATGCTCAATAGAGGCATTAGCAATATTTTTCGCTATATTTACATTTTGAACTTTAGCTTGTGATGGGATTTCTTCGCACAAATTAACATTTGTTAAACCAGCAGTATTAATAACAATATCCGGCTTATTTTTGAGAAAAAAATTACGTATTTCGGATGATGAAACTAAATTGACTTTTTCTGATACTATTTTTTTTATATTTGGACTCTGATTATGCTTACTTGTAAGTACATCATATTTTTCATTCAATAAAATTGCTAAATTACTTCCAAGTAAGCCTGCCCCACCAGTAATAAAAATTTTTTTCTTCATTTTAAATAGATTTAAAATTTTTATGGTTATCTATAAGCCATTTACCTAGCTGCTTATCTGTCATCCAAACATCATTTTTCTCAGATGAATATATAAAGTCTTTTGATACTTTTTTCCCTTTTTTTATTCTTTTTTTATCATTTGACCAATTATGAATCATTGGAAGTATTTTAAAGTAACCTTCATATTCAAAAGTATATGGTGCATCCTCTAAACCTATCATTTGTTCATGAATTTTTTCACCAGGCCTTATCCCTATAATTTTTTGTTTTGCTTTGGGGGCAACTGCCTTTGCTATGTCTGTTATGGTCATAGAAGGAATTTTTTTTACATAAATTTCCCCCCCTTTCATATCATTAAAAGCAAGCCATACTAACTCGATGCCTTGTTCTAAAGTTATCATGAATCGAGTCATATTTTTATCAGTAATCGGTAGTGTCCCAGAATTTTTCAAAGACATAAAAAATGGTATTACTGAACCCCGAGAACCGATAACATTCCCATACCTTACTACTGAAAATTCTGTACTATGGGTATTTTTAAGTTTACTAGCATTAGAGTTAGCCGCTACAAATAATTTATCAGATGCAAGTTTTGTGGCACCATAAAGATTTATTGGGTTACTAGCTTTATCAGTAGATAAAGCCACTACTTTCTTCACGTTACTATCAATACAAGCATCAATTAGATTCATTGCTCCAATAATATTAGTTTTAACGCATTCAAATGGGTTGTATTCAGCTGTAGGGACAATTTTTGTTGCCGCAGCATGCACGACATAATCAACACCGTCTAAAGCACGTGACAACCTATCCTTATCTCTAACATCGCCAATAATAAATTCAACTCTAGGGTCATCAAGATACCTTTGAGATAAATCCCATTGCTTCATTTCATCTCTAGAATAAATAATTAACCTTTTTGGTTTAAATTTTTTTAATGTCATCGGAATAAAGAGACTGCCAAATGATCCAGTACCACCAGTAATTAAAATTGAAGAGTTTTTAAGCATAATTTTTTCTATATTTAGTTAATCTCATTGTAGCTTCCTGTACTTGTAATATTACCATCCTCTAAACTTATTATGACGTCACAATTTTTTAAAGTAGTAATTCGATGTGCAATAATAAGAATGGTGAGACTTTTATTTAAGGAATCAATTGACTCCATGACCACTTTCTCTGTTTCGCTATCCAAAGAACTGGTTGCCTCATCAAAAATAATAACTTCAGCATTATTATACAAAGCTCTAGCAATACCAATTCTTTGTCTTTGTCCGCCAGATAAACGAACCCCACTCTCACCAATTAATGA
>MDTF01017146.1_pt1 | contig 12282 bp, 12 predicted proteins | sample 811191 | NCBI WGS metagenome assembly MDTF01 (sample SAMN05326649, study PRJNA326480) | marine metagenome | isolation source: seawater | place: Southern Ocean | collected 2011
ATATAAATGATGGCTCCATAGTGGGATTTATTGGCCCCAGTGGGGCTGGAAAAAGCACCTTAATTAATGTAATATTAGGTTTGCTCGAACCAGTCAAGGGGCAGGTGTTACTTAATGAGATTGATATTCAAAACAATATGAGAGGCTGGCAAAATAGAATTGGCTACGTTCCACAGAGTATTTATTTAACAGACGACACCTTAAAAAATAATATAGCCTTTGGGGTTCCAGAAGGTGAAATTAATATTAAATCAGTCAGTGATGCAATTTCTCAGTCACAGCTTAAAGAGTTTGTTGAAGATCTCCCCCTAGGTATAGAAACAGTTGTTGGGGAAAATGGAGTAAGATTGTCTGGAGGGCAAAGACAAAGAATTGGTATTGCTAGAGCATTATATCACCATCCTTCAGTATTGGTGTTAGATGAAGCTACTAGCGCTCTTGACGGTGTTACAGAGAATGGAATTATGAATACTATTGAATTATTACATGGTGAGAAGACAATTATTATTATTGCCCATAGAATGAGCACTCTGAAAAATTGCAACCATATCTATAAATTAAAAAATGGTACTATTATTGACCAAGGTAATTTTGATCAAATGGTTAATGCTAATTAATAACAACTTTAAAAGAATATGTTAAAAAACTCATCAATATTAATAACCGGTGGTACAGGCTCATTTGGACATACGTTTATTCCAATGACACTAAAAAAGTACAACCCTAAAAAAATAGTTATATTTTCTCGTGACGAAATGAAGCAGTGGGAAATGGCAAAGTTGTTCAAAGATGACCCTAGAGTTAGATTTTTTATTGGTGATGTGAGAGATAAAGACAGATTATATCGCGCATTAGATGGTATTGATTATGTTGTTCATGCCGCAGCCACTAAAATCGTTCCTACTGCAGAATATGATCCATTTGAATGTGTAAAGACTAACGTATTTGGCGCGATGAATTTAATTGATGCCTGTATTGATAAAGGTGTTAAAAAAATCGTAGCACTGTCTACCGATAAAGCCAGTAGCCCCGCGAATTTATATGGAGCAACAAAGCTAACATCCGACAGATTATTTATTTCGGGTAATTCATATTCTGGCAGTCATGATACGATTTTTTCAGTGGTAAGATATGGCAATGTTATGGGATCTCGTGGTTCTGTTATTCCTTTTTTTATGTCTATTGCAAAAGATGGAGTGCTACCAATTACAGATAATCGTATGACTAGGTTTATGATCTCTTTAGAAGAGGGGGTTGCATTGGTTTGGCATGCTTTTGACGATATGAAAGGTGGTGAAATTTATGTAAAGAAAATACCGTCTATGAAGGTTACAGATATTGCTTTGGCGGTTGATAATAAAGCAAAACAAGAAGAAGTTGGTATTAGACCTGGTGAAAAATTACATGAGCAGATGATTGGGTCAGAAGACGCGCTTTATACTTATGAATATTCAACCTATTTTAAAATTCTTCCATCTATTCATAATTGGAGTAAAGACCCTGAAAGGATTGGCACTGGTGTAAAAGTTGATGAAGACTTTGTGTACTCCTCTGATAATAATAATCAGTGGATGGACGTGAATACTTTGAAGAGCTGGATTAAAAGTAACAATAAGAATATTGGGAAAATATAGAGGTGATTCCATATGGGAAACAGGATATAAATAAAGCTGATATTGATGCAGTTGTAGGTGTCTTAAAGTCTGACTATTTAACTCAAGGACCGCAAGTTCCATTATTTGAAAAAACAGTTTCGGATTATTGTGGTGCTGAATTTGGAGTGTCGGTTAATAGTGCAACATCAGCTTTACATATTGCTTGTTTATCCCTAGGTCTTGGTGAGGGTGATTGGCTTTGGACTAGTCCAAATTCTTTTGTAGCTTCCGCCAATTGCGGCTTATATTGTGGCGCTAAAGTTGATTTTGTCGATATTGATCCGAGAACTTATAATTTATCTGCTAAAGAATTAGAAAAAAAATTAATTCAAGCAAAAAAAAGTAATAAATTACCAAAAATTGTAATACCTGTGCATTTTGCCGGGCAGTCTTGCAATATGAAAAAAATTCATGCCTTAAGTCAAGAATATGGATTTAAGATTATTGAAGATGCCTCACATGCGATTGGAGGTAAGTATCTAGATAAGCCAATTGGTGGCTGTCAATATTCTGATATTACTGTTTTTAGTTTTCATCCGGTTAAGATTATTACAACTGCAGAGGGTGGACTGGCAACAACAAATAGTGAAGAGCTAGTAGAATACATGCGGTTATTTCGCAGTCATGGTATTACACACGATTCAAGCTTAATGACTAAATTAACTGAAGGGGATTGGTATTATCAACAGGTTGATTTAGGTTTTAACTATCGAATGACTGAATTACAAGCAGCCCTAGGTGTTAGCCAGATGCAAAGACTTGATAAATTCGTTACTCAGCGTCACATTCTTCAAAAAAGATATGACTTACTATTAAACGATCTTGCAATCATTAAGCCTTACCAGGATCAGGATAGCTATTCTGCATTGCACTTGTATCCAATCCAAGTTGATGTGGATAGTGTTGATAAAAGCCGTGAGAAAATTTTCAACGAGCTTAGAGAGGGTGGTATTGGTGTAAATGTACATTATATCCCTATTCATACTCATCCCTATTATCAACAGTTGGGATTTAAAGTGGGCGACTTCCCTAATTCAGAATCATATTACAATAGGGTAATTAGCATCCCTTTATTTCATGCTATGACACTAGGTCAGCAAGATGAAGTGGTGAATAACTTGAAAAATATATTGACATAGGTTTATATATGAAGCAAAAGAATATTTTTTTAAAGAATGAAGCAGACGCATGGTTTGTTAGAAATAAAGAAAGCTCGTCTAAACGTAATTTTGAAGATGATAATGTTGTAAGGGCTGCTTTAGATATTTCTAAGTCTTCTAGCAATGCTATGTTAAAAATTTTAGAAATTGGATGTGGGGGGGTGAAAGATTGAATTACATTGGTAATTCTATTAATTGCTCAATCTCTGGTGTCGATCCTTCATTGGATGCTATTAATCAGTGCAAATTAAACAATATAGATGCAATAGTAGGCACTGCAGACAGTTTGGCCTATAAAGATAATTCATTTGATATAGTTATTTTTGGATTTTGCCTTTACTTATGTGATAGAGATGATCTCTTTCGTATATCCATGGAAGCAGATAGAGTACTAAACAAAGAAGGATGGATGATTATTCAAGATTTTTTTGCAAAGTCTTCAGTGCAAAATGAATATCATCATACTTCCGGTATCAAGGCTTATAAGATGGATTATAAGACGCTTTTTACATGGCATCCAGATTACACATGCTATCAAACTAAAGTCTATCATCACGATAATCAAGTTTTTACTGACTCCTTAACTGATTGGGCGGAGACTTCAGTGATACGTAAAAAAATACACAATGTCTAAGATTGCACTAGGGACAGTTCAATTTGGTATTGATTACGGTATTAATTCAGAAAGTGGACAGGTCCAACCTGAAGAAGTTAGAAGTATCCTGAATTATGCACATTCGCAAAATATTGACTTACTGGACACTGCACCTGTTTATGGGGATAGTGAAAAAATTCTTGGCAGGGCAAATTCTTCAAATTTTAAAGTGGTTACAAAAACTAGACATTTTGATAGCCTTAAAATAAACAATAACGATATAAGACTGTTAAATAGTGATTTTTATCATTCATTGGAATATTTAAAACAAGATAGTGTTTACGGAGTATTGATGCATAATGCTAGTGATTTATTAAAGCCCGGTGCTGAGAAATTATTTGACCAACTTCAAAAATTAAAACAAGAAGAAAAAATAACGAAAATAGGTGTATCTGTATATGATCATAGCCAGTTGCAAGCTATCCTTGAAATTTTTGATATAGATCTAGTACAGTTGCCCTTTAATATAATTGATAAAAGACTCATTGATAGTGGCATGCTTGCCAAACTTAAAAATAGAGGTATCGAAGTACATGCGCGCTCCGTTTTTTTACAAGGCTTACTGTTGATGTCTGAAAGAAATAGACCTGATAAATTCAAGCGTTGGGGCGTCTTATGGAAAATATGGCATGAATGGCTAAATGACAACCAAATAACAGCATTAGAAGCTGCAATTAGGTATGTTATATCTATGACGGAAATATCTAAAGTGTTAGTTGGTGTAGATACTAAAGATCAATTAAAAGAAATTATAGTTGCTTCCAATGGTGTTTTGCCAAACATACCAACTGAATTATATACAAATGATGTCAATTTATTAAATCCGTCAAATTGGAGTAGATTGTGAAAGTCGTAGCATTAGTACAAGCAAGAATGGGCTCGACTAGATTGCCAGGAAAGGTGTTAAAAACTATTGTTAACAAGCCAATGATTGAGCTATTGCTCACTCGCCTATCTCAATCTAGTGAATTGAATGAAATTGTAGTTGCAACATCTGACGATAGGCAAAATGATCAATTGCAATTAGTTGTGGAATCATTAGGCTTTAGCTGCACAAGAGGCAGTGAAAAAGACGTCTTAAGTAGATTTTACGAGTCAGCAAAGTTTTCTGGTGCAGATATTATTGTACGTATAACGGGTGACTGCCCCTTAGTAGACTCGATACTGGTTGATGAATGTATTAAAGGCTATAAAAACTCTAATGTAGATTATTTCTCAAATGTGGATCCAGCAAGCTACCCTGATGGACTAGATATTGAAGTAATGTCATTTGAATCTATCAAGCGCGCAAACAATGAAACAGATTCTGATTTTGATAGAGAGCATGTAACATCTTATATTCGTAATTCTGATAGTTTTTCAAAAGCTTCAATGAGGCATATTGAAGATTTGTCTAATCAAAGATGGTCGGTCGATGAGCCAGAAGATTTGGTTGTGGTGACTAATATATTTGAACATTTTTCACCCGATATATTGTTTGATTGGAAGCAAGTGCTAGAATTAAGAAAATTACAGCCTGAACTATTTACAGAAAACCAACAAATTAAAAATAATGAAGGCGCAACTATGGGTACAGGGCAAAAACTATACAAAAGGGCGAAGAAAGTTATTCCTGGTGGCAATATGCTACTTTCCAAAAGGCCAGAAATGTTTCTACCTGAAAAATGGCCATCTTACTTTAGTAAATCTAAGGGCTGTAAAGTTTGGGATCTAGATGGAAAAGAGTATATTGATATGTCCATTATGGGGATTGGTACTAATATATTGGGCTATGGACATCCTGAAGTTGATGAAGCAGTTATAAAAACTGTTAGAGATGGCAATATGTCAACTTTTAATTGCCCAGAAGAAGTTTATTTAGCGGAAAAATTAGTGGAACTGCATCCATGGGCGGATATGGTTAGATTTGCTCGAGCAGGTGGCGAAATCAATTCTATAGCGGTCCGCATTGCTAGAGCATCTACCGGAAGGGATAAAATTGCTATTTGCGGTTATCATGGATGGCATGATTGGTATCTATCCACCAATCTTAATAGTGGTAAAAATCTGGACGGACATTTATTGCCAGGCCTGCAGCCTAATGGCGTTCCTAGAGGATTAGCCGGCACAACTCTACCTTTTAACTATAATAATATTGAACAATTAGAGCAATTAATTAAAGACAATAAAGGTGAAATCGCTGCTATTAAAATGGAGGTATCTAGAAACGAAGGGCCAAAAGATAACTACTTGAAAAAAGTAAGAGATCTTGCCACTGAAAATAATATTATCTTAATATTTGATGAGTGTACTTCAGGCTTTAGAGAAACCTTTGGTGGTCTGCATAAAAAATACGGTATAGAGCCTGATCTGGCTATTTTTGCCAAAGCTTTGGGTAATGGCTACGCAATTTCTGCTTGCATCGGTAGGCAAAAATTTATGCAAGCGGCACAACAAACCTTTATTAGCTCAACTTTTTGGACTGAGCGTATTGGGCCGGCGGCAGCATTAAAAACGCTTGAGGTTATGGAAAGAGAGAAATCTTGGGATATAATCACCAAAATCGGCAGTAATATTTCTAATCAGTGGAAAAATATGGCAAATAAATATGAATTGGATATTGATACGTGGGGGCTTCCTGCATTAAGTGGTTACACATTTAGATCGCCTGATGCACTAGCTTATAAAACGCTGGTTACACAGGAGATGCTAAAAAGTGGGTACCTTGCTGCTAATAGTGTGTATGCTTGCACAGAGCATAGAAAAGAGGTAGTTGATGGGTATTTTACAGTTTTAGAGCCAATATTTGCCACTATTAAAAAGTGTGAAGAAGGATTAGATGTAAACACCCTACTAGAAAGCCCATTGTGCCATAGTGGTTTTAAACGATTAAATTAGAGTTAGGTAATAGTTAAAAGAATGAAAAAAAATCTACAATATATACTTGGTATTCATCAGTCTGGCCCGATAGCATCTGCAGCTTTATTTTTAGAGGGTAATTTATTAGTTGCATGCCCAGAAGAAAGGGTGACTAGAATAAAACAAGATGCATCTTTCCCTAATAAGGCCATTCAATATTGCTTAGATTTTGCCCAAATCAAAATTGAAGATATTCAGAATATAGCCATTGGATGGAATCCAGGCATAAATGTATCATTAAGATATAGAGATGGATTTTCAAATGGAGTTAGATACCCAGGAGATTGGCTGACATCCGTACCTAATAATCTTCTACCAAAATATCAAAATAATGTAAATAAAACTACAGAAATATTTGAATTTGATAAAGGTAAAAATTTAAATATTAATTATTATGATCACCATGATTGCCACTCTAGACTTGCACAGGCTTCATCGGGTTTTAATGATTGTGCTATTTTAGTTGTTGATGGCTATGGAGAGCAAAAGACCACGTCATGGGTTAAGTATGAAAAAGGTAAATTTTCTACAATAAAGGAAAAAATATTCCCCCAATCTCTAGGGTGTCTATATGCAGCGGTAACAAATTTCTTAGGGTACAAGCCATTTAGCGATGAGTGGAGAGTTATGGGAATGGCTTCTTACGGGAATGGGAAAAATTTTTCTCAAATAGAGAAACTTATTACACTAAAAGAAAGCGGGGATTATGAAATAGATTTATCATATTTTGATTTTTATAATTATGATAGACCAAATTTTTTCTCAAAAAAAATGACATCTTTGCTTGGTAAAGAAAGAGAGGTGAACGAGGAGATTGAGCAAAGACATTATGATATAGCGGCTGCTTTGCAAAGTTTATTTGAAAAAGTTATGGATCATATGCTAGGAGAATTATATATTTTAACAAATACAGAAAATATATGCCTTGCAGGTGGGTCGGCGATGAACTGCGTATATAACGGAAAAGTAACAAATAGGACGAAATTTAATAACTGCCATATAAGTTTTGCTCCTGATGATAGTGGCAATTCAATTGGAGCGGCATTGATGACCATTTTTGAATCTGGATTAGAACCCAATAAAGAGTCTATAACTCCCTATGTTGGAAGAGAGTTTTCAGATTTAGAAATTGAAGATCTATTAAAGAAGTTTAAATTAACATACAAGAAAAAAGATAACATTTCAAAATTTACCGCAAGTCTGTTAGCGCAAGAAAAAATAGTTGGCTGGTTTCAAGGTAGAAGTGAATTTGGGCAAAGAGCTTTAGGTATGCGGTCAATTCTAGCCTCTCCTAGAGAGGCAAAAATGAAAGATAAGATTAATTCTGCTGTTAAATTTAGAGAGCCATACAGGCCTTTTGCACCAGTAATTCCTTTAGATAATCTTATGGAGTATTTTGATATTAAAGAGTCAATTCATGTACCCTATATGGAAAAAACTTTGAAATTTAGAGTTGATAAAATAAAAGACGTTCCGGCAGTGGTGCATCAAGATATGACTGGAAGAGTTCAAACGGTTACTAAAGACTCGAATCCACTCTTATTATCTGTATTGAATAACTTTAATGAATTGACAGGTGTGCCAGTTATTTTAAACACGTCATTTAATATTAATGGAGAGCCTGTAGTAGATACGATAGAACATGCTTTACGCACTTATATTTCAAGTGGACTAGACGCTTTAGTCATAGGGTCTTATGTCATTGAAAAATAAGAGTTATTTAAAAATAGGTAGACACTATACGGAGTGTTTTAAAAAACATGGAGATAGTAATTTTGGCGTAGACTGGCCGAATGAAGATGATGCGATAAGGCGTTACGAAGTAATGCTTAATACTATTTTTAATGATGCAAGATTGAAAAAATATAATATATTAGATTTTGGCTGCGGAACCTCGGCCTTGTATGACTATATAATAAAAAAAAATTTAGATGATAAAATTAACTATACTGGAATTGATATTTCAGAGGAATATATAAAGACATCTAAAGAAAAGTATCCTAATAATACATATTATTTTCAGGATATTCTAGATGGCAATATTACTTTAAATGAGTACGACTTCATACTCCTTAACGGCGTATTTACGCAAAGTCTTTCTTTGTCTGACAATGATATGTTTGATTTTGTAAAATCAATTATTATCAAGTTGTTTCCTTATTCTAGGTATGGTTTATATTTTAATGTAATGTCTCCAGTGGTCGATTACAAAAGAAGTGGTGCCTTCCATTTAAGCTTTGAACAGGTGTCTGAATTTTTATGTGAGAACATTACAAGGTCTTTTACTCTGAATCACAATTATATGCCATATGAATATTTTGTATGCGCATATAAAGATGATGATTTTTATAGTTAGCATGAGAGAAATTTTATTTTTATTTGATGCAGATTCTAATTCTGGTTTGGGGCATTATTCTAGAATTCGCGCATATTCTTTTTACTTTGAAAAATATAAAAAAAAAATAAAAACCAATCTAATTGGCCTTGTTGAGAAAAAAGCATGTGTCCATCCTATTATTCCAAAAAATATTAGAATAAAAACACACGATGAAGTTAAATATATATTTGATTGTAATCATGAATATGTAGTTTTTTTAGATTCATATAATCAAATTTTTTGTAAATATTTTTATGAGATAAAGAATGAGTTGCGTTGTATAAAAAAGTTAGTCAGCTTTTGTGATGATGGGCGACTATCTATAATAAAAAATTCTGATATTATTATCGATTCTACATATTCAGTCCAAGGTGAGTGTAAAGAAATTGTATCTGGTGTTGATGCTGTTGTATTGAATCCAGAATGCTACCTCAATGATGTTTGTCGATATGATGAATTAAAAAATGAGACTGTTTTTCTTCTAGGGAATTCTCCACTTTCCGCTAAATTTCTTGCTGCCGGTGATTGGGGTGCTTTATTTCCTAATAAAGTGGATACCTATCCAGGCCATGATTTTTCTTATTATAAATTTGAGTCTTGCAAAAGTGAAATAAATATAGGGAGTATTACTAAATACGCTGATACAATCGTAGTTTCAGCTGGCCAATCTTTATGGGAAGCTTCATTGAATAAAGATATGATTTACGTTGTACCCTTGAATAAAGATCAATATGATATTCTTAAAAGGCTTTTAATTAATAACTTGTTTAAAATTATAAAACGTTTTAAGCACAATAACTATGATATTTTTTTGCTTTCTGTAGAGCTTAAAACGAAAAGATCATTATCTAGAAATTTTGAAAAAATAAAATACCTTTTCAAGGTATTAGGGTTCCTTTAAATTAATATGAAGTGCTCTATAATGCAGCCAACATTTTTCCCATGGTCAGGGTATTTCAATCTTATTCAAGATGTGGATGTTTTCGTGTTCTTAGATGACGTTCAGTTTGATCGTCGATCTTGGCAAACTAGAAATAGACTTATTCAGAATAATAAAATGTTTTATATCAATGTTCCAATAGAAAAACAACACAGAAATTCTATTTTAAAAGATATAAAAATTCATAAAGATACCGACTGGAATAAGAAATGCATAAGTCAAATCTCAAATGTATACGGTAAGTATCCTTTTTTCAATGATTTAGGTTGTATTATTGATTTTTTGAACAATAACTTTATAAATTTAGTTGATTTAAATATTGGAGTTATTAGACTAATATCTGAAATGCTGTCTATTGAAACTTTATTTGTCAGGGCGAGCGATTTGAATTGTCAAGGTAATAGATCTGACCATTTGGCTAACATTTGTAGAAAGATTAATGCAACTCAGTATTTATCTCCGGTTGGATCTAAAGAATATTTACGTAAGGATGGTTTTTTAGAGACACATGACGATATTGAGTTATTATTTCAAAACTATGTTCCAGGTGAGTATGAGCAGTATAAAAATAAATTTTTTACTAGATCACTATCAATAGTTGACGTTATAGCGTCTATAGGCATATCGAAGACAAAGGAGTATATTTTATAATGTATATTACTATTGGAAATACCAAGATCGGACCAGGCTTTCCACCATATGTTATTGCAGAGATGTCAGCAAATCATAATGGCAGTATTGATAATGCCTATAAAATTATTGATATGGCTAACATAGCTGGGGCTGATGCGGTTAAGCTTCAAACTTATCGTCCAGATACAATTACCATGGATATGAGTACACCTGAATTTATGATCAAAGGCGGATTGGGGGATGGTAAAAGCCTGTATGAATTATATGAAGGTGCATTTATGCCATGGGAGTGGCATAAACCTTTATTTGAATATGCTAAAAAAATTGGTATTACAATATTTAGCTCGCCATTTGATAATACTGCAGTTGACCTATTGGAAGATCTAAATACACCAGCCTATAAGATTGCTTCATTTGAGGCAGTAGACCTTCCTTTGATAAAATATGTAGCTCAAACTGGAAAGCCTATGATTATCTCAACAGGCATGGCGAATTCTGAAGAAATTCAAGAGGCTATTGAAGCTGCACGAGAGGGTGGGTGTAAAGATTTGGCTATACTTCATTGTGTTAGTAGTTATCCTGCGCCAGCAGCAGATTATAACTTAAGAACACTGACTGATATGCAGGACAAATTTGGATTAGTTACGGGCTTATCAGACCATACAATTGATAATACAACTGCAATAACCAGTGTAGCATTAGGTGTATCCATTATTGAAAAACACGTAACTCTAGATCGTAATGCCGGCGGCCCTGATGATTCTTTTTCTCTAGAATTTGAAGAATTAAAAGACTTATGCGCAGACTCTAAAACCGCATGGGAATCTCTTGGACAGGTTGATTATGGCATAAAGTCAAGTGAGCAGAGTAATGTCAAGTTTCGCCGTTCACTGTACTTTGTTAAAGGTATTAAAGCAGGTGAAATTATTACTAAAGAGAACGTTAAGAGTATTCGACCTGGATTCGGCATATCGCCAAATCTTTTTCTAGAAATAATTGGAAAAAGGGCGGTTCAAGATATATCGCCTGGAACTGCGGTGAAACACACATTGATAAAATAAAGTGATAATTTAGATAACAAGTAATATTGCTATATAAAATGCACAGTAGGTTTTTTCTAATCATTAAAGAGGTTCCATGAAAATAGTTGCTATTATTGAAGCGCGCATGACATCCTCCCGGCTGCCTGGAAAGGTTTTAATGGAAGTTCTTGGAAAGCCGATATTGCATTATCTGGTTGAAAGATTAAAGCAGGTGTCTTTAATTGATGAGATTGTACTAGCGACCACTACAAATAGTAGTGATAATTCTCTTATTCAGTTTGCTGTCAATGAAGGCATTCAAAGCTACAGAGGTAGTGAAGATGATGTGTTAACTCGTGTTATTGAAGCTGCTGAATCGGTTGAAACTGACTTGGTTGTTGAAATTACTGGGGATTGTCCGATAATTGACCCTGTTATCATTGAACAAACAATACGAATGCATGTTAATAATAACACTGATTATACGAGTAATGCACATATTCGAAGTTATCCAGATGGCATGGATGTTCAAGTTTATAGTTTAAATGTTTTACGAAAATCGTCAAAAATGACTTCTAAAAGGCAAGATAGAGAGCATGTAACACTACATATTCGAGACAATCCAGAAGTTTTTACACATACAAATTTAATAGCCCCCTCTAATTTATATTGGCCTAAATTGGGTCTTACATTAGATGAGGCGTCTGATTTTGAGCTACTTAAAAGAATTATAGAGCACTTCAATTCTAAAAATCCTTTGTTTAGTTGTTATGATGTTGTAAATTTTTTAAAGAAAAATCCTGAATTGGTTTTGATTAATGAATTGGTTGTTCGCAAGGAGAGTTAAGAATTTTGATTATCAAGTCCGTAGTTATTGGTTTGGGAAAAATTGGCATGGATTATGATTACGATGATTCAAGCGGGGGCCTTATTGCTACCCAT
>MDTF01016023.1_pt1 | contig 12281 bp, 12 predicted proteins | sample 811191 | NCBI WGS metagenome assembly MDTF01 (sample SAMN05326649, study PRJNA326480) | marine metagenome | isolation source: seawater | place: Southern Ocean | collected 2011
AACTGGGCAATTTTTTGTAAATTATAGATGGTTAGGTGGAATGTTAACTAACTGGGGAACAATTTCTGGATCAATTAAAAAGATGAAAAAATATGAGGCAGACCTTGTTGCTGAAAACAGAGGCTTTACAAAAAAAGAACTACTTAAAATGAGTGTTAAAAAAGATAAACTTGAAAGATCTCTTGGTGGAATTGCTGAAATGAAAAAAATTCCTGATTTAGTTTTTATTATTGATACAAACTATGAATCTTTAGCCATTGCTGAGTCAACTAAATTAGGTATTCCAATTTGTGCTATTTTAGACAGTAATTCAAATCCAGATGGAATTGAATTTCCAATACCCGGGAATGACGATGCTAGAAGAGCAATTGATCTTTATTGCAACCTGGTAAAAGAGACTATCGAGAATGCAAAAAAAGCAGCTCCATCTAAAACTGAAGAAAAACCAGAAATTGAAGATATTAAGGTAAAAGAAAAATCAACTAAAACGGTTCAGGAATTAGATAGAGAAAAACTAGATGCTAAATTTTCAAAAAAAGAAAAATTAAATTAATATGAGTGATATAGAAAAAGTAAAACAATTAAGAGAAGCAACGGGTGCTGGCTTTAAAGATTGTAATCTAGCAGTAAAAGAATCTGGTGGAGATCTGGATAAAGCTGTGGAAATTTTAAGAGTTAAAGGTATTTCTAAAGCCTCTAAAAAAATGTCTAGAGATGCAAAGGAAGGAGTTATAGCAACTTCAGGAGATGAAAATAAAATTTCAGTTCTAGAGTTAAATTGTGAAACAGACTTTGTTGCTAAAAATGATGATTTTGTTTCTTTTGCCAAAGAACTGAGTGATTTAAATAATAAAAATAAATCTGATTTAGATAAGTTAAACAAATCTAACATGTCAAATGGTCAAACTGTTGAAAATAATCTTGTTTCATTAATTGCAAAAATGGGTGAAAAAATAACAGTTGGTAAAATAAAAACATTTAACCAACCGGGTGTAAGAAATTTTAATTATCTACATACTGTTGTTAAAGATAACTTATCTAAATTATCGGTGATAACGTCTCTTGAGACATCTGATGATAGTGACACTGTTAAAACTTTTGGTAAGCAGCTTTCAATGCATATAGCTGCATCTAATCCTTTAGCTTTAAGTGCAGATTTAATTGACAAGGATATTCTTCAAAAAGAACAAGACCTTATTACAGAAGAATTAAAAAATTCTGGTAAATCAGAGGAAATCGTACAAAAAATTAGCTTAGGTAAAATAAATAAATTTAAGGAAGATAATTCACTATTAACGCAAGCATGGGTTATGGAACCAAAAAAAAAGGTGCAAGATATAGTAAAAGATCTTAATATATCAGATTTAAGAATTAAGGATTTTTACAGAATAAAAATTGGTGAATAAATGTTTAACGATAAAACATATAGTCAGAAGATGGATAAAACCATTGAGGTTTTTTCAAAAGAGCTAACTTCATTAAGAACAGGTAGGGCAAATGCAGCAATGCTTGATCTTGTTAAAGTTGATGTTTATGGACAAGGGATGCCTCTAAATCAAGTTTCTAGCATAACAACACCAGATGCACGAACAATTAATATTCAAGTTTGGGATCTTAATAATGTTCCATTAGTTGATTCTGCAATTAAAAAATCTGAACTTGGGTTAAATCCGCAAATCGATGGTCAACTAATTAGATTACCTGTTCCAGATTTAAATGAAGAGAGAAGATCAGAGATCAAAAAATTAATTAAATCTATGGGTGAAAAGTGTAAGATTTCAATTAGAAATATTAGAAGAGAAGCTAATGATGATTTAAAAAACCTAGTTAAAGAAAAAGAAATCAGTGAAGATGATGAAAAAAAAAATGAAAAAATAGTACAAACATTTACTGATGAGCATATTAAAACTATAGATCAAAAAGTAGATGCTAAAGAAAAAGAAATAATGACCATATGAACCCAATTAATCATGTCGCCATTATAATGGATGGTAATGGTAGGTGGGGAATAGAAAATAAAAAATCTAGAAATTTAGGCCACAGAGCTGGCTTGGAAACACTCCAGGCTATTATTGACGAAACTATCAAACTTAAGATTAACTATTTAACACTTTATACATTTTCTACTGAAAATTGGAAAAGACCTAAAAATGAAATTGAATATCTATTTAAATTATTAGAAAATTTTTTAAACAATAAAATTAATTTATTAATTGATAAGGATATTAAATTAAAGGTAATTGGTGAAAAAAAAATTTTTTCAAAAAACCTAAAGAATTTATTGAATAAATCTGAGATTACTACTTCTAAAAACAAAACATTGCATATTAATCTAGCTATAAATTATGGTTCAAAAAATGAAATTGTAAGAGCTGTAAAGCTTATTAAAAAGAAAAAACTAATAATAAATGAAAAAAATATTAATAAAAATTTGTTTACTCAAAATTTACCAGCACCAGATTTACTCATTAGGACTGGAAATACTAAAAGAATAAGTAATTTCTTATTATGGCAAATAGCTTATACAGAAATTTTTTTTGAAAAAAAATTATGGCCAGATTTTAAGCCAACTGACTATCGAAGAATAATTAATGGATTTAAAAAAATTAAAAGGAATTTTGGGAATATATGATTAATAAAGAATTTAAAAAAAGATTTATTACATCGATATTGCTAATTTGTTTATTAATTTTAATGTACTTTTATAACTATATTTTAATTATTGCATTAATCATCACTACACTAATATCCTGGATAGAGTTTAATGGACTAATTGTAAAAATTTTCTATGATAGAAAAGTTCTCAAATTTTTTTTAAAAGGTCTGTCTTTATTATATTTGTCATTTTTTTCATTACTTATTATATTTGTAAAAATTAATAATCCTGAGTTCATAAAACTTATTATATTTCCAATTTTAGTTTCGATAAGTAGTGATTTAGGAGGTTTCTTTTTAGGTAAATTAATTGGTGGTCCTAAGTTGTCAAAAATTAGTCCTAAAAAAACTATCTCTGGATCCATTGGTTCATTTATTTTTTCATTACTGTTGATACCAATATTTCTCCAAATTTTTACAGGTAACTCAATAATTAAAGTTATTTTATTTACATTCACAATTTCATTAATTACACAAATGGGAGATCTCTTTATTTCATATCTGAAACGTAAAGCTAAAGTCGAAGATACTGGAGATTTGCTACCTGGTCATGGAGGATTTTTGGACAGAATAGATGGAATTATTTTTGCTGTACCAGCTGGTTTTTTACTATTTAATCTTTAACTATTATGAAACAAAAAATTGCTATAATGGGTTCAACTGGCTCAATCGGTAGAACTACTTTTAATATACTTAAAAAAAATAAAAAGTTTTTTAATATAAGCCTATTAACAACTAATCGTAATTTAAATTTGATAATTGCCCAATCCAAAATTTTTAATGTTAAGAATTTAATTGTAACTGATGTAAAGAAATTTGAATTATTAAAAAAAAAATTTAAAAATAAGAGAATAAATATTTACAATAATTTTGATGATCTTGATAAGATTTTTAAAAAAAAAGCCGATTATGTAATGAGCTCTATTTCGGGGCTCGCAGGTCTTAATCCAACATTAAAGATTATAAAACACACAAAAAAAATTGCTATAGCTAACAAAGAGTCTATTATATGTGGGTGGTCCTTAATATCTAAACAATTAAAAATACATAAAACTAATATAATTCCTGTAGACTCTGAACATTTTTCACTATGGTCATTGTTGAATTATTCTAAAAAATCAAAAAATGATAGTATTGATGAAATTATAATAACGGCATCAGGTGGTCCTTTTTTAAACCGTCCACTAAAAACTTTTAATAAAATTAAATCTGATGACGCAATTAAACACCCAAATTGGTCTATGGGTAAAAAAATTTCAATCGATTCAGCCACAATGATGAATAAAGTTTTTGAAGTTATTGAAGCTCAAAGATTATTCAATATTGATTTAAAAAAAATAAAAATTATGATACATCCAAAATCTTATGTTCATGCGATTATAAAATTTAAAAGTGGTTTAATTAAAATATTGGCCCATGAAACAACAATGACTATACCAATTTTTAATTCCTTGATAAAAAATAATAATATTGAATTAAAAACAAAAAAAATTGATTACTCTTTGCTAAACAATTTAATGCTTACGGAGGTTGATAATAAAAAATTTCCAATAATCAAAGTTTTAAGTAAAATTAGCAATAAAACATCTCTTTTTGAGACTGCTTTAGTTGCTGCAAATGACCAATTAGTTGATCTTTTTTTAAGAAATAAAATAAAATTTACTGATATTAGTGATTTGCTTTTAAAAATTCTCAATGATAAAGATCTAAAAAATTTAAAGCTTACTAAAGTCAATAAATACGATGAAATTAAAAAAATTAACAGATTTGTTAGATTGAAAACTTTAAGTCAAAGTATAATATAAACTTATGTATAAATTTATTATTTCATTCTTATTTAGTTTATTAATATTCTCTCATACTAATGCAGAAAATCTTAATAAGATTAATATAAGTGGAAATAAAAGAGTTTCTGACAAGACTATAATAATGTTTTCGGGTGTTGTTATCGGACAAGATATTTCTGAAGATAATATAAATGAAATTACAAAAAATATTTATGAAACAAATTTTTTTAAAAATATATCAATAGATTTTAAAAATCAGGTTCTTCTAATAAATGTTGTGGAAAATCCAATTGTACAAACTATTGAAATCACTGGTGTTAAGTCAAAAAAATATATCGAACCTTTAAAGGCTTTACTCACAGTAAAAGAAAAAAGTTCCTATTTGAATACTTTTGTTAATAATGATCTTAATAAGATAAGAAATTATTTAAAGAGATCTGGTTATTACTTTGCAGTAGCTGATGTTGATATTATATCAAATGCAAACAATACTGTTGATTTAATTTATAATGTTGAGCTTGGTGAAAAAGCTTTAATTAAAAGAGTGAAGTTCACTGGCGATAAAATATATAAAAATAAAAAACTTAAAAGCATAATTGTCACTGAAGAAAATAAATTTTGGAAATTCCTCTCAAATAAAAAATATTTAAATCAAGGCCAAATTCAACTTGACAATAGGCTTCTAAAAAATTTTTATTTAAATAATGGATATTACCAATCTAATATTAATAGCTCTTCTGCTAGCAATATAAGTAAAAATAATTTTGAATTAGTTTTTAATATTAATGCTGGTAAAAAGTTCTATTTTAATGATTTTGATTTAGTGCTTCCTAGTGATTATGATAAAAATAATTTTTCAAGAATTTACGATAAATTTGAAAAATTAAAAGGGAAGCCTTACTCTCTTAATTCGGTTAAAATGATCTTAGATGAAATTGATTTAATTGCAATGTCTAAACAGTATGAATTTATTAATGCTTCAATAGATGAAAAAATTTTAGGTTCTGACAAGCTTAATCTAAAATTTATAATTGATGAGAGCAAAAAATTCTATGTAAATAGAATTAATATTATTGGAAATGATATTACAAACGAAAAAGCTATTAGAGATTTATTGGTTATTGATGAGGGCGATCCTCTTAATGAAATTTTAAATAATAGATCAATCAATAATATAAAATCTTCTGGTTTGTTTAGCTCTGTTAATTACTCAATTAATGATGATGAAAATAAATTAAAAAAAAATATAGATATTACTGTAGAAGAACAGCCAACTGGTGAGATTTCTGCTGGGGCTGGATTTGGTACAAGTGGCCAATCCTTTACTATTGGAATAAGAGAAAACAATTTTAATGGCAATAATACAAAGGTTAATACTAGTCTAAAAATTTCAACTAATACAATTCAAGGTGGGGTTAATTTTTCTATTCCCAACTACAACTACTCAGATAAAGCCCTTAATATTAATATGTTTAGAAGGGATACAGATTTATTAAAAGAGGCAGGCTATAAAAATGAGACAACAAATTTTAGTTTTGGAACTAGTTTTGAGCAAAAACAGGATCTTTATTTTTCTCCAAATATAAATTTTGAATTTGAAACACTAACAACTAATAGCACTGCATCAAGCAAGCTTAAAAAGCAAGATGGAGACTATTATGATATTAATTTTGGATATACCATTCTTTATGACCAGAGGGATCAATCATATCAAGCTTCGGATGGGTATTTTTCTAAATTTAAACAGATAATTCCACTTATTTCAAACAAATATACACTAAGCAATACATATGATTACAAAACTTATCATAAAATAACTGATGAAGTAATTGGATCTATTTCTTTTCACTTTAAGTCAATAAATTCTATGGATGACAGTGATGTGATTATTTCTGAAAGAATAAATCTAACAGGTTCTAAGTTAAGAGGTTTTGAATCTGGAAAAATTGGTCCTAAAGATAAACTTGATTATATTGGTGGAAATTATGCTTCTGCCGTTACAATAGGAACTACATTGCCAAATTTTTTACCAGATTTACAAAATATAGATTTTAACTTATTTTTAGACATGGGTAATGTTTGGGGCGTAGACTACAATGACAGTCTTAATGTAAATGAAATTAGATCTGCAGCAGGTGTAGCAGTAGATTTTTTAACACCTATTGGTCCATTAAATTTTGTTATAGCTAAACCGATTACCAAAGCTAATACTGATAAAACCGAAACATTCAGGTTCGATTTAGGAACCACTTTTTAATGAACAAAAAATTAATTTTATTAATTCTTTTTTTTGGGATAACTAATTTTCAATTAAATGCTGAAATGAATATAGCTTATATAGATATGGATATTATTTTAAATAAGTCTAATCCTGGTTTAAAAATAATAAAAACAATAGATAAGATAAAAAATAAATCTGAAAAAATGATGTTAAAAATTGAAAATGATTTAAAGAAAAAAGAAAATGTATTAATGACTCAAAAAAATATCCTAAATAAAAATGATTTTGATGATAAATTAATAAAATTCAGATCTGAAGTGAATAAATATAAAATAAAAAAACAAAACGAATCAAAATTTGTTAGGGATAATTATGTAAAAATGAATTCTGCTTTAATCAAAAACATACAACCACTATTAGTAGATTATGTTAAGTCTAAAGACATCACTTTTTTATTACAAAAAAAAAATATAATACTAGGTGCTAGTGAGTTTGATATTACTGATGATGTAATAAAAATTATAAATAAAAATATTAAAGTAATAAAGTAACAATGTTAGATTCATTAAATAAAGATCAGATAAGAAATTTACTGCCACATCGAGAGCCAATGTTGCTAATTGATGAACTAATCAATATTAAAAAACTTTTCTCAGCCACAGCCATTGTAAATGTTAGTAAAAGTAGTTTTTTTGTACAAGGCCACTTCCCTGGAGCACCAGTTATGCCTGGAGTTTTGATAGTTGAAGCTTTTGGTCAAGCTGCTGCTGCTTTAACTGCTCATGGTATAGATAAAGAAACATATGATAATAAGTTAGTTTTTTTAATGGGCATTGAGAAGGCAAGATTTAGAAACCCAGTACTGCCTGATTGCAGATTAGAACTTCATATTGAAGCCATAAGATCTCATGGAAGAGTGTGGAAATATAAAGGTGAAGCATTTGTTGACGATAAAAGAATGGCTGATGCAATGTGGTCAGCAACGATTGTTGATAGAAAATAATCTGTAATAATTCTTGATGAGTATTAAGCCTAAGTTTTGATAAAACTTAACACATGCACAATCCATTTTTTGATAACAAAGGACCATTTGAAATAGATCATTTATTACAAATAACTAATATTGATAATAAAATAAAATTCCCAAATATTAAAATACACGATATCAAGGATCTTAATACAGCAACCAATGATGATGTTACTTTTTTTCACTCTAAAAAATATGAAAATTTAGCTTTAAAAACGCATGCTACTTTTTGTATCACAACAAAAAATTTATCTCCCCTGTTATCAAAAAATTGCAGCCCAATAATTGTTGAAAATGTATTAATAGCCACAGCTAAAATTACTGAAGCATTTTACCCGAAGGCCGTTACTGATGATTTTGATTCTAATGTTGATGAAATTGATATTAGTTCTTTTAAGTATAAAATTATAGTGGGAAAAAATGTATTAATTGGAGAGAATGTTAAAATTGGAAAAAATTGTCTGATCGGTCATAATTCAATTATTGAAAGTAACGTTGTAATTGGAGATGATTGTTCCATTGGTTCAAATGTAATTTTAAGAAATTCAATATTAAAAAATAATATAAATATTTTAGATGGATGTATAATTGGAAAAAAGGGCTTTGGTTTTTTCCCTTATAAAGATAAAAATCTTAGATATCCTCATATTGGCATGGTAATAATTGAAGATAATTGTGAAATCGGTTGTGGATCTACTATTGATAGAGGTTCTTTATCAAACACCACAATTGGAAAAAACACTTATTTAGATAATCAGGTTCATGTAGCTCATAACAATAAGATAGGAGATAACTGTATAATAGCAGGACAAGTTGGTTTTGCTGGTAGTTCGACGTTAGGTAATAATGTGGTGATAGGTGGTCAAGCTGGCATTTCTGGTCATTTGAAAATTGGAAATAATGTTCAAATAGCAGGTGGTAGTGGGGTTATTAAAGATATAGAGGATAATTCAAAAGTAATGGGTTACCCTGCAAAAAACTTAAAACAATTTATTAAGAATAATAAATGATTCATAAAACCTCAATAATTGATGTCAATTCAAAAATACCAACCAATGTAAAAATTGGTCCATTTTGCATAATTGGCCCTAATGTTGAAATTGGAGACAATACAATCATTCACTCACATGTAAATATTTCTGGAAATACTATAATTGGAAAAGAAAATAAAATTTTTTCATTTGCATCAATTGGCAATGAGCCTCAAGATTTAAAATATAATGGTGATAAAACAAAACTTAAAATAGGCGACAAAAACACTATTAGAGAATATGTAACAATAAGTCCGGGAACAGCCGATGGTGGTGGACTTACTCTTGTAGGTAATGGTTGTTTATTAATGATATCTTCTCACATAGCACATGATTGCATTGTTGGTGATAATGTCATAATTGCCAATAACGTGCCATTAGGTGGTCATGTTAAAATAGGAGATAGTGTGATTATTGGCGGAAACTCAGCCGTTCAACAGTTTACTAGAATTGGTAAAATGGCAATGATCGGTGGCATGACTGGAGTTCTAAACGATGTAATTCCTTACGGTCTTTCAATTGGAAACAGAAATTATCTTCAAGGGTTAAATTTAATAGGCCTAAGAAGAAAAGATATACCTAATAAAGAAATTCTTTCATTATCTAAAGCTTATAAAGAAATCTTCAAGACAGATAAATTAACTGATAATTTAAAGAACTTAAATGGTTCTTTTAAAGATAATTTATTAATTAAAGATGTGATTGATTTTATAAATAAAGATAAGAAACGTCCAATTTGTACACCATTTTCAAAATAAAATGATAGGATTATTTTTTGGTGATAATGATTTTCCTAAAAAGATACTTAAGAAGATTAAAAAATTAAATAAAGCTTATTTTATTATCGATTTATCTAAAAATAGAAATTTTAAAAATGATAATAATTCACATTTTATTTCAATTGGGCAATTTGGAAAAATTATAAATCTAATTAAAGAAAAAAAGTGTAAAAATGTCCTCTTTGCAGGAAAAATTAATAAACCAAATTTTTCAAAACTTAAATTAGATCTTAAGGGATTGTATTATATTCCTAGAATAATAAGAGCATCTAAATTAGGTGACGCATCAATTTTTAAAGTGATAATAAAAATACTAGATCAAGAAAAAATAAAAGTTGTTAGTTCGATTAGATATAATCCTGAGTTAACTTTAACAAAAGGTGATTATACGAAATTTAAACCCAATACAAATGACCATTTTTTTATTAACAAGGGTATTAAATTACTAGGAGATATAAATCCGTATAATCATGTTCAAGGTTTGGTTATTAGAAATTCTAATATTATTGCAAGAGAAACATCAAAAGGAACAAAGAAAATGCTTCAATTAATTAAGAAGTCTAATAATTTTAATGGCATCCTTATTAAATTTCCAAAAAAGAAACAAGATTTAAGAATAGACTTACCTACAATTGGGCTTGATACCCTAAAGGATTGTAAAAAAGCTGGAATTAAAGGAATTATATTAAAATCAAAACAAAATATCTTTATGGATGGTGGTAAGGCTATTAACTATGCCAATAAAAATAAGATGTTTATAACAGTTAAATGAAAAAAATTTTCATAGTAACAGGAGAACCATCTGGAGATAAATTGGCTTCAGCCGTTATATCAAAACTGAAAATAGACAATCCCAATATAGAGTATTTATGTGTGGGTGGAGCTCATCTTAACTCAATAGGAATAAAGTCTATTTTTAAACTTCAAGAAATTACTTATATAGGGTTTACAAGCATTATATTAAATATTTTTAAAATAAGAAATAAGATTAATCAAACAGTAGATGAAATTATTAAATTTAATCCTGATATTTTATTTAGTGTTGATAGTCCTGATTTTAGTCTCAGAGTTGCTGAAAGAGTTAAAAAAATTAATAATAATATCAAAACAATTCATTATGTTGCGCCTCAAGTATGGATATGGAGAAAGGGTAGAGTAAAGAAGTTTAAAAACTTTTTAGACCATATTCTTTTACTATTTAGTTTTGAAAAAAAATATTTTGAAAAAGAGAATATTCCAAATACTTTTGTTGGTCACCCATTACTAGAAAAAAAAATAAAAAATAAAACTGATTTATCTAACCTAATATCAAATGATAAAAGAATTATTTCTTTGTTTGCAGGTAGTAGAATATCAGAGATCAATTTACTTCTACCTATTCTAATCGATTTTATTAAAATTATGAAAGAAAAATCACATGATTATCTATTTGTATTCCACGCAACAGAAGAAAGTAAGATTTTAATTAATAAGCAGTTAAAAATTTCAGATTTAATTAATACTGAAGTAATTTCTGATGAAAATATAAAATCACAAATATTATTAAAGTCTGTTTTTGCTGTTTCAAAATCTGGTACTATTTCTTTAGAAATTTGTAATGCGAAAGTTCCGTCTATTATAATTTATAAGATGAATTTTTTGAATTTTATGATTGTTAAATTTTTAGTGAAAATCAAATATGCAAACATTATTAATATAATTAACAATAAAGAAATTATCCCTGAATTAATTCAAGGTGAATGCAACCCTAAAGAGATTTATAAATCTGTAGTTTATTTTTTGAACAACCCAGCCTTAATGCAGAAACAAATTAAAGATTGCCAAATAACTTTAGAAGAAATTAAATCAAACACATCTTCTTCTGGTGAAGCATCCTCAGTTTTAGCTAAGTATCTTATTGCCTAATCTTTTGACAACCTCTTCTTTACCAAGGGATATAATTATATCATAAATGCCTGGGCCAAACTTCGAACCAGTTAAAGCGACTCTTAATGGCTGACCAACACCTTTAAAATTTGTTTTATTTTTATTTATTAGATCATTTACAATAGGTTCTAAAATTTCCTTATTAAGATTATTTAACTCTTTAACTTTTTCTGCAAATTCCAATAATATTTTTTTCGCATTACTATCAATTAGTTTTAAATCATCAGAGTTAAAATTAACTTCATCAAATATTATATATTTAGCATTATTATATATATTCTCTAATGTTTTGGCTTTATTTTTAAGGAATGTTAATGATAATTTGATTTTTTCTTCCTTTTTAACATGAATTTTTTCTTTATATAATTCACAATACTGAACAAGATGATCGTATAATTCATCTTCACTCATATTTTTTATGTAATGTTCATTCATGGATAGAATACGACTCATATCTAACTTTGATGGCGATTTTCCTATACCTTCTAGACTAAAGTACTCAATACTTTCTTCTAAGGTAAAAATTTCCTTGTCTTTATAAGACCAACCTAATCTTAACAAGTAATTTCTTAGAGCATCAGGCATTATTCCAACTTTAGAATAATCATCTAATGTTGAGGCATTGTCCCTTTTGGATAATTTTTTACCTTCCAGAGTATGGATTAATGGTATGTGTGCAAATGATGGTAAGTTCCACTTCATTGATAGGTATATTTGAATTTGTTTAAAAGTATTTATTTTGTGGTCATCGCCTCTAATAATATGCGTCATAGCCATTTGATGATCATCAACAGTAGCTGATAAATTATATGTTGGAGTTCCATCATTCCTTAAAATAATAAAATCTTCTATAGC
>MDTF01006941.1_pt1 | contig 12275 bp, 9 predicted proteins | sample 811191 | NCBI WGS metagenome assembly MDTF01 (sample SAMN05326649, study PRJNA326480) | marine metagenome | isolation source: seawater | place: Southern Ocean | collected 2011
GTAAACAATGGGTACTTATTGGGTCTTTGTAAATAAAGACTAATATAATCATTAATTTTTAATTTATCAAGTATTGCTGTTCTAGAAAATTCTAATACATTTCTTGATTTAATTTTTTCATCATTTAATAAGCCATTAGAGATTAAAAAATCTCCAATAGCTAAATCCACATTGGAATTCCTCATTTTATTAAGCAAATACTCTAAGGTATTTTTTTGTATACAGTCATCGGAATCTAAGAAAAAAATAAATTCCCCAATTGAGCGTCTAATTCCAATGTTACGTGCCGCACTAGGGCCACTATTCTTTGTTTTAACTACTTTAATCCTTTCATCATTCGATGCATATAAATCTGCAATTTGAGCAGATGTGTCTTCTGATCCATCATCAATTATAATTAATTCAAGATTAATATTCTTCTGATTTAAAGCACTTTGAATGCAGCGAGCTATTTTTTTTTCGTCATTAAAAACTGGGACAATTACACTGATAGCAATTTTTTTATTAGGGTTATTTCTTTGATTATTAAGTGAATTCAAAATGCTACTTTCATTAAATTTAATTTTTTTAAAGGCTTAATTCATTATATCTAAATTAAGTGTTAAGAATATTATTAAAACATATATGTATGCTAAAATTTATAAGCAGTTACAATACTATTATAATTAATATTCAAGGCTAATTATGGCTGACACACTTCAAATTTTAGCAGACCAAGAAGCTTTATCTTTAGCTGAAAAAAATAAACGTAAAGATCAAAGTATACAACGCCCAAGAGTTCATGAAAAAATTCAACAATACTTTAAAAATATGCTGGATGGCGAGATTAGTCCAATCTTAAGAATTAAAATTAATCGTTCATTATGTAATTTTCACTGCTTACATTGCTGTGAAGAGCCATATATGACGCGTGATATAAAAAAACAAACCGGAATGAAGTTAGACCCAAGACCACAAATGGGTCTTGATGAATACAGAGAGCTATCTAAACAAGCAGACGAAGCCGGTATATTTCGCTTTGTTCTAACAGGGGGGGAAGCTCTTTTAGATAGAAGTCTTGATAAACTTATTGAAGCAATTGACCCAAAAAAACATTTAGTTATTCTTGATACTAACGGATGGACTTTTGATGAAGAAAAAGCAAAATGGTTTGCGGGGCTAGGTGGATATAAAGTTCAAATATCATTAGATAGTATGATTGAAGAGGAGCATGACGAATTTAGGGGGAAAAAAGGATCGTACAAAAGAGTTATGAAAGCTTTGAAGGCTTCAAAAGCTGCAAATTTGGAGCTGCTAATATCAACATGTATTATTAAAGATCGTGTTTTCTCTAAAGAATTTGAGGATCTCTGTAGTTATTGTCAAGACGAAGATATTCCACTATATGTAACTCTGGCAAAGCCTGTTGGATCAGCTCGTGAACAAGATACTTGGGTCTGTACAAAAGAGGATGTTGATCAACTAAAATATTTAGAAGATAAATATAATATTTTTACCCATATGAGCCCATCATACGGTCAGCCTGGTAGATGTATCACAGTAAAAGGGATTAACACAGTAAATCATGATGGAGAAATTGTTCCTTGTCCTTACATGGATCTTTCTATTGGTAACGTAACAAAAGAGCCGCTTAGAGATATTCTTAGTAGAGGTATGATGAATAGTTGGCTTGGACCATATAGGGATGAATGCATAATCGGTGAGCACATGGAATTTATTCGCTTTCACAATAAATCTGTTCAGGATTTTCAAAAAAATATAAGTCCCTTACTTCCAGTACCGTACGAACATGGTTTTGGCTTAACTCCTGAAATTGATAATAATGATAATCCCCCGAGCCCTCCTGAAGATCAAAAAGAAAAAAAAGCTGTTTTTATGCTAAAAGAAATTTAATTAGGGGATATTCTTGAAACTTTTTGATGACTATGGTCGTCGTCTTCCTTCAGATGATGATAGGCTATTTGGTGATAAGCGTAGTTTTTACTATAAATTAAATCAGCCAGATATTGATTATGATTTAATTTTAAAAAGAGCTATAAAATATAATTTTTGCAAAAATAATTTATCAACTGCTGATTTTAAATCAAAGGCTGATTCATTATTAGAGAGATTAAAACAAACTGATAATTTTTCCCCATTGATTAATGGAGTTCACATACCTTTTATTTATCGTCATCCTAGTAAAACTGTTGATTTGGGAACAAATCTAGAGGAAAAAGTTCTACCTGCTTTACAAGATTCTTTTACAGAAAAATTTCCTGATGCACATTTTAAAGCTGTCCTTCAAAGTAATTCTAAATTACGCGGCAATATTAAAGTTCACCCAGATTCACGTTATGATATTTTTTTGAATGATAGTCTAGATGGTGTAGTAGGTTGGTATTTTCCTCAAGCATTCCAAGAGTTTGATATAAATTCTCAAAGATTACAAATGGTAAGCCTTCCGGAATCGGATGGTTTAAAAATGTGTTTAAGTGGTGGCATGGATATTGGTGCTGCAGTTGTTGGTTTACCCGAATTACTTATTAGCAAAGATCATTACACTCCGATTTTATGTATGTCAGCGCTCGCTCATTCTGATGAACGATTAATATTACTTTTAAAGTCTTATGGTCCACACCTGGAGTTCTGGTGTATGACGCAAATGCTATCAAAAACGACAACACAAGTTTCTGAGCAGTGGGCAGGTGGCTTAACTATATATTCTAAATTTTAAACTGTTTAAATTTAAACGAATTCTTAATATTTATAAGAGGATTGAATCTATATATTTGTCAAATTAAGCATATAGTTGAACCATTAAAGACAATCTATGAACTCATCAATGGTTTTATGAAGCCTTTCAAACATGCTATCTGTTAAACCATGATGAAGAGGTAATAAAACACCTCTCTCCATAACAGCATCTGAATTTGGGTACCCTTGATCTAAAACTTTGTGTTCCACGCCCTTCATCATTGGCTGTCTAATAATATTTCCTGTAAAAACTACCCTTGTCTGGATATTTCTTTTTTCTAAGAATATTTGAAATTCTTTTCTACTAAATGGTGCATATTCATTTATGAGAATTGGGAATGCTAGCCATGCAGTATTGATATTATCTGTTTCTATTGGGTTACTAAAATATTGCTTATATTGATTAAAAAATTCACACTGCCTTTTAAAGTTATTTTTTCTAGTTACAATATTTTTTTTTAGTTTTTTTAATTGTTCCAATCCAAAAGCAGCTCCAATCTCACTTCCTTCTACATTGTAACCAACCGCTTCGAAAACAAACTTTGCATCATAATCAATCCCATCAAGGTTTACATCAAACCTATTCTCAATTGCCTCACTTTTTTCATCGAATAACGAAGAACTTCTTCCCCATGACCTTAATAATTTAGCTTTTTCTATTACTTTTTTATCGTTTAATAATAGTGCGCCTCCATTTCCAGCACAATTAATTATATGCGATCCATAAAAGCTTGTAATTGACATATCTGAGTAACATCCTGAACTTTTATTATTAATTTTTGCGCCTAAGGTATCCGCTGAGTCCTCAATCACTATAAGGTTATATTTGTCTGCTATTTTTCTTATTTCAGGCCAGTCGCAAAGATTACCCATTAAATTAGGAGCTAAAATTGCTACTGTTTTATTATTTATATTTTTTTCAATTTCACTTACATCAATACAATATGTCAAAGGCTCAACATCAACAAACACAGGAATTAAATTATTTTTTATCAGACAGCCAACAGATGTTCCAAAAGTCAGCGCAGGGGTTATGACCTCTCCTCCTTTTGGGAAGTTATATGCCTCTACACCAATAAATAATGCTGATGAGCCAGAGTTAACATACAAACATTCTTTTTTATCAAATAGTTTAGCAATTTCATTTTCAAACTTTCTTGCATAGTTACCCATTTGTGTCGATTCATTAAGACATTTAACAACTGCGTCTATTTCCTCTTGACCATAGACAGTTTTTGCATAAGAAATATTTTCCATAATTTATCTCTTTAAATTAATTCGTACTGTTTAATTTGTTCTACACTAAATGAATACATATCTTGATTATCTTTGTAAAAATTTTTATACCAAGCACATGTCATTGAAATAGATTTTTCAATATTAAGTTTTGGTGACCAATTTAATCTTTGCATAGATTTTGAACAATCTAATCTGAGATTCTGCGCCTCATGAGGTGAGCTCTCAGCTGCACTTATTTCAAAATTATTTCCACCTCCATATTCTTTATCAAATCTAGAAATAAGCCATTCAACCGATTTCTCAGCTTGATTATCTGGCCCAAAATTCCATGATTCAGCATAATCTATTCCTTCTAAAAATAGTTTTTCTGCTAGCATTAAATATCCATTCAATGGCTCAAGAACTAATTGCCAAGGCCTAACTGCTTTTGGGTTTCTAATAGATAATTTTTTATTTTTATCTATTCTTTTTATAAAGTCTGGGATGATTCTATTTTTTGCCCAGTCGCCTCCACCAATTACATTTCCTGCCCTTACAGAAGCTACAGAGACAGACTCACTTAGAAATGAAGACCTATAAGCAGCTGTAATTAATTCAGAGCAAGCTTTACTGGAACTATAAGGGTCAAACCCACCCATCCGATCTTCTTCTTTAAAGTTTGTTATGGCTTCTTTATTTTCATAACATTTATCACTTGTAACATTAATAAAAGCTTTTATTGAGGATATATTTCTTATTGCATTTAAAATATTAACTGTACCCATTAAATTAATCTGATATGTTTCCATTGGATTTTCATATGATTCAAGAACAAGTGCTTGAGCAGCCATATGGATAACGATATCAGGTTCTGATAAAATAATTTGTTGTTTTAAATTTTCATAATCCCTAATATCACCAAAAATTGTATTTACTTTTTCCTCAAGCATAAGAGATTTAAACATACTAGGCGTAGTGGATGGTGGCAATGAGTACCCTGTTACATTCGCACCTGATTCAGTTAACCAAATTGATAACCAGCTTCCTTTAAATCCAGTATGGCCAGTTATAAATACTTTTTTATCCTTCCAAAATTCTTTATTCATTCCAAACTTTCCATGGTGCATTTCCAGAAAGCCATAAACTTTCTAGATAGTTTCTTTCTCTTAAGGTATCCATAGGCTGCCAAAATCCATCATGCTTATATGCTATTAATTGCTTATTTTTTGATAGATTTTCTAGCGGCTCTCTTTCCCACAATGTTTGATCATCTTTTATTAATCCTATTACTTCTTTAGAAAGTACAAAAAATCCACCATTAACATACGCATTATCACCTTTAGGTTTCTCAGTAAACTCATTAACAGCATTCTCTTTATCTAAAGATATGGCTCCAAACCTTCCAGGAGGAACTGCGGCTGTAACTGTTGCAAGGCATTTATGCTTTTTGTGATATTCAATCAAATCACTGATGTTAATATCGGCTAATCCATCACCATAAGTTAAACAGAAAGTTTCGTCATCACCCAAGTATTCTTTGATTTTTGCAATTCTTCCACCCGTCTCTGTTTCATTACCAGTATTAACCAAAGTAACCTTCCATGGATCAGTTTTACTTTTGTGGTATTCACGTTCATTAGTTGTAAAATCAAAAGTTACGTCAGAAGTATGCAGGAAATAATTGGAAAAATATTCTTTAATCATATATCCCTTATACCCGCAACAAATAATAAATTCATTAATGCCGTGATGTGAATACATCTTCATAACATGCCAAATAATTGGAAGCCCGCCAATTTCTACCATTGGCTTTGGCTTATGAATTGTTTCTTCAGAAATTCGTGTCCCTAAACCACCTGCAAGAAGAACTGCTTTCATTTTAGTTTCCTCAGCTTTTGTAAATTGTAATATTAAAAATTTATTTCACTCATAATACTAACATTATTGTGTATGTATAAATTTGTAAAATTCTTCAAAATTAACAGTAGTTCAGTTAATAATTGTATTAGAATAATACCTAATATGCTGAACAGTTTAATTACTTCCAGAACGCTTCCTTTATTTATTATAATTACATTATCAATTCTAACTACTGGATTTTTAAGACTACAACTTTTCTCAGGCACACCTGAAGTTGATGGTAATTACTATACTTTTGCAAGTCAGTATTTTTATTACGCTTTAAGCAATGGTGTAACTCTTAAAAGCATGTCTCTTAATTTATACTCCTTGTTGACGTCTTGGGTTTATGGTTTTGAAGTGAATCAATACATTTTTTTAAGACTGATTGATGGGCTTGTTGCTATAAGCGCTTCCATTATATTATTTAAAATTATTTTAAAAGAAAGTAACAATTCTCTTTTTACAATAATTCTTGTGACTACCTTATTAATTATAATTAATGATGCTGAGATTATATATTTTGGTTTTAGAAATAGTATTTGGGCGGCATATCTTCCATTATTTTCAGCTCTACTTATTTGGCAAAATGCTACTAAAACAGATAACTTTTCGTTTTATTTAATTGGAGGGCTTGTTTCTTTAGGTATTTTATTAAGAGAACCGTTCCTACCTTTATTTTTATTAGCAGCTTTAGCAATACATATTAGTTATGGATGGCGGATACTCGTTCAATATTTAATTGGCTCTGCAGTATTAGGGTTTAGTGTGATCGGGATAGCTCTTATGCTCCGAGGATGGGATTTACTTGACTTCATTAATTCTTACTTTATGAGACTTGGTGGAATAGAAACAATCGGGTTTAAATTCCCTGTGGCTATAATAGAAGCTAATTGGTTTATATTTATTTTCGCTTTTATCTCAATTATTTATCTTATAAAATTGTACTTTACTGATAAAAAATTAGTAAATATTAATCGGTTTTACTTTTGGTTAGCACTCGCATTGCTCCCACTTCTTGAATATTATCTTAAGTTAGGTCTTGCATATCATTTTGCTAATTCTCTTATTGGGTTTGCAGGGTTAACTGCAATGGGGTGGAAATACTTCAACAGTCAAGAGTCTAAAAAAATAAAAAAATTAACAGTAATGGTTTTTACACTATCAAGTATGCTGATAATTTTACCAGCCATAAATCAAAATGTGATAAAAAACAATCGTATATTCTTACCTTCAGATGCAATCCAATGGGTGCTAGCTCCTGATTCATTTCGAGGCGAACAGATGATTAAAAGAAGTCAACATTTAAAAGTAGCTGCTAAGGTTTATGAGCTTACAAGAGAAGATTCGACTTTAGCTGTAAGTGGTTTTTGGCAATCTTTGTACCCACTTACAAAGCTGCTTCCCCCAAATGATCCAGTAACACAGAGCTCTTCTTTTGTGCTTTCTGATTTAAGAGGGCTATATTTAAATCTTAATTATGATAAAAATAAGCTTATTGAAATTTTAAAAGAACATCGACCCACTATAATTGTAACTTCAGTAACTTCAGAAAGTACGTGGCCTGGAGAAAGTGATATTGAAGGCATTATTGAGAAAACAAATCTTTACAATAAAGTAGCAGTTGTGCCTAAAAACTCATATCTTAATAAAGATGGGAAAGAGTTAGACCGAGCTGGTTTCATGTCAGCAATCATTTATAGATTGAAAGATTTTAAATAACGTCAATTTTTATAAGATCAAATCATGAAAAAAGTATTTTATAGATAGCTTATTTTATACCTAAATGGTGGGCCCACCAGGACTCGAACCTGGGACCAAGGGATTATGAGTCCCCTGCTCTAACCAACTGAGCTATGGGCCCTTTTATCTTACTCTTTACCTTCTAAAAAACTTTTTAATCTTTCCGACCTAGTAGGATGTCTTAGTTTGCGAAGTGCTTTTGCCTCAATCTGACGTATTCTCTCACGAGTGACATCAAACTGCTTTCCTACCTCCTCAAGTGTATGGTCTGTGTTCATTTCAATACCAAACCGCATCCTTAAAACTTTTGCTTCACGAGGTGTTAAGCCCTCTAAGATTTCTGATGTTACATTTCTTAAGCTTGCATATACAGCTGCATCATCAGGGGTAAGAGTTCCAGCATCTTCTATAAAATCACCTAGATGAGAGTCTTCATCGTCGCCAATTGGGGTTTCCATTGAGATTGGTTCTTTAGATATTTTGAGTATTTTTCTAATTTTCTCTTCAGGCATTTCCATCTTTTCTGCCAATTCTGATGGATCAGCTTCTTGTCCTGTAGCTTGTAAAATTTGTCTAGAAATTCTGTTCATTTTATTTATAGTCTCAATCATATGAACTGGGATACGGATTGTTCTAGCCTGGTCAGCGATTGAGCGAGTGATTGCTTGACGAATCCACCAAGTTGCATAAGTTGAAAACTTGTACCCTCGACGATATTCAAACTTATCTACAGCTTTCATTAGGCCAATATTTCCTTCTTGAATTAAGTCCAAGAACTGTAAGCCACGATTGGTATATTTCTTCGCAATTGATATAACGAGCCTTAAATTTGCCTCTATCATTTCTCGCTTTGCTTTTTTTGCTCTAAATTCTCCAGTGGTCATCTGTCTATTAATCTCTTTAAAATTCTTAATAGGGATTCCCGAATCTTTCTCTAGTATGATTAATTTCTGTTGCTGATCAATAATGTCATGTTTTCTTTTTTCCAATTCAGAAACGTATGACTTGTCAACTTTCATTTGCTCTTTAAGCCATTTTAAATTTGTTTCATTACCGGGGAAAGTTTTAATAAAAGCCGCTCTAGGCATTTTAGAATTTTCTACACAGAATTCCATTACTTGTCTCTCGTGGAGCCTAATCTGCACAATAAATGTTCTAACTTTACCACATAATAATTCAACAAATTTTGATGCAAATCTAAAATTAATAAGCTCTTTAAGGATGTATTCTTGATGTTTTTGGTATTCAGGGTCTTCCATCCATTTGTTTTTATCACGCAAATCTGCTAATTTTTTATGCGCTTTTTTAATAACACCAAATCGCCTTAATACCTCTGCTGTTAATGCGGCTAAATCTTCTGGAGACATCCCACTAGCTTTCCCTGTATCATTCTCATCATCAGCTTCAGCTTCTGAATCTGAAGCATCAGCGACTAATGCAGCCTCAACTTTTGCTAATTCCTTCTCTGCTTCCATGTCTATCAAACCATCAACAAATTCATCGACACCTATTTCTGCTTTTTTAACCTTTGCTGCAATTATCATTAAATCATCAATAATACCTGGGCATGCCGATATTGCCTGGACCATACTTTTTAAACCTTCTTCAATACGTTTTGCAATGACAATCTCGCCTTCACGCGTCAGTAAATCGACTGTTCCCATTTCGCGCATATACATCCGAACTGGGTCAGTTGTTCTACCAAACTCAGAATCGACAGTTGCTAAAGCTTGCTCTGCCTCCTCTGCAGCTTCTTCATCTGTAACAGGAGCTGGAGCATCTGACATTAATAACTCTTCTGTGTCAGGAGCTCTCTCATAGACCATAATTCCCATATCATTAATAATACCAATAATTCCTTCCACCTGATCGCTTTCAGTAATTTCATCAGGGAGATGGTCATTAATCTCAGGATAAGTTAAATACCCTCTTTCCTTACCAAGTATAATTAATGCCTTTAATTGCATTCTCCTTTTTTCAGCTTCTTCAGGATTATTTGCTGCATCTTTAAGATAAAGGTCTTTAAGCTTTTTAACTCTAGTAACTCTTTTGGTTTTTTTATCTTCTGGGTTTTTTTTAGGTCTTGCCATGGTTACCTCTGATAGTCATATGGGAATAAATATATTGGTTAAATTTCGTTTTTTGGATTTTGCATTTTATCAGAATAACAATTTTAAATCAATTAAAATTTTTACTTTAACTAATAAAAAGCATTAAAAATCAATTGCTTATAATTTTCCTATATTTTTTAGGAATTCCCTCTCTTCTTCTGAAAGTGAAGCTAAACTTTTCTTTGTCGCCTCATTTAGCTTACTTTTATTTGTCAAAGCAGAATGACGTTTTCTTAGGCTTAATCTTAAAGCATTAATTTCCTCCTGCATCTCCATTTCATCATCAAATGTTAATAGTTGTGTTTGAATTTGCTCGAGTAAGTCCCTATCAAATCGACTTGCTAAAAAGTGCATAATTGATGCTGAATTATTAACCTTTCCATTATTTTCCATCTCTATTATTGCTTTCGCCAAATTATCATCCACTCCATCTGAAGTAAAATATTCTGCGTCCTCTTGTTTAATTAAATCTGGTCTTAAAATAAGCAAAAGACAAAATCTTCTTGTAGGACTAACAGGTAATCGATTCAGTAATTTAGTGCTACTTTTCTTTACATATGTTTTTTTTAATTCCAATATTTGATCGATTTCTTCAATGTCAAGATTAAGCAATTCTGATATTCTTTTTTTAAACATTAATAATAATTTAAGGGCAGTAATTTCTTTCAATATAGGCTTTATTTCGTTTAGAAATTTAACTTTTTTTTCTGAAGTAACTAGATCATTATCTTTAGTTAAATATTTAATTATATATTCTGTCAGTGGTACTGATTGTCTGGCTAGTACTTCAAATTCTTTAGTAGAATTTTGCCGTACAAATGAATCTGGGTCATGGCCATCTGGTAAAAATAAAAATTTTAATTGAATAGTGTCAGTTACCGATATTAAGGAATTATTCATTGCCCTCCATGCAGCAGCTCTTCCAGCAATATCTCCATCAAAACAAAAAACAATCTCTTGGGTATAGCGCATTAGCTTCTTAATGTGAAAAGCTGTTGTTGCTGTCCCAAGTGTTGCAACCACATTTTTAATACCATTTTGTGCCAGACCAACTACATCCATATAACCCTCAACAACTATTACATAAGATTTTTCTCTAATTGGCTTTCTTGATCCTAGTAATCCATATAGCTCATAACTTTTTTGAAATAAAGGAGTCTCAGGAGAATTATAGTATTTGGGGGTATCCTCTGAATTTATTACCCTCCCTCCAAAACCAATTATTTTTCCTTTATCACTGTATATTGGAAATATAATTCGACCTCGAAAGCGATCATAATATTTTCCTTTTTCATTTTTAACTACAAGGCCAGCTTTTACAAGAACTTCATCTTCATATTTTTTAAACTGTGTTTTTAAATTTTGCCACCCCTCAGGGGCGTACCCAATCGAAAACTCTTTAGCTATTTGTCCAGTTAGTCCTCTTGATTTTAAATAATCAATAGCTTTGGGTGATTCTCTTAATTGCTTTTGATAATAAATACTTGCAATTTTAATGACTTCTTCTAAATTTGCATATTCCATACTTTTGTCTATTTTCTGAGGAGCATCATTCGGTACTTTTAAACCAATTGACTGAGCAAGCTCGTTAATAGCGTCAACAAAAGTTAATCCTTCATATTCAATTAAAAAACTTATTGCTGAACCATGCTCACCGCAACCAAAACAATGATAAAACTGCTTTGATGGACTTACAGTAAAAGAAGGAGTTTTTTCTTGGTGAAATGGGCAGCAAGCTAGATAATTTGCTCCTGCTTTTTTAAGCGTAACTCTTTTATCAATGACATTGACAACGTCTATTCTATTTAAAAGTTCTTGGATAAAAGATTCTGGGATCATTATTAAATATTATCTTAATATTTATAAACATGTGTGCCCAATCATAGATTAAATCTAAAAAAATTTAAGTGAGTTTTGTTTTAATCTTTTGTGAGACATCAGCCATATTTGTTTTACCGGCAAGCTTGGGTTTAAGAATATTCATCATTGCACCCATATCTTTCATTGAATTAGCACCGGTACTTTGAATTGCCTCAATAATAAATTTTTCAACTTCTTTTTCTGTTAGTTGCTGCGGCATGTATTCTTGAAGCACTTTGAGTTCAAACTCTTCTTTTTCAACTAGATCTTTACGATTAGCCTTATTAAACGCCTCAATTGAATCACGACGTTGCTTTAACATTTTATCTATTATTGAAACAATATCTGTATCAATAAGATCAATTCGCTCATCCACTTCTTTTTGTTTAATTGCGGCTAAAAGAAGCCTGATAGTTCCAAGACGCTCAGATTCTTTACTGCGCATTGCGGATTTCATATCGTCAGTAATTTGGGCCTTTAAAGACACACTTACTTAGAAAAGTTTTGGGGGTAACATTTGATTTCTTAGACGTCTATATTGTCTCTTAACAGCTGCAGCAGCTTTTCTTTTACGTTCCCATGTTGGCTTTTCGTAAAACTCTCTAGCGCGCAAGTCGTTTAACAACCCTGTCTTTTCAACAAGTCTTTTAAATCGTCTTAGTGCAACATCAAATGGTTCGTTTTCTTTTACTTTTACTGTTGACATTA
>MDTF01013021.1_pt1 | contig 12273 bp, 22 predicted proteins | sample 811191 | NCBI WGS metagenome assembly MDTF01 (sample SAMN05326649, study PRJNA326480) | marine metagenome | isolation source: seawater | place: Southern Ocean | collected 2011
CTACATTTACATTAGATAATATAAATAAAAACTTAAAAGAAATTTTTTTTTCTAATTTAAATAATATTTAAAATTTTTCCTTTAAAAACTTTTCAAACTCAGCGTTGTAATTAGCTTTAAAATTATATTTTACATTATTGATCATAAATTTAATTTTATACGCATGTAACATCAGGTTTTTACTTTTTAATCTAGCTTTATCTGCCCTTCTATTGGTGAAATATTTGTCATCTCCAATAATAGGGTTTCCAATATTATATAGTTGCTTTCTAAGTTGATGTTTTCTTCCAGTTATTGGATTTAGCTCAACAAGGGAATAATCAGATGAAGTTTTTATTATTTTAATATGCGATATAGCTCGTTGTGTAATTTTTTTATCATTGTCATATGAAATTAGATCTTCATCCATTGTTTTAATTTTTTCTGACACTTTGCCGTGGGTTAGCGCTATATACGTTTTATGAATTTTTCTTATTCTAAAGAGTGAAGTAAATAATTGAGCGTACTCCCTATTTTTTGCAACTATTAATACGCCGGAAGTTTCTTTGTCAAGTCGATGAACTATATAGGGTTTACCATTTTCAAAATACTTTGTGTCTTTAAGCACATCAATTATATTTTTGAAGGACTTTGTTCCTGCTTGAACTGCAATTCCAGAGGGTTTATTTATAACTACAAAATTGTCATTGTTTTCTAATATATAGTCATCATAGATATCGACTTCCTTTCTTGATGGTTTATATTTAATTGATTGTGGCCTGTCAGTCACTTTAAATTTTGAAATATCATAAATTTCAACAATATCTCCAAGCTGCATTCTGTAAGATGTTTTTGTTTTTTTTCTATTAACTTTGACTTTATTTTTTCTTATTATTTTTTCAATTAAAGACTGGGGTAACAAAATAACTTTTGCTTTAAACCACCTATCAAAACGTGCGTTATGGTAATCTTTTTCTACTTTGTACTTTTGGGGCATGTAGAAGTTAGTTAAATTATTTTGCTACTATTTTTTGTGTAGCTTTTTTATCGCTGTCTTTAGTTTCTACTTTTTTTGGTTTATCAACTTTTTTTGCTTCTGTATCTCTGTCAACCAATTCTATGACTGCCATTGGTGCGTCGTCACCAGTTCTAAATCCAGCTTTTAACACTCTGCTGTACCCACCCTTACGTGAACTATAACGGGCAGAAAGTACGTCGAACACTTTTACTACAGATTTCTTATCTTGAAGCTTAGAAAAAAGGCGCTTTTTATTACTTAAAATGTTTTTTTTTCCTATAGTTATAACTTTATCAATCTGTGGCTTTAACTCTTTGGCTTTAGGTAACGTGGTAATTATTTGCTCGTATTTAATTAAAGAATTAAGCATATTCTTAAATAGAGCTTTTCTATGTTCTCCGGTCTTATTTAGCTTTCTGTGACCAAATTTATGTCTCATTTAATATGTGTTTTCCTCTAATTTTTTTGAAAGCTCAGCTATGTTGTCAGGCGGCCAATTAGGTATCTCCATGCCGAGATATAAAGACATGTTGCTTAAAACTTCTTTGATTTCATTTAGCGATTTTCTGCCAAAATTAGGAGTTCTTAGCATTTCTGGCTCAGTTTTTTGCACTAAGTCTCCTATATAAATAATATTATCATTTTTTAAACAATTCATTGACCTAACAGATAGCTCTAATTCTTCAACTCTTTTTAAAAGATTTTTGTTAAATTCCGGCTCAACAGATTTTACTTCTTGAACAACCTCTTTAGGGTCATCAAAGTTTACAAACATAGAGAGCTGATCTTGGAATATTCTCGCGGAATAAGCAATTGCATCTTCAGCGTCTACAGTACCGTTTGTCTCAACAGTCATTAATAGTTTGTCATAATCAAGTGAGCTTCCAGCTCTAGTGTTTTCTATTACAAAAGAAACTTTTTTAACTGGACTAAATAATGAATCTACCGCAATTAAACCTAGGGGATTATCTTCTTCTTTATTCTTAATCGCAGAAACATATCCTTTACCATTTTTAACAATTAGCTCCATGTGAAAATGTGTTTTTTCGTCTAAATTACAAATAGTTTGTTCTGGGTTTAAAATTTCAATATCTGAAGATAAAGTTATATCTTTAGCCTTAACTTCCTTAGGGCCTTTTACATCTAAAATTATTTTTTTAGATCCCGCTGCAGATGATTTTATAGCTAGATTTTTAACGTTTAAAACAATGTCTGTTACGTCTTCTCTAACACCTTTTATAGATGAAAATTCATGCAAAACAGTGTCTATTTGTATTGCTGTAACTGCCGCGCCCTGTATCGATGATAAAAGAATTCTCCTTAAAGAGTTACCTATAGTTTGACCGAAACCTTTTTCTAATGGTTCAGCTATAACTTTTGCAATAGTTTTATCTTCGTTACTTGTAATTTCAAGTTTATTTGGTTTAATTAAAGCTTTCCAGTTTTTGTCTATAACATTACTTGTTGATGTTTCCATTTTTTATACTCTCCTTTTTTTTGGTGGTCTAGCACCATTGTGTGGCATAGGTGTGGTGTCTTTGATTGATGTGATTTTAAATCCTCTTGACTGTAAAGACCTCAAGGCAGTTTCTCTTCCTGACCCTGGACCTTTAACTTGAACTGACAAAACTCTCAAGCCTTGCTCAAATGCTTTAGCTCCTGCGTCATCAGCAGCTACTTGCGCTGCATATGGAGTAGATTTACGGGATCCCTTAAAACCTTTGGATCCAGCTGAAGCCCAAGAAACAACATTTCCATTTTCATCAGCGATTGAAATAATTGTATTATTAAAAGTTGAATAAACAAAAGCAATACCGGATGTTATGTTTCTTTTAATTTTCTTCTTTTTTTTAAATTGTGATTCAGCTTTGACAGGTAAATCTTTTTTAATTTCAGGCTTGCTTTTCTCTTCAGTTTTTTTATTCATTTATTTTTTAAGTGGTGTTAATTTTTTACCTGCAATAGCTACAGCTTTTCCTTTTCTAGTTCTCGCATTACAATGAGTTCTTTGTCCTCGAACAGGCAATTTTTTTTTATGCCTGCTGCCTCTGTAAGTTGCTAAGTCTACAAGTCTTTTAATATTTACTGAAATCTCTCTTCTAAGATCACCTTCAACTTTATGATTGCCATCTATATATTCTCTTATTTTTAAAACTTGGTCTTCTGATAATTCGTTAACTCTTGTTTTGTTTGCGATTTCTAATTTTTTACAGATTTTTTTTGAAGAGTGCAAACCAATACCGTGGATATAAGTCAGAGCAATGCTTACAATTTTATTTTGTGGAATATTAATTCCTGCTATACGGGCCATATTTTTATGGGTTTAAGTTTAAAAGCGTATTTATATTGCGTTATTATTTAATGTCAAGCCTCTATAAGGCTCATTATACGGTTAATTTCTTTATATATATCATCTATTGGACTTTCTCCATTGATGACTTTTAATAAATTTAAATTTTTATAAAAACCAAGCACAGGTTCTGTAGCCTCTTGATATTTTTCAAACCGTTTTGTTGCAACATCTAATGTGTCATCGCCTCTTTTTTGTAAAAATTTTGTAGAACAACAGTCGGCGTCTTTTGGTGCTGGATTAAAAAATTCATTATAAATTTTACCACAAATTGAACAAAAAGACCTTCCTGATATACGTTGTTTTATTGTTTCAAGATTAACGGACAAGCTTAAAACAAGGTCTATTTTTTGATTATATTTTTTTAATACTATTTCTAAATTTTTAGCTTGTTGTATATTTCTCGGATAACCATCAAATATAATTCTGTCTTTATATTCATTTTTTGAAATTATATTTTCAATTAATTTACTTACTATTTCGTCAGAAACTAGCGAACCCGAATTAACTATGGAAGCAATTTTTAAGCCCAGTGTTGATTTATTTTTAATTTCTTTCCTGAGATATTCACCTGTAGAAAGTTGAAATAATTTATACTTATTGACAATGTATTTTGATTGAGTCCCTTTGCCAGCTCCTGGAGGACCAAAAATAATGATATTCATACTTAAAATATTTTATTTACCAAATTTACTTTTTTTAATTAATGATTCATATTGAGAACTCATTAATCTAGTTTGAACCTGTGTCACAGTATCCATGGCAACAACAACTACAATTAAAATTGAGGTTCCACCTAAATAAAAAGGTATAGGATATTTTGAAATCAAAAATTCAGGCATCAAGCAAACAAAAGTTAAATATAAAGAACCAATCGTTGTTAATCTTATTAATATCGTTTCGATGTATTCTGCCGTTCTTTCGCCAGGTCTTATGCCTGGAATATAGCCTCCGTATTTTCTAAGATTTTCAGCTGTTTCTTTTGGGTTAAAAACTATTGATGTATAAAAAAATGAGAAAAAAATTATGCCAGAAGCATAAAGAAGCATATATAGAGGCTGACCTTGAGTGAACATTGATGAAATATTTATAAAAAGTTCTGAGTCAGACATTCCAAAATTAGATAAAGTTACAGGAAGTAGAAGTAGTGCTGAAGCAAAGATGGCAGGTATTACTCCTGCAGTATTAATTTTTAGAGGAAGGTGAGAAGATTCACCGCCATAAATTTTATTGCCAACTTGTCTTCTAGGATAGTTCACTAATATTTTTCGCATTGCCCTTTCAAAAAATACTATGAATAAAACAGTAAAAATTACCAGAATAATAATTGAAAGGATCATTGTTGCTGACAAAGCTCCTGTTCTTCCTAATTCAAAGGTTGAAGCTAAAGCTCTTGGTATTTCAGCAACGATACCTGAAAAAATTATTAATGATATTCCGTTTCCTATTCCTCTCAGTGTAATCTGTTCTCCAAGCCACATTAAAAAAGTGGTTCCTGCTACTAAAGAAATTGTAGTTATTACTCTAAAATAAATGCCCGGATCTGTAACAATTGAGCCAGCATTTTCTAGACCAACAGAAACGCCGTAGCCTTGTAAGCAGGCTATTGCAACAGTTCCATATCTTGTTATCTGGGTAATTTTTTTTCTGCCTGTTTCACCCTGATCTTTTAAATTTTTAAAATATTCTGTTACACCGGTAAGCAGTTGAACTATAATTGAAGCTGAAATATATGGCATTATACCAAGTGCAAACAAAGCCATCCTGTTAACCGCCCCACCTGAAAACATGTTAAACATTCCAAGCAGACCTTTTTGACTAGTGGCCATAATTTCTTTTAAAGCAATAGGATCAATTCCAGACAATGGGACATATGTTCCTAAACGGTAGACAGCTAATAATAGGATTGTAAAAAAAATTCTCTTTTTTAGGTCGCTTGTCTGACTGGTTGAACCGGTAGCTATATTTTCACTGGACATAATAATTTATTTTGCAATATTAAGCGTGCCACCAATTTTTTCTATTTTTGTTTTTGCCTGTTTAGATACAAAATGAGCAGTAATTGATAGTTTATTTTTAATTTCACCATTACCAAGTATTTTTAATTTTATGTATTTTTTACTGATTATTTTTTTTTCTTTTAAAATCTTAAGACTTAATGGACTGTTTAGATCAATTCTTTTTCTATCATGAAAGTCTTGCAATTTTGAAAGGTTGATACTTGCGATAATATCTTTAGCTAAAGATTTAAAGCCTCTTTTGGGAAGTCTTCTAAATAAAGGCATTTGACCACCCTCGAAAGCTTTGATAGCTACACCGGATCTAGATTTTTGTCCCTTGTGACCTCTTCCAGAAGTCTTACCTTTACCTGATCCTATACCTCTGCCAGGTCTTATTTTTTTTGAATTAATTCTAGTTAAATTATTTAATTTCATTAACTGTTCTCTCTTTTTTGTATGATGTCAGATATCTTTTTGCCTCTAATTAAAGATAGTAATTTAGGTGAGCTTTGAGACACCAAACCTTTCATGCAGGCTTTTAGAACATTGTGCGGGTTTGCTGAGCCTAAAGATTTAGCAACAATATCCTGGATACCCAACACTTCACAAACAGATCTTACTGGACCTCCAGCTATTATACCTGTACCAGCGGGGGCAGCTCTCATTAAAACTTTTCCAGAACCATTTTTACCTCTAACGTCATGATGTAAAGTTCTACCTTCTTTTAGTGGAATTTGTACTTGGTTTCTTTTAGCTACTTCAGTTGCTTTTTTAATTGCATCTGGAACCTGTTTTGATTTTCCTTGGCCTATCCCAAAGGAACCTTTTTGATTTCCAACTACTACTAAGGCAGCAAAGCCAAATCTTCTTCCACCTTTTACAACTTTTGTAATTCTGTTTATAGCAACTAATTTTTCTTTAAAATCACTAACTGGTCTATTGTAATCTGCCATTTAAAACTCCAATCCGTTTTTTCTTAATGAATCTGCAAAAAGTTTTATTCTACCGTGATACTTATATGTACCTCGATCAAAATAAACTTTAGTAATTTTTTTTTCTTTAGCTCTTTTGGCTAATACCTCACCTAAAAAAGTTGATATTTCATTTTTCTTTTTCTTGTTTTTTTTAATTTCTTTTTCAATAGAAGAGGCGGACACGAGAGTTTTGTTAGTTGTGTCGTCTATTATCTGTGCCGCAAGATTGTTTAACGATCTGTGAACAGATATTCTATACCTGTTAACATTAACTGATTTAACTTTTTTTCTATTTCTAAGTTGTCTTTTAATTTTTTTATTAATTTTTTTCATATTTCTATTTCTTTTTCCCTTCTTTTCTTAATATAAATTGACCTCTTTCCGTGATCCCTTTTCCTTTATAAGGCTCAACAGGTTTAAATGCTTTTATTTCTGAGGCAATTTTAGAAACAGTCTCTTTATTAATTCCTGAAATTTTAAGAACCGTTTGTTTTTCAACTACAATTTTAACATCTTTTGATATTTTATAATTTATATCATGGCTAAAACCTAGCTGTAGGTTTAAGATTTCACCTTTTAGGTTGGCTCTAAAACCAACTCCAGTAATATCTAGTATTTTTTCGTGGCCGCTTGAAACACCTAAAACTGCATTATTTAACAAGCTTCTATATGTGCCCCAAAGTACGGAGGTTCTTTTGTCCATATTTTTTTTATTTAAAGGTAAAATTTGTAATTCATTTTTTTCATTTACAGACGAAGAAAACATTTTATCGTTAATAGACAATTGTTGGGAACCTTTAGGTCCGGTTACAGTTAACATGCTTCCTTCAATTTTTACTGAGGATTCTTTTGGCAGTGCAATACTTTTTTTTCCGATTTTTGACATTAAAAGACCCTACAAATTATTTCTCCACCAATGTTGTTTTTTCTAGCATCGTTATCTGACATAACTCCCTTTGGTGTTGAAAGTATTGCTAGGCCTAATCCATTTTGTATTCTAGGTATGCTTGTTGCTCTTGAATAAACTCTTCTACCAGGTTTAGATACCCTTTTAATTTCTTTTATTACAGGAGTACCTTCGTAATATTTTAGATCAACTTTAAGATTTTTTTTGTTGTTTTCTAATTTTTCAACAAAAAAATTATTTATATATCCTTCGTTTTTTAAGACTTCTAAGATTTGAAGTCTAAAATTTGACGCAGGAACATCTATGCGATGCAACAATCTCATTTGACCGTTTCTTATTCTTGTAAACATATCTCCTATTGGATCCATTAAAGTCATATTTTCCTACCAGCTTGATTTTGTCATACCGGGAATTTTACCAAAAGACGCCATGTCTCTTAGAGCTATTCTTGATATTTTAAGTTTTCTATATACGCCATGTGGTCTTCCTGATATTTCGCAACGATTTCTTATTCTTATTTTTGATGAATTATTAGGTAATTTATTTAACTTTAATTGAGCAGCAAATCTTTCAGCTAATTCCAATGATTTATCTTTAATAATTTTTTTAAGTGCCTGTCTTTTTTTTTCATATTTTTTATTTAATCTTATTCTTTTTAAGTTTCTTTGAATTGCACTAGTTTTAGCCATATTACCTCAGTTGTTATTTTTATTAGTTATTAACGGAAAATTAAATTCTTTTAACAATTCTATGGTTCCCTCTTTTGAGCCATTAATTGTTACGAGAGTAATATCAAGACCCCGGATTTTATCAACCCTATCAAAGTTAACCTCGGGAAAAACTATATGCTCTTTTATTCCAAAACTGTAGTTTCCAGAGCTGTCTATACCCTTTTTACTTAAGCCTCTAAAATCTTTTATTCTAGGCAGAGCTATATTCACTAGCCTGTCTATAAATTCATACATTTTATTTGATCTCAAAGTAACTTTTACTCCAGCATTAAATCCTTTTCTCGTTTTAAAATTAGCTATTGATTTTTTAAACTTTGTCACAACAGCTTTTTGGCCTGTAATTAAAGTTAAGTCATCAAGGCAAGATTTAATTTTTTTGCTATCCGCAGCATCCTGACCGAGGCCCATGTTCAATACAATTTTATCTAATTTTGGTACCTGGTGTTTATTTTTATAACTCATTTTAGAAATTAATTTTTTTATAATTTCCTTCTCATAAACTTCTTTTAGTCTTGCTGTCATTATTTACTTTCCTTTTTTTCTTTCTTTTTTGTGTCAATATTTTTTACATTAGACTGGTGTATAAAACTTTCTCTCGAAACAATTCCACCCTTATTTTCTTTGGTGGGTTTTAAATGTTTTTTAATTAAATTTATTTCTTTTACTTTCACTAAACTTAGTTTTTTATTAATTTCTAAAATTTCTCCAGTTTTTCCCTTGTCTTTACCGGTTATAATTTTAACTTGCGTTCCTTTTTTTAAATTCATCATTTATATAACCTCCGGTGCAAGTGAAATTATTTTAGTGTGACCTTTGAGTCTAAGTTCTCTTGTTACTGGACCAAAAATACGAGTACCTATTGGTTCACCTTTTTCATCTGTTAGAACTACTGCGTTATTATCAAATTGTACTTTTGATCCATCGTCTCTAAATATTTCTTTTCTAGTTCTTACAACCACGGCTTTATGAACAGATCCTTTTTTAACTTTGCCTTTGGGAATAGCGTCTTTTACACTTATTACTATTGTGTCACCGACTGCAGCATATCTTCTTTTTGAGCCTCCTAAAACTTTAATACACTCAACCCTTTTAGCTCCTGTATTATCTGCAACTGTTAATTCTGTTTGAACTTGAATCATCTATCTAGTACTTCCCATGTTTTTTTTTTAGATATAGGTTTACACTCAATTATTTGAACGTTATCGCCTTCCTTAAATTTATTTTTTTCATCGTGTGCATGATATTTTTTTGAACGAGAAATAACTTTAGAATAAACCGGGTGTTTAAATTTTCTTACAACTTCAACAACGATTGTTTTATTACTTTTAGAACTTGTTACTTTGCCTTTTAGTATTTTTTTTGTCATTTTGTGTTCTTTACAGTTGTAAACAATCTAGCAATACTTTTTTTAATTAAATTGTATTGTGCGGGATTATCTATTTGGCCATTAATTTTTTTAAATCTAATATTAAATAAATCTTTCTTCAAAGTACGAATTTTTTTCTCAGCTTGATCTTTAGTTAGTGTTTTATCTTCTTTTTTATTCATTTTTATCTTTTTATAAACTTCGTTTTAATCGGTAATTTAGCTGAGGCTTTATATAAAGCTTCCCTCGCAACTTCCTCTGTAACACCATCAACTTCAAATATGATCCGGCCTGGTTTAACCCTACAGGCGTAGTATTCTGGGGCACCTTTTCCCTTGCCCATTCTTACTTCCGTGGGTTTTTTAGAAACTGGAATATTTGGAAAAATTCTTGTCCAAACTTTTCCTGTTCTCTTCATGTATCTTGTTAGTGCTACTCTAGCTGCTTCAATTTGTTTTCCAATAATTCTCTCTGGTTCCATAGCTTTCAATCCAAAGGCCCCATAGTTCAGTATAGCCGCACGGGAAGCTTTTCCGTGTATTCTACCTTTAAATGCTTTTCTAAATTTAGTTCTTACTGGCTGTAACATTTTTTACTCTTTCCATTTTTTCTTTATCTATATCTTTCTCAAATAATTCACCTTTGTAAATCCATACTTTGATACCAATTATTCCATAAGTGGTGAGTGCTTCAGCTGTGCCATAGTCTATATTGGCTCTTAAGGTATGGGAAGGAATACTTCCTTCTCTTAACCATTCGGTTCTTGCAATTTCATTTCCTGCTAACCTTCCACTAACCATAACTTTAATTCCTTTGGCATTTAATCTCATTGCTGACTGCATAGCTCTTTTCATAGCTCTTCTGTATGCTATTCTCTTAACTAATTGTTGTGCAATGTTGTCTGCTACTAGATATGCGTTTAATTCTGGTTTTTTTATTTCTTTTATATTTACTGTTATTTCACTATCTGTAATTTTTGTTATATTTTTTTTAATCTTTTCAATATCAGCACCTTTTTTACCAATAACAAATCCTGGTCTAGATGTGTGAATAGAAACAACACATTTTTTTGCTGACCTTTCAATAATAATCTCAGAAACACCGGAGTTCAGTATATTTTCTTTAATGTATTTTCTTATTTTAAAGTCTTCAATTAAATTTTTACCAAATTCTTTTTTTTTGGCAAACCAAATTGAATCCCACCCTCTATTTACTCCAAGTCTAAACCCTATAGGGTTAATCTTTTGACCCATTTTTTACCTCCTTTTTTTCTGCTAAAATAATAGTTATTCTACTAAATTTTTTTAAAATTGGACTGGCTCTTCCCTTAGCTCTTGGTCTAAACCTTTTCATAACTAATGACTTGCCAACATAAGCTTCTTTTACAAATAAATTGTCGATATCAAATTGATGATTGTTTTCCGCGTTTGCAATTGCTGATTTAACTGTTTTACTCACGTCTAGTGCTATTTTTTTTCTAGTAAAATCTAAATCTCTTAATGCTATATCTGCTTTTTTTCCTCTAATATGGTCCAAAACAAGTGCAATTTTTCGAGCGCTGGATCTAACATTCTTATTAACTGCTTTTACGGATGTATTATTTTTTTCCACTTGTGGCTCCTCCTGCTGCTGGTTTTGCTGTAGGGCCAGCGGCTTTTTTATCTGCTGGTGTATGTCCTCTAAAAGTTCTTGTCGGAGCAAATTCGCCTAACTTATGACCAACCATCTCCTCGGAAATCGTTATAGGTATAAATGATTTGCCATTGTGAATCATAAAACTAACCCCTACAAAATCTGGAATTACAGTTGAGCCTCTAGACCATGTTTTAATAGGTTTTTTGTGACCTGTTTGATCTTTAAGTCTGTCAATCTTTTTTAATAAACTTGGGTGGACGAAAGGTCCTTTCCATACTGATCTAGCCATTATTTCCTTCTTTTCTTTCTTCTACTTATAATTAATTTATCGCTTCTTTGTGGTCTACGAGTTTTCAAACCTTTTGCAGATTGTCCCCAAGGTGATACAGGGCTTCTTCCACCTGATGTTTTACCTTCTCCACCACCGTGTGGATGGTCAACTGGATTCATGGCAACGCCCCTTGTTTGAGGTCTTTTACCTCTCCACCTATTTCGCCCAGCTTTACCAATTTTAATGTTTTTTTGATCTGGGTTAGATACAGACCCTATAGTAGCTACACAGTCTGATCTTACTTTTCTAGTTTCGCCTGACGCTAATTTTAAAATTGCATAGTCGCCGTCAAATCCAGTTAACGTCACGGATGATCCAGCAGATCTAGCGAGTTTAGCCCCGTTACCTGGTAGCAATTCGACATTATGTATGCTTGTACCGGGAGGAATATCACTTAACTCAAGACAATTTCCAATTTTAATCTCCACATTCTTACCGGACTCAACCTTGTCACCTACGTTAAGATTTTGTGGGCATATAATATAGTTCATAACACTGTCTTCATATTTTATTAAAGCTATATAACCTGTTCTGTTAGGATCGTATTCAATTCTTTCAACTACAGCAGACATATTTTTCTTTTTTCTTAAGAAGTCAATAACTCTATATTTATGTTTTTGGCCCCCACCTTTATGTCTTGATGTTATTCTGCCAGCATTATTTCTTCCGCCTGTAACTGACTGCCCTTTAGTTAAGGGCTTATAAGAAGCGCCTTTCCACAGGTCACTTTTATCTACAATTACAGTTCCTCTAGTTGATTTTGTATAAGGTTTAAAAGTTTTTAAAGCCATGATTATATTCCAGTTGTCAGATCAATACTTTGACCTTTTTTAAGTGTTATAATTGCTTTTTTATAGCCGCTTATTTTTGCACGCTTGCCTTGTTTAATTTTATTTTTTGTTTTTGTATTAATGATGTTCACTTTAATTACTGTAACTTTAAATAATTTTTCAATATTTTTTTTAATAGTTTTTTTATTAGC
>MDTF01014173.1_pt1 | contig 12270 bp, 13 predicted proteins | sample 811191 | NCBI WGS metagenome assembly MDTF01 (sample SAMN05326649, study PRJNA326480) | marine metagenome | isolation source: seawater | place: Southern Ocean | collected 2011
AGAGATATTTACATTAAAAGAAAGTATAGAGCATTTTAATTTTGAGGGAATTGGCAAGTCACCCTCAAAATTAGATATGAGTCGTATATTATCAATGAATGAGTATTACATAAAGAATATCAGCGAAGTTGAGTTGTATAAACACCTTAGACAATACTGTGAGCTATATAAAAAAAAAATTACAGGTGAAAAAGAAAGCAAAATTAAACTATCTTTAACTTTTTTGAAAAATAAAGCCAAAACTTTAGAAGATATATATAATAACGCTAAATATATAATATTTGATGAAGTTAATTTTAACCATGAAGATTTAAAATTAATTGATAATAAGGCAAAAAAAATAATATCAGAGTTTGCTAATAAAATTAGTGAATTAGAAAAACTTAACAAAGAGAGTTTAGAACCTATTGTGAATGACTTAATTAAAATAAATGAAACAAATTTTAAGGGTGTTGGACAGCCATTAAGAATAGCATTAACTGGTTTAAAATTTGGGCCAGGTGTTTATGATATAATAATATCACTAGGAAAAAATGAAATTATTAAAAGATTAGGAAATAAGATACTTAGCTAAAATTGACGATACTTCACCAGCAGAAGATGTTTTGGACCTGATCTCTTCTAAGGTTATTTGACAATCTTTAATCTGTTTTTCCATTAAAATTGGGCTCTTTAAAAGATAAATAACAGATCTATATATTTCTTTTGCATTACATTCATTTTGAATTAGTTCTGGTATAACCTCTCTGTTATTAATTATATTAATAATATTAGCATATTTTGTTTTTACTAAAAATTTAACAATAATAAAGTTTAAAAAATTCATTTTATAGATAATGATTGATGGAACTTTTGCATTACAGATTTCTAGAGATACTGTACCAGATTTTGAAACAGCAAAAATAGACTTTGATAGAATTTGGGATTTAATATTTTCATCAGAAATAACTTCAATATTATTAATTTGTAAAACTTTTAACTTTTTAATTATTAAATCTTTACTTTGTTCGGTTGCATGAAATACAAACAGATAATCTTTAAAATTACCATTCATCATTTTAATAAAATTAAACAAAATAGGTAAAAGTATATTGATTTCTGAAGTGCGGCTACCTGCAAATAATGATATAATCTTTTTATCTCCAGATATTATATTTGCTAAATTAGTTTTATTTGAGTGGTTATTCTCAAGTAAAGGATGTCCAACAAATGTGTTTTGAATTTTTTCAATATCAAAATACTTTTTTTCAAAATTAAATAATAAAAGAAAATGGTCAACAAATTTTTTAAAATCTTTTAGTCTACTCTTGCGCCATATCCAAACTTGAGGAGCTACATAGTGAACAGTTTTTATAAGATTATTTTTATTTTTCACTCTACGAGCAACTCTAAGAGTAAAATCAGGACTATCTACACTAAATAATATATCAGGATTAAATTTAAGAACTTCTTTTACAGTAGTATTAATTCTATTTCTAATTTTAAAAATATTTAACAAAACACTAGTGAAACCGATATGGGTAATTTCTTTAAGTTCAAAAATTGACTTAATTCCTAATAAATTTAAATGTGAACCACCAACACATAAGTATTCAATATTTGGATTCGTTTCATTCAATTTAGATATAACTTTTGAAGCGAGTTTATCCCCTGATGGTTCTCCAGTAATAATGAATATTCTTTTCATCTAGCTATTATAAAAATCTTATTTTTATTCGCAAAATTTATACATTTATTTTTATCAATAAAAATATTCTGCTTTGACTTAAGTATAATTCCTTTAATACCGGCTTTTTTACAATCTTTTAATGTATCTAGACCGATAGTAGGTAAATCTATTCTTAAATCTTGTTTTTTTTTTGGAAATTTGATTAATATCGCTTGTGTATTAAGAGTTTTCTTAATTGATTGAAGCATTACTTTTGTACCTTTGGAAGTTTCTATTGCAATAATACTAGAATTTCTAATCACTAAACCCTGCGCATGGTTGTGTGAATTTAATCTCGTTAATATTTTAATTCCCTTATTAATAGAAATAAAATCGGCAATTTTGGGCTTAATTATAGTGTGACAGCCTTTAATTAAAGTTAATTCAGGATTGAATGCAATTGAGCTAATAACTTGGATTTTTTCTTTAAATAATATTTTTACTATTTCTTTAATAATTGCAGCATCACCTAATTTTGATGCTTTTATAATTTTAGGAATGTAAAATAGTCCCTTAAAATCTAATTTTAAAGATGAAAGTTTTGGTTTGTTAATTTTTCCTGCAAAAAGAACTTTTTTACATTGTTTATCTTTAATTAGTTGTATTATTTTTCCAAATTGTCCAATTGAAATTGAATATGAATGTTTATTATTTTTAAATTTTTTATTTTTAGATAAATCAATAATAAAATATTTTTTTTTAATTTTAATTACTCTATTGAGTATGTGCTTTGGAAAATCAGTATCACCAAAAAATAATCCAATCATTTTTATTTAATGAATGGTGTGCTAATTGGACGTTTTTTATCTTCGTTAATAAACTTTATTACTTCATTAATTAAAGAGTTTTCTTTAAAAGATTTATTTAAGTTATTTAGATTATCTGTTAATTTTTCTGATTTAAAAATTTCTTTATAAGCTTCAGATAAAGAAAGGATTTCTTTATTTGGAATATTTTTTCTTCTTAGACCAATTAAATTAATACCTTGGAGAACATTTCTGTTACCCGTTGATAATCCATAAGGAATTACATCGTTAAGAACACCGGTCATACCTCCTATCATTGCCATTTTTCCAATTCTAGTAAATTGTTGTACTGCTGAGTTACCACCTATAATTACACCATCGCCTATGGTTACATGCCCAGCTACAGGCACATTATTTGCAATAATAACATTATTTCCAACAATACAATCATGAGCAACGTGAGATGAAATCATTAATAAACACTCGTGCCCAATAATAGTTTGACCAGCACCAGCTACAGTACCGGGATTTATTGTTACATACTCTCTAATAATATTTTTATTTCCTATTTTAAGTTTCGTTTGTTCACCATTATATTTTAAATCTTGTGGCTCACTACCAATTGAAGCAAAAGAAAAAATTTTATTATTTTTTCCAATGACTGTATTTCCTGAAATATTCACATGTGAATAAAGTATTGTATTATCTTGAATTTCTACATTTGGCCCAATTACACAATAAGGTCCAATTTTTACTGTGGAAGATATCTTTGCCTTGATGTCTATTATTGAAGTTTTGTGAATCATTTATTATCTTTAATAAATTGTTTAAAATCTTTCGCAGGATATCCCATTACTTTTGAATTATCTTTTATATCTTTAATTACGCCACTACCACCAGCTATTTGAACATTATTTCCAATTTTCAAATGACCAGAAATACCAGCTTGGCCACCAATCATTACATGATTACCCAAAATTGAACTTCCAGCAAAACCCACTTGTCCCGCAATGATACAGTTATCACCAATTTTATTGTTATGTGCTATATGAACTTGATTATCTATGTAAGTATTTTTACCTATAATAGTATTAGATAGCGAGCCTCTATCAATAGTAGAGCCACAACCAATTTCAGAGTTATTTTCAATAATAACTATACCTATGTGCGGATATCTAAAATTATTGTCTTTGACTGGAAAAAAACCAAATCCTTTTTTTCCAATTACGCAACCATCTAAAATATGGACATTATTTTTAACTATTGTATTTCTCAAAATAACATTAGAGCCTATTGAGCAATTATCACCAATAATTACATTATTCTCTATGATAGAATTATGGCCAATTAAACAATTTAGACCAATTGAAACGTTATTACCTATTAAAACATTTTTTCCATGTTTAACTTTTTTATATAAGGAAGTTTTTTCAATGCTTTGAGCTGTTTCATCAAAATCATCTGTTACTGAATCTGGATAAAATATTTTAGTAATTTCCGCTGTAGTAATTAAAACATTATGGACAATTATAGGCTTACAATTATTGGGTAAAATATGTGACAAATTTTTTGTAGTAACGCAAAATGAAGCTTCGGTTTTCGAAGCAAAATTTTCATACTTTTTTGAATGAAAAAAAGTAATGTCACCATTTTTAGCACTAATTAAATCTTTAATATCAAATACTTGAATTTCTTTGTAAATTTCTTGATAATCTAAATCAACAGATCTTAACAAATTCTTTATATTAATAGGTCCTTTATTTTTAAAGAATGGATTTATCATTAATTAGGTTTTCTATCAAAAATATTGCTAATTACTTATCAAGAATTATTACTAATTATTTTCTATCAACAATAGTTGCAGACCATAGTGCATCAGCCATTTTTTTGCCCTCAACAAAAGCTTCTCCTTTATATTTCCAAACTCTTCCGTGTGATCGAGTAGCTTCAATGTTAAGTTCTAATTTACAGTCTGGTATTACGGGGTTTCGGAATCTTGCTTTTTCAATACCCATTAAAAATACAAGTTTATTTTGGTATGTTTCTTTATCGATGCCATCCGCAGTCAATGCAGCAGCAGCCTGGCCAAAAGCTTCAACAATTAAAACACCCGGCATTACAGGGTTGCCAGGAAAATGTCCTTGAACAAAGAAGCTTTCTTTTTTTACATTAACTATAGCTGTGGCAGAAAAAAGTTTTTTAATATTTATTAACTCATCAATTAGAAGCATTGGCTCTCTATGTGGTAATAATTCAATTATTTGTTTTTTATCTAAAAAATTGCTCATAATAAAATTTATTGTAATTTAATATTTTTGACTTCAGTATCTAGTATTTTAAGAATAACATTTGTCAGGTCAAACTCTTTTTTTCCAATAATAATATTTTGCTTTGGTAATATTAAAGAAATTGAATTTTCTTTAGAATAATTTGCCAAAATTGGCGTTAAAATTTCAAGTATGTTTTTTTGTGCATCATTTTTTTTATTAGATAGTTCATTATTTAAGTCATTTCGCATTTTTTTATAATTAGACACATGTGTTTTAAATATCCTTATCTTTTTATTATACTCATTTTGATCAATAATCTTTTTTTGTTCAATAATTTTAGTTTCATCGTCATTTAATTTTTTTTCAATATTTTTAAAAGTTTTAATATTTTTTTGTTTTTGTACAGATAGTTGTTTGATTATAGATTTTCCAGCTAGTGAATTATTCATGATAAAATCCATATCTATAAAAAATATTTTTTCAGCTGATATAGAAATATTAAAATAAAATAATATATAAACAAAAAATATATATTTTAAATTTTTATTATAAAACACTAGAAAGTTGTACCTAAATTAAATCTAAATGTTTCAGTTATATCAGTTGACCCTTTTGTTATTGGCTGAGAAAAAGAAAAATTCAGTGGACCCACAGGTGTTAAGATATCAATGGCAATACCAGTTGCAGATCTAACTTTACTGCTATCTAGTGAGCTATCATAATCAACACCCCATACATTGGCTGCATCAATAAAAAATGAAAAATCTGTATTTTGAAATGAAGGTAATAAGTTTGGTAATGTGGCATTAAAATTGGCTGAAGAAACATTGTTACCACCAATAAAAACATTTTTATCATAAGGTCCAACCTTTCCAGATTCAAAGCCTCTTAGTTTATTACTAGGTATATTAAGTCTTTTAGATGTTCTGACATTTTCATTATTAAGTGTGTCTACTCTTCTAATAAAAAAACTAGTTTTTGTAACCATTTGTGAAATCTTTTTATACTTTGTAGTTTCAAATGAATTGGTTAACTCATAATTATCAGAAATTAGCGGTATATCTTGAGTAAATTTATTCCTATACCCTTCGTCTGGACGATATCTTTTGTTTCTTTTGTCATAATCTAGTGAATAATTAAAATAAGTATCAAAATAATCACCTTCTTGCTTTTTTATAGCACTTGAAGCATTATTAGTGGTTTCTAATTTTTCTAATTTCATTTTTATATCTGGTCTGAAATATAAATCCTCATATTGCTCAAATGAAGTACCAAATGACAAGCCTATATCTGAAGTTTTATAACCAAAGGTGGAGAGGTTATCAGTGGAAGTGCTGGTGACAGATGTAAAAAGTGTATTTTCCGAATAATTAAAATTTGGTTTTTCATATATAAAAATACCTTTAATGGAGTTATCTGAAAGTTGAATATTTGTATTTAGCTTAATTCCCCTACCAAGAAAATTATTTTCCTTAATGCCCCCACCTATAGTTCCTCCTGAGGTTCCAAAACCTGCACCTAGGGAGATTTCACCTGTTGGTTTTTCTTCTACTGTAAGATCTATAATTTTAAGATTTTTATTAGAACCTGCTGATATTTTTGGAACTACTTTTGCAAAAATATTTTTTGATTTAATGTTGTTTACTGACTTATTAAATAAAATTTCATTGAACGGATCTCCTTCATCAACTATGAAGGAATTCCTAATAACTTCCTCAAGTGTAAAAACATTTCCTAAAATATTAATTTTTTCTACATAAAATTTTTCTGTATCAACTAATGAAACTGAAATATTCAACTTATTATTATCAATGACTTTTTCTGATAGTGTGGCATCAATAAATTCATATTGTTTTGAAAGAGCTATTTTATCAACCTCCCTTAAAACTTTTTCAATTTTATCTAATGAATACTCTTTACCTGATAATTTATTAAGCGATTTATTAATTTTTTTAAAATATTTTGGGTCATAATTTTCAGATAGTACCAAATCTAATTCATTAAATTTAAATTTATTTCCTGCGTTAATATTAAAGGTTAATTTAAAAGATCCATTATTTTTAAATTCTATAAAAGAGTTAGTTACGTCAACATTATAATATCCATTATTTTTGTAATAATTTCTTATAAGTCTTTTGTCTAATTCAATACGATCATAGTTAAGGTAGACAGATTGGGATATAAATTTCCAAAATTTATTTTCATCTGAGGTTATAATACTCCTAAGTTTGCGATCTTTAAATACCTTGTCACCAATAAACTTAATCTCATTAATTTTTGCTTTTTTTCCAAGATCAATATCATAAATTAATCTAATCGAGTTTGTTTCCTCATTCTTGATAGATTTAGTTTTAATTTCAGAAAAGTAGTAGCCATTGGCTTTGATAATATTTTTAATTAAATTTAAGTCTAATAAAAAAGTACTTTCTAAGTATGACTTTCTACTTTTTAAACTTGTTTCCTCTAACAATAATTCATTTAATTTTGAACTTTTTACTCCATTAAATTCTATGTCTTCTATAATCGGGTTTTCGACTACATTAATATTAAGGATGGAGTTATTTATCTCTAATTTAATTTCTTTAAAGAAATCTGTACTGTATATATTTTTTAAAACACTATTTAATTCTTCTTGAGTATAGTCTACATTGAATTTAATATTACCAAATACAATTATAGATTCTCTTGATAGTCTTTTGTTACCAGAAACTTCTACATCGGTGATAATTTCAGCTGAAACGTATGATGTTATAAAGAAAAAAATAAAAATAAGTTTTAATAAAATTTTAAACATAAGAACTTATATATCCAAAGTATCTATTTTCAAACTTACATAATTACTCAAATTGTAGATATCATTAATATTTTTGGGAATAATGTGCTTATATTTTAGAAATTCTTTCTTGTTAATAAACTTTAGTAAAATTATAGAGATATCTAAAAATTGTATCTTTTGATCTAAGTACATTTTTACTAGCCTGTCATTTGCTGTAACAATTACTGTTTCAAATAAAGAGTTAATTTTTGGAAGCCCATTAATAATTTTAACTACAGGAAATTTATCTAGATCCACATCTTCAAAATTTAGATTATTAAGAATTGAAAAGTCTAATTTTTTTGTTTTAATAATATTATTAGTATTTTCATATAATGAATTAAATATTGGAATAGTCATATTGGTGTCATGGATCAAAATTTTAGTTAGTCCATTTGTAAATTTAACAATAGCATGAACGTAGGATTTAGAGTGTATTAAAATTTTTAAATCCTTATAGCTAAGATCAAATATTTTCTTCGCTTCCATGATTTCAAAAACTTTATTCATAAGTGTCGCTGAATCAATTGTAATTTTATTACCCATCTTCCAATTGGGATGATTTAAAGCTGATTTAATCGTTATTGATTTGAATTTTTCAATTGGGTAATTTTTAAATGGTCCACCTGATGCAGTGATATAAATCTTTTCGATTTTGTCTTTTTTAATACCACCAATTAGTGAATAAATAGAAAAATGTTCTGAATCAATTGGAATAAAATGTGTTTTGTTTTCTATTAATTTTTTTTTGATCAACGGCCATCCACAAATTATTGATTCTTTGTTGGCAATTGCAATAGTTTTTGTGAATTTTATTAATTTTAATGTTGGCTCTAAACCATCTAGACCTGAAATTGCACTCATGGTATAATCAATTTTTTTTTTATTAAAGATTTTATTTAGTGAGTCAAAATTATTATATATATTTATATTTTTTTTAACTAATTTATTTTTTAGATATAAAAAACTTGTCTTGTCTTTAATAATAATATTTTTAACTTTAAAAATTTTAATTTGTTTTAATAATTCATCAGTATTTTTGTTTATACTTAAAAGTGATATTTCAAAATGGTTTTTGTTATTTTTTAGAATGTTAATAAGACATTTTCCAATTGATCCAGTTGATCCAAGTATTGCAATTTTTTTTTTCATGCTTGTAGATAAATAAATATAAAGAACCCAAAGGGTATTGCAAAAATCATTCCATCAATTCTGTCTAGTACCCCCCCATGACCAGGCAGTAAGTCGCTAGAGTTTTTGACATTTGCGGTACGTTTTAAAAGAGATATAAATAAGTCACCTAATTGAGAAATTAGAGAAATAAATAAAGTAATTATAAATAATTTTAGAAAATGGTAATTATCAAAATATTCAATAAACAAAGGTATTAAAATAATTGAAAAAATTATAGAACCAATCGCACCTGATACAGTCTTTTTTGGACTAATTTTTGTTAATTTCCTACCCTTAAATATTTTTCCTATAATTAAACCGCCTGTGTCAGACATAATTGACACTAAAATTGAATAAATTATAAATATTTCATACTCAGGGTTTCTAGATTTGATAACGATTATTAAATAAACCAAGATAAATAAATATAACAATGAAAGTGTTTTATATAATAATCTTAAAATCTTGTCTTTATTACTGTTATTAGAAAAAATTTTTGATATTAAGGCATAAAATTCTATCCATGCAATCAAAGAAAAAAAAAGTACAGATATTATTAGAACGTATGTGTAAAAAAACATCGTTGTTAAAAGAAATAACAAAATAACTGATGTTATAATTCTTTTTTTAAGCTCTAGATTCACTAAATCGCTCCAAAGTTTCTTTTAATTTTTTTGAATTGTTTAATAATTTTTTTGTAATCATTTTTATTAAAGTCAGGCCATAATTTTTTTTCAAAAAATATTTCAGTATATGCTAGTTGCCATAATAAAAAATTACTCAATCTTTGTCGGTTACCTGTCCTAATTAATAATTCTGGATTTGGAATTCTTTTTGTATATAGATTTTGATTAATATTTTTTTCTGTAATTTTTTTTTTTTTAATATTGATTTTTCTAATTGCATTAATAATTTCTTCTTTTGAACCATAGTTTAATGCTATATTAATTTGTAATTTTCTGTTTTTTGATGTTTTTTTTTCCGAACTTATCAATAATTTTTGTAATTTAGCGGAAAGTCTTTTTTTATCACCAATAACATATAATTTTATTTCATTTTTAATAAGATTATCTATTTTCTTTAATAAAAAATTTTCTAACAGAGTAAATAAGAATGAAATTTCTTTTTTTGGTCTTTTCCAATTTTCAGTTGAAAATGTATATAATGTTAAGAATTTTATTTTTTGATTAATTGTTTCTTCAATTATTGACTCTACAGTATTTAAACCCTCTTTATGGCCTGAATTCCTTGAACCTTTATTTTTTAAGCCCCATCTACCGTTACCATCCATAATAATGGCAACATGCTTAATTGGGCTCATATCGTCATAATTTCATTTTCTTTAGCTTCAACTTTTTCATCTATTGTTTTAATATGATCATCAGTAAAAACTTGGACAATTTTTTCAAATTTTTTTTCATCATCTTCACCAATATCTTTATTTTTTAGTAAAGCTTTTAAATCATCATTGGCTTCCCTTCTAATATTTCTAATTGAAATTTTACATTTTTCTCCAGTTGATTTAATAATTTTTTTCATTTCCATTCTTCGTTCTTCACTTAAATCTGGCACGGGTAATCTAATTAATTGACCATCAACTTGTGGGTTAAGGCCTAATTCAGACTTCTTAATCGCTGAATCAACTAACTGAACATTGTTTAAATCCCAAACTTGAATATTAATCATTCTAGACTCTGGGGTTGTGATACTTGCAACTTGATTAATTGGCATTGATTGGCCATAGACATCAACTTTAATCAGATCAAGCATACTTGCATTAGCTCTTCCAGTTCGAAGAGATGTTAGTTCTTTTGCAAAAACCTCAATGGTTTTATCCATTTTTTGATTATATGTTTTTTCATTAAACATTTATTCACCAATTTTTAATCTATAGAAATCTTTAATCTTTAAATCACTTATACTAAGATCTTTTACGATGTCTTGCACCTTCTTTTTAGGTTCCATAACCCATGCCTGTGTTAACAGTGCATTTTCTTCTTTGAATTTATTGATTTTACCTAGACTAATTTTTTGTGCTATCTCATCCGTTTTTCCTAAGTTTTTTAATTCTTCAGCAATAAGTTCTTGTTCTTTTTGCAATACATTTTTGTCAATGGAGTTTGAATCTATAGCTAAAGGGTTTGATGCAGCTACATGCATCGCAAGGTGGTTACCAAAAGATTTAATCGCTTCCGACTTATCATTTGTTTCAATAGACACTATAACTGCTAATTTAGATAAATTATCTTTAACAACTGAATGTAAATAATTAAAATTTTTAGCCCCAGCGTGTTGAAAAGTTTTAACTCTACCGACTGTAATTTTTTCACCCATTTTAGCAATCAAAGAAACAAGACTATCTTCAACAGTTTGACCGTTTGACATGGGTGATTTATTTAATTTTTCTAGATTTGAGTCATTTTGATTGTTCAGTTCACTTAATTCTTTAGCAAACGAAACAAAATCATTATTTTTTGCAACAAAGTCAGTTTCACAATTTAACTCAATAACTGAAGTTTTATTTTCATCTCCACTAGTAGCTACAACACCTTCTTTTGCATCTCTAGACATTTTTTTAGAAGCTTTAGAAATGCCTTTAATTCTCAAAATTTCAATAGCTTTATTCAAATCACCCAAAGATTCTTTAACAGCTAAATTGCAATCTTTAAAACCTGCTCCAGTAGCCTCTCTTAATTGTTTAACTTTCTCTATATCACTCATATTAATTCAATTTTACCTTTTCATTTTTAGAAAATTTAGCATCTAATTTTTCTCTATCCAATTCTTGTACAGTTTTAGCAATTACTTCTTTTGTCTTAACAGCATCTAATTTGGGTTTTTCCTCAGTAGATGGCGCAGCTTTTTTTGCATTTTCAATAGTTTCTTTTACCAAGTTGCAGTAAAGATCAATTGCTCTTCTAGCATCATCGTTTCCTGGAATTGGAAATTCTATTCCATCTGGATTTGAGTTACTATCTAAAATTGCTACGATTGGAATTCCTAATTTTGATGACTCCGCTATAGCCAAAGATTCATAATTTGTATCAATAATAAAAACTAAATCAGGAATTTTTTTCATTTCAGCAATTCCACCAAGTGATCTTTCAAGTTTATCTTTTTTAACACTCATTTTAAGAAGTTCTTTTTTTGTAAAACCTCTATTTTCAGCTACTAAATCAGCCTCATATTTTTTCATCTTCTTAATTGAGCCAGATATTGTGCCCCAGTTAGTAAGCATTCCTCCTAACCATCTGTAATTTACAAAGTATTGACCAGTTTCTTTTGCAACTTCTGCAATAGCCTCTGATGCTTGTTTTTTAGTAGATACAAAAAGAATTTTTCCATTATTGGCAATCGTATTGTAAACTTTTTCTAAAGCTACGTTTGTTAATTCTAATGTTTGAGTTAAATCTATAATGTGAATTGAATCTCTTTTACCAAAAATATATTTTTTCATTTTTGGGTTCCATCTTAAGGTCTTGTGACCTAGGTGAACTCCTGCTTCTAATAGTTGTTGGATAGTAAGACTTGGTATTTTCATATTTATTCCCGGTTAAG
>MDTF01013716.1_pt1 | contig 12269 bp, 9 predicted proteins | sample 811191 | NCBI WGS metagenome assembly MDTF01 (sample SAMN05326649, study PRJNA326480) | marine metagenome | isolation source: seawater | place: Southern Ocean | collected 2011
AAATATTTTTTGTGTGGACGTTTCAGTAAATCCAGGCCCTTCATCTTTTACTAATATAACAAAATTATTACTAGTTTCATTTATTTCAATTTCTATTTTATTATTATTGTTACTAAATGATATAGAGTTGTCTAATAAATTAGCAAAAACTTGCTCTAATCTATTTTCAATCCCAAAAATAAAAAGTTTTTTGTTTTTTGTTCTTTTATAAATTACATTTATTTCTATTTTTTTATTTTGACTATTTAAATTTTGTTTGAAATCATCAACTATATTTAAAATTATTTCATTTAAATCAACCTTGCTCATTTTTTCTCTAGATAATGCCGCTTCATCTTTTAACATTTGTGAATAATCTGTTATTAGTCTCTCTATTCTTTCAACATCATGATTTACAATTTTAAGTAATTTTTCTCTTTCTTGTTGATCGTGTGTTTTATCTAGAAGCTCTGAAGCACCTTTTAAAGAGGCAAGTGGGTTTCTAATTTCGTGAGCAAGATCAGTAGAGAATGTTTCTGCTCTATTAGTTCTTTTTTGCAGATCTGAAGTCATCTCATCTATTGACTGTGTTAGTTTTCCAATTTCATCCTCTCTAACAAAAAGGTTTCTTACATTGATAGGTTTGTCTGCTTTTGCTTTAATAGATTCAGTAAACATAACTAAAAATTTAATTGGTTTTAAAATGTATTTATTTAAAAAAAGTGAAAAAATCAAAATCACTAAAGCAACAGCTAAAACAGTCCTGATAATAAAATTTTTTCTTTCACTAACAGCAAATAGTATGTCATTCGCTTGCTCGGATACAATTATATATCCAACTTGCTTTCCGTTTATATTAACGGCGTCTAAAGTGCTCACAAAATAATTATCATTAATTTTGTTTTCTACAACTAGTGGATATTTTTGAAATTTGCTTAGAATATTACTTTTTATTAAATTTTGAGTTTTTAATTTTTTTGCGTTAAAAGTTTTTTTTAGTTGCTTTTCAGTTTTTCTATTACCTTTATCCATATCTTCTTGAATAATTAAATCTGTTTTAGAAAAGACACCCTGATCTAAATCAAGAATATTTGTGTCTCCTATAATGTTGCCTTTAAAATTATAAAATTGAACTCTATCTAAACCTTGAAAAAGGAATCTAGTAGATAGTAAAAAAAAATTTATATTTTCTTTGTCAAAAATTACATTTAATCTATTTAAATGATTTGAAGTATTTTCAATTATAACTAAATGATTTGCAGTCCGTTGTTTGATTAAATTAGGTTGAACAGCTTTTAGATATAAAATAGTAAATAGTCCTAAAATTGAAAATACGGATAAATTAAATAATAAAAATTTTTTTAAGATTGATACAGATTTTTTTCTCTTCATTAATTAACATTCCATCGATATCCACTTCCATATCTAGTTTCAATTGCTGAAAATTTTTCATCCACCCTCTTAAATTTTTTTCTAATTCTTTTAACGTGACTATCAATCGTTCTATCTTCTATTTCTGTATTTTCCTTATATGCAATATCCATCAAATGTGCTCGCTCCTTTATAACGCCTGGCCTTTTAGCTAATTCTTTTACTATTAAAAATTCAGTGGTTGTCAATTTATCGGGTAAAGCTTTTCCGTTCCATTCACATTCTAGTTGAGAGGGATCGAGTTTTAGCTTGCCGTGAGAAATTAAATTTTTTGTATCATCTGATACATCGGTTTTTTTTCTTAATTGCACTCTTATTCTTTCTACGAGAACCTTCATTGAGAACCCTCCTGATTTCTTTACAAAGTCATCCGCACCTAATTTTAAACCCAAAAGTTCATCTACCTCATCGTCTTTAGAAGTTAAAAAAATTATAGGGATTGACATTTTTTTTCTAAGTCTCTTAAGTAGTTCTTCTCCATCCATTCTAGGCATTTTTATATCTATCACTGCTAAATCAGGCGTATTTCGTGTAAGCCCAATTAGAGCTGTTTCACCGTCTATATAAGTTTGAACTTTATATCCCTCTCTTTCAAGTGCTATACTTATGCCTGTAAGAAGATTTCGATCGTCGTCAACTAATGCTATTGTTTGAACCATACAACACTTTAATAATTATAATTAAATTGTCAAAATTTAAGGCTTTTTTAATCAAATTAGTGTGCTTCATCCCAATTATACCCCGAATTTATGCTAACCTCCAGTGGAATAGAAAACATGTGATGTTCAGAACTTGAGACGGACACCATTATGTTTTTAATGGCTTTTGTAACATAATCTTTGTCACTCTCTAAACATTCAAAAATTAATTCATCATGGATCTGTAATAACATTTTTGTTTTAAATTTTTTATTTTCATTAATTAATTGATCTGCTTTCATCATAGCCAATCTTATAACGTCCGCCGCAGAACCTTGGATTGGAGCATTAATAGCGGCCCTTTCTTGAAAGCCTCTAACACTAAAATTTTTATCATTAATACCTTTTAAATGTATTCTTCTTCCAAATATATTGCTAACATATCCTTGTTTTCTACAAGTTAATATTGTCGAATTCATGTATTCTTTAATTTCAGGAAATTTTTTGAAGTATGAGTTTATAAATTCTAACGCTTCCTGATTTGAAACTGAGATTTGTTTTGCTAATCCGTATTGAGTTATTCCGTATATAACTCCAAAATTAATAGCTTTTGCTTTTCTTCTTAAATCATTGCTTACTTTATTTATGGGTACGTTAAAAACCTGGCTCGCTGTCAAACTATGAATGTCTTCCTTGTTTTTAAAAGCTTTTTTTAATTCTTTTACATCGGCTATATCAGCTAAAATTCGCATTTCGATTTGATTATAGTCTGCAGATATTAAAATATTCTTTTTTTCAGAAATAAAAGCTTTTCTTATTTCTCTTCCATCCTCTGTTTTAATTGGTATATTTTGTAAATTAGGATCACTTGATGCCAATCTGCCAGTATTAGTTGCTGCCAGTAAAAAAGAAGAGTGCACTCTTTTTGTTTTTTTATTTACATGGCCTTGTAAGGCATCTGAGTATGTGTTTTTTAGTTTTGACAACTGCCTCCAGTCTAAAATTAAATTAGGAAATTCATGTCCTTTGTCGGCGAGATCTTCAAGCACCTTTGCATTTGTAGCAAGGCTTCCTTTCTTAGTTTTTTTTAATTTTGCAATTTTTAATTCATTATAAATTATTTCCCCAAGCTGTTTTGGAGAACCAATGTTAAATTTTTTTTTCGCTAAAGAGTATATTTTACTTTCAATTTTTATAAGCTTACTTTTAAATTTTTTAGACAATTTTTTTAGGCAAAGGTCGTCCACCTTAATGCCATTCATCTCGAGTCGAGAGAGCAATTTTACCATTGGTTTTTCGAAAGTTTCGTATACTCTGTTTAATTTTTCATTGTCCAGCCTAGATTTTAAATAATTATAAAGTCTAAATGTAACATCTGCATCTTCCGCGGCGTATTCGGTTGCTTTGTCTAACTCTATGTCAGAAAAATTTAATTGCTTTTTACCAGTTCCAACCAAGTCTTTGTATGAAATAGTTTTGTGACCCAAGTGAGTTTCAGAAAGCGTGTCTAGATTATGCCTATTAACTCCTGCGTCCAGCACATATGAGATAAGCATAGTATCTTCTATTGGCCCCACTTCGATATCGTTTTGTTTTAAGACGGTGTAGTCAAACTTAATATTTTGTCCTATTTTTTTAATACTCGGATCCTCTAAAATAGGTTTTATTTTTTTTAATACATCTTTTTTTCTCAAACATTTAAAATTTTTATGTCCCAAAGGTATATAGCAGGCTTTATTTGGGCTATAGCAGAACGAAATTCCTATAAGCTCTGCTTCTTTTGGATCTAATGAAGAAGTTTCTGTGTCGACAGCAATTAACGCCTTCTGATTCAAGATGTTTATCCAAGAATCAAGAGTTTTTTCATTAGTGATGCTAATATATTTTTTAATGTTTATTTTAGAAAGTTCTTTTTTTTCAACACCTAAATCATCAGATATCTCATCAGCTTCTCCATAAAAGCTTATTGCTCGGCTTAGTAATCTGTTGAATTCCATGTCTCTAAAGAAGTCGTACAGTTTTTTTGTGTTAACTTTTTTCATTATAAAAGTTCTTGGATCATCTTTAACTGGAACATCATTCTTTAGAGTGACCAATTTTCTACTTAATAAAGCTTTGTCTTTATTATTTATTAGAGATTCTCTTCTTTTATTTTGAGGTATTTCTTCAGCTTTTTTTAACAAAACATCTAATGATTTATATTTATTTATAAGTTCTGAGGCTGTCTTAATTCCTATTCCTGGTACACCCGGCACATTATCAGACGAGTCACCTGCTAATGATTGAACGTCTATAACTTGATTGGGCCTTACTCCAAATTTTTCTAAAACTTCTTTTTCTCCTAGCACTTTGCTTTTCATAGGATCGTACAGCCTGACTTTATTAGAAACTAATTGCATCAAGTCTTTATCAGAAGAAATAACTGTAACTTTTGCTCCTGCTTCAACAATCATTTTTGCATAAGTTGCAATTAAATCATCCGCTTCATAATTGAGAAGTTCTATAGACGGTAAATTAAAAGCTAAAACAGCCTTTCTAATATACTCAAACTGCGGGGCTAAATCATCAGGAGCCTCGCTTCTGTTTGCTTTATACTCGCTATAAATATCGTTTCTAAAATTTTTTCTAGCAGAATCAAATATGACAGCAAAATGAGTTGGTTTGTGAATTGAGTCGTCTACCCTTGAGTCTTCTAATAATTTAAAAAGCATAGAGCAAAATCCACTTACAGCTCCTGTTGGCAAGCCATCGCTTTTTCTTGTGAGTGGTGGCAAAGCATAATAGGCACGAAAAATGTATCCCGATCCATCTATTAAATAAAAATGGTCTGTTTTTTTTAGTGAACTCATATATATATAATACCTCAAATACGTAATGATAATAAAATAAACTATGAGTAAAATAGCTTTAACTGTTGAAAATCTTACAAAAATTTATTCAACAAATAAAAAAAATATTCCCGCGAAAGCTTTAAATAATTTAAGTTTTAACGTCGAACAAGGTGAGGTGTTCGGCCTGTTGGGGCCAAACGGTGCTGGTAAAACAACTTTTTTAAGTATTCTTGGAGGCACAGTTATCAAATCTGGAGGTAAGGTTAATGTATGGGGATTTGATCTTGATGAAAATCCTAGGCAGGTTAGAGCTTCTATTGGAATTGTGCCTCAGGAAGTAAATTTAGATGCTTTTTTTAGCCCAAAAAAATTACTTGAACTTCAGGCTGGTCTTTATGGAGTTCCAAAAAAAGACAGGATTACAGACATGATTCTAAAAATGGTGTCTTTGAGTGATAAAGCAAATGCGTATTCTAGAAGTTTGTCTGGTGGAATGAAAAGAAGACTGCTTATCGCAAAAGCTATGGTCCACCAACCACCTATTTTAGTTTTGGACGAGCCAACCGCTGGTGTTGATGTGGAGCTTAGAAAAAATCTTTGGGACAATGTTAAAGAGTTAAATAAACAAGGAGTGACAATTATATTAACTACTCACTACCTTTCTGAAGCTCAAGAAATGTGTGATAGAATAGCAATAATTGACAAAGGGAATTTAGTTGCATTAGATACTACTCAAAAACTCCTAGATAGAATTCAAACAAAAAAGGTGATTTTTAAAATAAATAAATCTAATATTAATAAAGAATTAAAGCTAGACGGAATAAAGTTTAAGTTCAATTCTAGCGATACAATAACAGCAATTTATGAAAAAAATTCTCATAAATTTGAAGATATTTTAAAATTTCTAAGAAAAAACAACTTTGAAATACTGGATATCACTACAGAAGATGGTGATTTAGAAGATGTTTTTGTGCAACTCACAAATAACTAGATTTTAATGAAAAAAACAGTAAAAATAGTTTATGGAATTAACAAAAAATATTAAAGAGTCTCAAATTTTAAAGAATGTACTAATTGCCTTAATTGGAACTATTTTGTTGGCCGTATCTTCAAAAATTAGAATTCCTTTTTATCCTGTGCCTATGACAATGCAAACTTTTATGGTTTTAGCGATAGGAGTTACACTGGGGTGGAGGCTAGGTGTTGCGACACTTGCACTTTATTTATTTGAAGGGATTATTGGCCTGCCTGTTTTTTCTGGTACCCCAGAAAAAGGAATTGGTTTTATTTATTTTACAGGTCCTACCATGGGTTATTTGATAGGTTTTCTTTTTGCAGCTTTTTTTTCTGGTTTTTTCAATTACAGCAAAAACATTTTAACAAACTTTGTTAAATTAGCTTTTTCTACAAGCTTAATTTATATTTTTGGAATGTTGTGGCTAGGTCATCTCATTGGTTGGGACAAACCAATCTTTAGTCTCGGCGCACAACCGTTTTTATTAGCTGAGCTATTAAAAATTCTTTTAATAACGCTTGCCATACCAAAATTAAAAAGAATTGTTTAGAATTTACCTTGGGGATCGTTTTGATAAAATTCTTTGAAGAGTTCTTCTGTGCATTTTTAACCTTCTAGCTGTTTCAGAGACGTTTCTGTTACATAGTTCAAAAACACGATGAATGTGCTCCCATTTTACACGATCAGCAGACATGGGGTTCTCAGGAGGCTTAGCGTTTGACTCTGGTGCTGCAAGCAAAGCAGATTCAACATCGTCAGCGTCCACAGGCTTTGCTATATAATCTATTGCTCCAGCCTTAACAGCTGCAACAGCTGTCGGAAGATTCCCGTATCCGGTTAACATCACTATCCTGCTGTCTTTCTTAACTTTAGAAAGCTCTTTAATTACGTCTAGTCCATTACCATCCTCAAGTCGAAGGTCTACAACAGCGAAGTAAGGAGGTTTATCTTTGACAATATTTAGGCCTTCTGCAACACTTTTAGCTTCTTTTACAACGAAACCTTTCTTTTCCATAGCTCTAGCGAGCCTTCCTCTCAAAGGATCGTCATCATCAAGTATGAGCAATGATTTATCATCAAAGTCAGTGATATTTAGTTGTACTGGTCGCTGTTTTGTATTTATCATATAACGTTTATATGGCCATGCTTACTAAAATTTCAAGCTTATTTTAATGTCTTTTTTTCTTTACATAAAGTCATAAAAACTTTAAATCCGAAAAGATAAGGTTTTTTTATGTAAATTTTTTAGAAACCTTTCTGTGTAAATAATAGAGGGACACATAAGATGCGAAAATTTAAAGATGTTAACGAAGTAGTTAATTTATTAAAACCAGATTATCCTGTATATTGCATACGGCCAGAGTCTATAAAAACATCTGTAGATTTTTTTAAAAAATCTTTTCCTGGCGATGTTCTTTATGCAGTTAAAACAAATCCTAATAAAAAAGTTTTAAAAAGTATTATTGCGAACGGAATAAGTAGTTTTGATGTTGCTTCTATAAATGAGATTAAACTGATTAAAGATTTAAAACCTGAAGCTAATTTGTATTTTATGCATACGGTCAAAAGCAGGGAAGATATTTCTGAGTCTTATTTTAAATTAGGGGTTAAAAATTTTGCTCTAGATTCTAAAGATGAACTGCTGAAAATTCTCGAGGCAACAAGACATGCTAAGGACTTAAATTTATATGTAAGAATTGCAATATCAAATGAACATGCAGAAATTGATTTATCTAGGAAATTTGGCGCATTACCAAGTGAGGCTTTGGGCCTTGTAAGGCTTTGTAAAGAACACTCAAATAAACTTGGGATAAGTTTTCATGTTGGATCTCAGTGCATGCATAGAATTTCATTTTCAAAAGCTATAAATGAAGTTGGCAATATAATTAAAAAAACAAAAATTATTCCAGATGTAATTAATGTTGGGGGTGGCTTTCCTTCGGTTTATCCAAACTTAAACCCCGAACCTTTAATAAACTACATAAACGAAATTAATAAAGCATTTTTAAATCTTAACCTTCCTATAAAACCAAAATTAATCTGCGAACCAGGAAGATCAATTGTTGCTGAAAGTGGATCAACAATAGTGAAAGTTATATTGAGGAAAAAAAATAGACTTTATATTAATGATGGAACTTACGGAACTCTTTTTGATGCAGGTGTTCCAAATTTAGTTTTGCCAAGTAGAATGTTATCGAAAGGAAGAATTAAATCAAAAAAACTTACAGCTTTTAGTTTTTTTGGTCCAACTTGTGATGGTTTAGATTATATGAAGGGACCTTTCTTGTTACCAAATAATATCAAAGAGGGTGACTATATCGAGTTGGGTCAACTGGGAGCTTATGGTTTAACTTTTAGAACTAAATTTAATGGATTTTATTCAGATCATATTTTTGAGGTTAACGATAAACCAATAATTTCAATTTACGAAGATTCTAGTAAAGTTAATTACTTGGTAGCCTAATGAATAAAAAAAATGATCCTTCCATTGGGCGCAATAAAAAATCACTTTTAAATAAACCAGTAGAACATATAGACATAACTTCGTTTGATGCTCGTAAGATTATTGATTCCATGAGTAAAATGTCTTTTACATCAAGGGACACGGCTAACGCGGCTGGAATTTTTAATGAAATGATCTCTGATAAAAATTGTTCAATCTTTCTTACTTTGGCAGGTTCTACCTCTGCCGCTGGATGTATGAAGCTCTATACAGATCTTGTAAAATACAACATGGTTGATGCAATAGTGGCAACAGGCGCCTCTATAATTGATATGGATTTTTTTGAAGCATTAGGTTTTAAGCATTATCAAGGATCACAATTTCACGATGATACGGATCTGAGAAAAAATTACATAGATAGAATCTATGATACCTACATTGATGAGGAAGAGTTACAGGCCTGCGATAAAACAATCTGTGATATTGCTAATGCACTTAAACCTAAAGTATACACCTCACGAGAGTTTATAAGAGAGATTGGTAAATATTTGAAAACAAATGCAAAGAAAAAAAATTCTTTAATAGAAACTGCCTATGACAATAATGTTCCGATATTCTGCCCCGCTTTTACAGATAGCTCAGCTGGTTTTGGTCTAGTTATGCACCAGGAACAAAATCCAAACAATCACATTACAATAGACTCTATAAGAGAATTCAGAGAATTAACTGAGATTAAATTACAATCAAAACAATCTGGTCTACTAATGATTGGAGGGGGTGTACCAAAGAATTTTGTTCAAGACACCGTTGTCTGTGCTGAGTTGTTGGGGAAAAAAGTTGACATGCATAAATACGCAATACAAATCACTGTTGCCGATACAAGAGATGGTGCTTGTAGTAGCTCAACCTTAAAGGAGGCGAGTTCGTGGGGCAAGGTTGATGCAACCAAAGAGCAAATGGTTTTTGCAGAAGCTACTAGCGTGCTTCCTCTGATAGTAAGTGACGCGTATCATCGAGAAAACTGGAAAAAAAGAGATAAGAAAAACTTCTCAAAAATATTTAAATAAAAATAGGATAGAATTGAAATACCTTTCAGATAAAAATGGTTTCCTTGGCTGCGATATAAATAAAAATATTGATAATAAGGTTATTGTAGTTCCATTTGGCTTAGAAAAATCGGTAAGTTATGGTGGAGGGACTAAAAATGGACCGAAAGAAATTATAAAAGCATCTCACCAGGTCGAATTATTTGATGAAGAATTAAACAAAGAACCTTATAAATATATTGGAATTAAAACTCTCAAGCCATTCCTAATTAAGCGAAGTCTTAGAGATGCTATTAATCAATTAGGAGAAATAAACAAAGAAATTATATCAAAAAATAAATTCCCTTTAGTTCTTGGAGGAGAGCATTCTTTAACACCTGGATCAATAAAACCTTTTGTCGCTAAATACGATGAATTAACTATACTACATTTTGATGCTCATGCAGATTTACGTGAAGAATATAATGGAGAAAAATTTTCCCATGCATGTGCAATAAAAAGATGTTTAGATTTTAAAAATGTCAAAGTTGTTTCTTTTGGGGTGAGAAATCTCTCTGCTTTAGAAATGGATTTCTATAAAAAAAATCAAAAAAGAATTAAAATTTTTTGGGGTAAGGATAAACATAAGTGGAATATAAAACAAATTTCTAAACTATTTTTAAATAAAAACGTTTATATAACTTTTGATGTAGATGGATTTGATTCAAGTATAATGCCAGCAACAGGTACGCCTGAACCAGGTGGTTTTTTGTGGGAAGATGTTATTCCTATTATCAAAACTGTTTGCAAAAAATCTAATATAGTTGGTGCAGACATAAATGAACTAGCTCCAATTAAAAATTTTGTTTCCTATAACTTTTTAGTGGCTAAATTGGCTTATAAGATATTATCTTATGTCTTTGAGTTTAAAGAATAGAAGTTAGTTTTCCAGCTTCCCAGGAAATTAAAACTACTGCTCCACCGTATTTACTGTTATTAAAAAAATTTAGTTTTGCTCCCTGTCTTTCTAATAAAGTTTTACCTAAAAAAGTTCCTAGTCCCAAGCCTGACTTATTGTAGATTTTTTTAGACTTAGATTTTATATAAGGTTCTCCCAATACGTTAATTACGTCTTCAGGAAAACCTGGGCCATCATCATTTATTTGAACGCATATAGTTTTATTATTGCTTAGAATTACAACTTCAATTTGTTTGTTTGAAAATTTTACCGCGTTACCTATAAAATTTCTTAAGCCGTAAATAATTTCTGGGGATCTTTTAATTTCAATTTTGTTTTTATCATTACTAGTTTCAAGTTTTATTTCTTTGTCAGAAGTTTCTATGAATGATCTTAGAATTTCAACTAGCAAATCCTCCAATTTTACTGCATTAATAAAAGAATCTTCAACTATTTTTTTTTGAGATATTTTTTTGAGTATATTTCCACACCTTTTTGTCTGACTTATTAGCAAGTCTAAATCTTTTGAGTGCTTGGACTCTCTTCCTATTTCTTTTCTTAATTCTTTTGCAACTACTGAGATTGTTGCTAAGGGGGTTCCCAAAGAATGGGCTGCCGCAGCAGCTTGTCCGCCCAAAGATTCTAGTTCATATTCTTTGCCGATAACTTGTTGTAATTTATTTAATGCTTCAGATCTTTTTTTAGTCTCACCTGAGAATCTTATTCCAAAATAACTTAAAAAAATTAAACCTACTACTATTGAAATTAACATTCCATATAGGTAAAAAACAGGAAAGTTTAAACCGTACTCAACTACACCTGGTAAAGGTAAATAAAATTTCGTTAAAGTAGACAGTGAAATAATAGTCACCAACCCAAGTATTATAGTAGTTCCCATGCTTAAGAAAGTCGATGAAACGATTGCTGGCACAATGAGTAGTAACGAAAATGGATTGGCAATTCCTCCTGTCAAATACAGTAATATACTTAATTGACAAATATCATAAATAAGAAACAGGGCAGAATATGTATCCTTTAATTGATTTATTTTAATTTTAAATTGAAGAAATAAGTTTGTAATTAATCCCACTATGATTATCAAATGACACAGTGTTATAAAAAACGCTAATTCTAGATAGAAGTGAACTAAATTAATTGCAATTAACTGGCCTGCTAAAGCTATCCACCTTAGATTAACTAGGGTTCCTTTATCTAAATGAAGATTTTCTTCTAATCTAAATAGAGTAGAAAAATTCATATTCAAGTTTATATATCTAGGCTGGCAACGTCTAAAGCATTGCTTGTTATGAATTCTTTTCGTGGCGCCACATCGTCTCCCATAAGTATTTCAATTAATTTCTGATCATCTTTTGATTTTTCTTTTGTACCCTTAGAGTATTGAACTCTCAACATTGTTCTGTTTTCTGGATTTAGTGTGGTGTCCCATAGCTCCTCAGGATTCATTTCTCCTAGACCCTTAAATCTTTGAATTGAAAGTTTACTTCTTTGTTCTTGTAAAAGTTTTTGAAATTCTAATGAATTTTTTTTAGCTTTTTTATCTTGCTTTCCGACAAGGCTAATTATGTGTTCTTCTAAACTTTTTTCATCCTTTATATAAATACTTTTATTTGCTCTTGTTACCTTGAACAATGGAGGTTGGGCTAAATATAGATGTCCATTTTCTATTAGTTGATTGAAGGGGTGGTTGTTAAAAAAAGTCAGCAGAAGTGTTCTTATGTGAGAACCGTCAACGTCCGCATCTGTCATGATAATAATTTTATCATATCTCAAATTATCTATTTTAAAATCTTTAGAACCAGTACCTAGTGCGTTAATTAGAGTAACTATTTCGTTTGAAGACATCATCTTAGCTAAAGCTTTATTGTTATTATCCTCACTATTAGAGCCATTTTGTTTATTGCTTGGTTTTACAAATGTGTTTAAAATTT
>MDTF01000531.1_pt1 | contig 12267 bp, 11 predicted proteins | sample 811191 | NCBI WGS metagenome assembly MDTF01 (sample SAMN05326649, study PRJNA326480) | marine metagenome | isolation source: seawater | place: Southern Ocean | collected 2011
AATATTTAAATCTTTATCAAACCAATTAATAGTTTTTTCACTTTTCTTATTTTGATAATTTGTAAGTTTATATGAGACAATGCAATTTTCTGAAAGACACATAAATCCATGAGCAAACCCTTTTGGTATGAAAAGCGCATTTTCAGATTTATCTGACAATATTACAGACACATGTTTGCCGAAAGTTTTAGAATTAACCCTTAAATCAACAGCCACATCAAAGATTTTACCTTTTAATACGGTAATTAATTTATCTTGAGGATCAATTAATTGCATGTGTAGACCTCTCAAAACATTTTTTTTTGAAAAAGATATACAGTCAAATTTAAAGTTTTGATTTTTAAATGAATTTTTTTTAAAAACTTCTTTAAAATGACCACGATTATCATAAAAAATTTTTGATTTTAGAATTTTAACACCTTTAATTTTTGTATTTTTTAATTCCATCGAACCTATAAAAGCTATTTTTAAAGATATTATTATACTATATTATTTTCTATAGTAAAAGTATAAGCGTTTTGGAGAGATGGCTGAGCGGTTTAAGGCGCACGCTTGGAAAGTGTGTGTGCTGTCAAAGGTACCGTGGGTTCGAATCCCACTCTCTCCGCCATAAATGAAAAATTAAAAATGTAAAAATTATTTATTACTTATTGTGTAATATGGTAAAAATAAAAGCGTTAAAATTGGAAATAAGTGTTGAAATATGAGGCTTATTTAAGAAAAAATAATTAATTTAATCAATTAAAATTGATCATTTTTCAAAAAAAAATGATATAAATTTATTTTCCATAAATTTAAAAAATGACAAATAAATCAACATATCAAGCAGATTCCATCAAAGTATTAAAAGGTCTTGAGGCGGTTAGAAAAAGGCCAGGCATGTACATTGGTGATACCGATGATGGTACTGGATTGCATCATATGGTTTATGAAGTGGTTGATAACTCCATTGATGAAGCATTAGCAGGACACTGCAAAAATATAGATGTTTATATTAATAGCGATGGAACTATTACAGTTAGGGATGATGGAAGAGGAATACCAGTTGATATGCATAAGGGTGAAAAAAAATCAGCTGCAGAAGTAATAATGACACAACTTCACGCTGGTGGAAAATTTGATCATGACTCTTATAAAGTTTCAGGTGGGTTACATGGGGTTGGAGTTTCAGTCGTAAATGCATTGTCAGAAAAATTAAAATTAGAAATAAATAGAGATGGAAGTAAGTATTTTATAGAATTTAAGGATGGGGATGCCAAGGCACCCCTTAAAACTATTGGTAAATCAAAAGATACAGGAACACAAATTAATTTTTTGCCTTCTAAAGAAATTTTTTCTTCTATAAAATTTAATCCAAATATTATTTTAAAAAGAATGCGAGAACTTGCATTTTTAAATAAAGGAATTAAAATTTCGATAAATGATCTGACCCAAAAAAAAGCTAAAAATACCATATTTAAGTTTGAAGGTGGTATTATTGAATTTGTAGATTTTTTAGATGAAAAAAGAGAAAAATTACAAAACAAAAATGGAAATGATTTATTTAAAAAACCAATTTATATTGAAGGAAATAAAAATAATATAGAAATAGAATGTTCTCTTAAATGGAATACTGGATATGGAGAAGATGTATATCCATACACAAATAATATTTATCAAAAAGATGGTGGCACACATATACTTGGGTTTAGAAGTGCGTTAACTAGAGTTATAAATAAATATGCAAATGAAAACAATTTATTAAAAAAAAATAAGTTATCTATTTCTGGTGACGACATTAAAGAAGGTTTGACTTGCGTATTATCTGCAAAAATACCAGACCCAAAATTTTCATCTCAAACAAAAGATAAATTAGTTTCATCAGAAGTTAGAATGATTGTTGAGTCTATAATAAATGAAAAGTTATCTATATGGTTTGATCAAAACCCTTCACAAGCAAAAATTATATTAGCAAAAATAATTCAAGCAGCTTTAGCACGTGATGTAGCTAGAAAAGCTAGAGAAAATGTTCGAAGAAAAGGTGCGTTAGAATTAACTGGATTACCAGGTAAATTAGCTGATTGCCAAATTGGAAAACAAGAGGGCACAGAATTATTTATTGTTGAAGGTGATTCTGCAGGTGGCTCAGCAAAGCAAGGAAGAAATAGGGAAAATCAAGCAGTTTTACCTTTAAGAGGAAAAATTTTAAATACTTATGTTGAGGAAAATACGACTAAAAAAAATGGTAATGGAAATGAGTTTAGAACAAAAACTTTATCAAAAATGATCTCTTCAAATGAAATTGTTACTTTAATAAATGCTCTAGGACTAGACCCAAAAGTTGAAGAACTTGAGCTAAAGGATTTAAGATATGGAAAAATTATTATAATGACGGATGCTGATGTTGATGGCTCTCATATTAGAGCATTATTGCTAACTTTTTTTAATAACAAGCCATTTAATAAGCTTATAGAAAATGGACACGTTTATTTAGCTCAGCCACCATTATTTAAAATTAACAAAGGATCAAAAGGGATTTACATAAAAGATGAAAAAGAATTAGAGCAATATATTTCTCAAAATTCAAAAGATTTAAAAAAGTTAAAAAAAGGGAGTAAGGAATTTTTAAAAGTTTATGATGAAGAAAAATCAAGAATGAGTATTCAACGATTTAAAGGATTGGGTGAAATGAATCCTGATGAATTATGGAACACAACTCTAAATCCAGAAACTAGAAATTTATTACAGGTACAATACTCTAAAGATCCCAAAAAGGATCAAAAAATTATTCATACATTAATGGGGAATGATGTTGCTTTAAGGAAAGACTTTATTGTTTCGAATGCAATAAATGTGCAAAACTTAGATATATAAAAATGGAGTTTTTAGAAACTTCAAAATATTTTAATTTAAATAAACCTACCTATATAAAACTAAGATGGATTGGAATATTTGGTCAATTAGTTACTATAAACATGGTAAAATTTATTTTTGAGTTTGAGTTTAATTTTATTTTATCTACTTTAATTGTCTCTTTGGGAGCTTTTTCAAATTTTTATTTAATGCATTTCCATAAAGAAAATTATCTTACAAACAAACTTTCATTTTTTTTTTTAAATATAGATATTTTTCAATTAAGCTTTTTATTTTATTTAACTGGTGGAATTACAAATCCATTTATAATTTTTTTAATAATACCCTGTGTTTTTTCATCAACAAATTTAGGATTAAAAACTAATTTATTGCTTTGTACTACAACAGTAATATCGATTTGTTTTTTAACTTTTATTCATAAAAATCTACCCTCACCATTGGGACAGCATTTTCATGTAAGTGATTATTATTATTTTTCTGTACCTTTAGCGTTATTTATTGCACTAGTATTTTTGAACTATTTTGGACTTAAATTTGGTGATGAGGCGAGAATCAGAAAAGAAGCTCTAAATAAGATGGAGGAAGTAATAGCAAAAGAACATGAATTATTATCTTTAGGTGGACAAGCTGCAGCAGCAGCACATTCGTTTGGTACACCACTATCAACAATTAAAATTATAGTACAAGATTTATTGGAACAATTTAAAGACAAAATCAATACAAAAAAAGATCTAGAATTATTATTAAGTCAGGTAAATAGATGTAATGATATTTTAAAAAAATTAACTCTTAATCCAATAATTGAAGATGATTTTATTGATAAAGATATTTCGTTAAGAGGATATTTGATTGAAATTGTTAAGTCTTTTGAGGAGATAAGTAAAAAAGAATTTATTTTAAATTTTGAACAAGATTTGAATAGAATTAACTCCCAAAAATCTGTTGAAATAGTTTATGGATTAAGAAACTTTATTGGCAATGCTAATAAATTCGCCAAAAAAAAAATCTATATATCGATTGTAAGCAATAATGATTATACCAATTTAAGTATTGAAGATGATGGCAATGGATTTCCTGATGATGTATTAAGTAAAATTGGAGAGCCTTATATTAAATCTTTTAAAACCAAACAAAAATCAAAATCTGGGCTTGGATTAGGTATATTTATAGGAAAAACCTTGTTAGAAAAAAATAAGGCAAGAATAATCTTCAGGAACTCTGAAACTAGAGGTGGGGGTGAAATAAATATAGTTTGGAAAAATAAAGATTTGTTAAATCTTTAATTAATTTTTTTCGTATTTTCAAATAAACTACTAAGTTGACTTACCATGACATCACCTAATTCTTGAACATCAGTAATTTTTATAGCTTTTTTATAATATCTAGAAACGTCATGTCCAATACCGATAGCTAAGATTTCTACATCACCTTTATTTTCAATAAAACTAACTGTTTTTTTTAAATGTTTTTCTAAAAAATTACCAGAGTTGACTGAAAGCGTGGAGTCATCTACTGGTGCACCATCTGATATAACCATTAAAATTTTTCTTTCTTCTTTTCTTTTTTTTAATCTATTGTAAGCCCATGAAATAGCCTCACCATCTATATTTTCTTTTAATAGACCTTCTTTTAACATTAAACCTAAATTATTTTTAGCTTGCCGCCAATGAGTGTCTGCACTTTTATAAATAATATGTCTTAGGTCATTAAGTCTTCCTGGGTTTTTAGGTTTGTCTTTTTTATTCCATTCTTCTCTACTTTTTCCACCCTTCCAATTTTTTGTGGTAAACCCTAAAATTTCGACTTTGACAGAACATCGTTCTAACGTTCTTGATAAAATATCGGCACATATAGCTGCTATAGTTATTGGTCTTCCACGCATTGAGCCAGAATTATCAATCAGTAAAGTTACTACCGTATCTTTAAAATCTAAATCTTTTTCCTTTTTAAAAGACAATGAATTAAATGGGTCGATAATTATTCTTGTTAACTTGGAGCTATCCAACAATCCCTCTTCTAAGTCAAATTCCCATGATCTATTTTGTTTAGCCAAAAGTTGTCTTTGTAGTTTATTTGCTAACTTTGTTATTAAATCTTGAAAAGTAACAAGTTGTTGGTCTAAAATTTTCCTCAATTTTTTTATTTCTTCAATATCTTCTAATTTTTCTGCTTTGAGTACTTCATCAAAAATATTTGTATAAATTTTGTATTCATTCTGGATACTAATTAAACTATTTTTTTGTATTTTGTTTTCAAAACTTTGTACTTCAGATACGCTATCAATTAATTGATCTTCAGAGGTGTTTTTATCAAGATTAAATTCTGCAGACATACTTTCTCTCTCTTTATTGTCATTTTTCTCAGATTCTGAATTTTTATTATTATCATTATTTGATTTATCATTATTTATTTCTTGATCTTCCTGTTCTTTTTTTTCTTTGTCATTATCTGAGTCAAAAATATCTATTTCTTGTAAAATTTCTGAAAATTTAGAGTTATAAATTTCTTGATTTTCTAAATTTTTATTTAAAAAATCGATATGCTTTTCCAAAGAAGAGTTGAATTCTTTTTCCCAAATCTTTAATATTTTTTCTGAATTCGAGTTTAATTTTATATTAAAAAATTTTTTTAATATGTAGATTTCAAAAGCTTCCACTATACTTACGTCTTTTTTAGACTCTACTTTTTTATTATTTTTAGAATTTATTATTCTGGTATAATTTTCATTAAAGTTTTTTGAAATTCCTTTGAGCATTAAGCCACCCAAAAGCTCACATCTAATTTTTTCAGAAATATCATATAAATTTCTACAAGAAAAATTTTTAGGTAAATTTTTCTTATAAATTTCTAAATTGGAAAATTTTTGTTTTAGTGCTTTTGAGTCTGTTTCAGCTCTTAATCTTATAAAATCTTCTTTTTTTAAGATATTATCTAAATTAAAATTATCTATATTTTTAAGAAAAGTACTTGTTTCTTTTTCTTTTTTTTTAACACTTATGTCATTAGCTATTGCTTTAGCTGTAGAAATTAGGGCTTGTTTGAATTGTTCTTTAATTATTTGTTCTTTAGTATTCATTTAAATCTGAATATTAATCATCGACTCAGGAAGTTCGTCTCCAAAACATCTTTGATAATATTCAGCAATAATATTTTTTTCCACCTCATCGCATTTATTTAAAAATGTAACTCTAAATGCATATCCAATATCTTTAAATATTTCTATATTTTCGGCCCAATGAAGAACTGTTCGTGGACTCATTACCGTAGATATGTCTCCAGCTATAAAACCTTTTCTTGTTAATGATGCCACTTTTATCATGTTTGAAATTTTTTCTTTTCCTTGTGTATTATTAAAATTTTTATTTTTAGAGAGAACTATTTCCATTTCTTTATCCAAACTTAAATAATTAAGAGTGGTAACAATATTCCATCTATCCATCTGGCCCTGGTTAATTTGTTGGGTTCCATGGTATAATCCAGTGGTATCGCCTAAGCCTATTGTATTAGTGGTAGCAAATAACCTGAAATATTTATTTTGTTTGATAACTTTATTTTTATCTAAAAGTGTAAAGTTTCCTTCAGCTTCTAGCACTCTTTGAATTACAAACATCACATCTGGTCTACCTGCATCATATTCATCAAATACCAATGCAACAGAACTTTGTATTGACCATGGTAGTATACCTTCCTTGAATTCAGTAATTTGTTTTCCATCTTTTACAACGATTGAATCTTTACCAATCAGATCTATTCTGCTTACATGACTATCAAGATTTATTCTGACGCAAGGCCAATTCAATCTTGCTGCAACTTGTTCAATGTGTGTAGATTTTCCTGTTCCATGATATCCCTGAATTAAAACTCTTTTATTGAATGAAAAGCCTGACAATATTGCAAGTGTTGTGTCTCTATCAAATTTATAATTTTTATCTATATCGGGCACATACTCATTGTTTTTTGAAAACGCATTCACCTCCATATCCGATTCAAAACCAAAAGTTTGCTTAATAGATATTTTAATATCAGGTTGTATATTTAAATTAGATGTCAATTTTTTCTCTATATGTATTTTTTAGCTGCGTATAAGCCAAAGTAATTAATTTTAATTTTTCTTCGTATTTTTTGTTACCTAAATTAATATCAGGGTGAAATTTTTTGACAAGTATTTTGAACTTATTTTGAATTTTTTCCCATTTTAAACCAACAGAAACACCAAGTATACTAAAGGCTTTTATATCATTATGATCAAATTTAAATTGACGCATATGATTAAATTGACTTTTTAATTTAGATTTGTCTAATTCATCTTTTAGAGCGTTATTCCATAAAATTTTAAAAAAGTTGTCAGAAGAACTAAAACTTTGAGTAGGTTTATGCCACGTTAAATCTGATTTTAAAAAATCAAAAACCTGTTCGTCATTCATACCAGAAAAATAGTTCCAATTTTTGTTAAATTCTTTCACATGATTAAGACAAAGTAGTCTAAAATCTTTACTATTATCCTTTTCTATTGGAGCTTTATGTTCGCCAATTTCGAAACAATTATTCCAATCACAAATATTTTTCATAGTGTATAATTATATAAAAAAATTATATGGATATAAATATATTAATTAATATTGTTAGAGATAAGTTACAAAAAAATATTCTATTAGAAGACTTGATAATAGAAGATAAAACATTTTTACATAAAAATCATAAAACACATAATAATGGAAAGTTTCATTTGAAACTAATCATTAAATCTTTAGAGCTTAAAAATAAAAACAAAATTCAATCCACTAAAAAAATTTATAGTATCTTAAAATTCGAATTAAAGGAATATATTCACTCAATCCAAATATTAATTAATTAACTCATTTTTAATAAACTTTAACAATTTTTTATTGTCAAAGTTGAGAGAAAAATATGGTTTTCCAATCTTTCTTAATAAAACTAAATTAATCTTGTTAGTATGATTTTTTTTATCTTTTTGCATAAATGAGACAATTTTATTTAGATAACTCTTAGAAAAAAATTTATTAAGTTCTCTGGGTAAATTATATTTATTTAAATGGTTATTAATCATTTCATAATCTATTTTGGCTATTAGATTATTTTTTAAGCTAAATTTAATTGCAGAGGCAATACCTAAGATTACCGCCTCACCATGATTAAGTTTTTTTGAATATCCAAGTGATGCTTCATAAGCGTGTGCAAAAGTATGACCAAAATTTAGTATTTTTCTAAGGTTTTTTTCATTCTCATCAATTTGAACTACATGTCTTTTTATTAAACAGCTTTGATATATAGATTTTTCTATAAATGGGCTTTTTAAACTCAAAATATTAGATGCATTTTTATCAAGAAATAAAAAAAATTTTTTATCTGAAATTAGTGAGTGTTTTAAAATTTCTCCATAACCACAAATAATTTCTCTTTTTGGAAGAGAATGGAGAAATACAATATCTGAGATTACTAATTTTGGTTGATAAAATGAACCAATTGAATTTTTACCAAATTTAGAATTAATTCCTGTTTTTCCTCCAATTGATGAATCAACCTGTGCAAGCAATGTAGTTGGAATATTAACAAATGTTATTCCTCTTTTAAAGATGCTTGACGCAAACCCAGAAACATCTCCAGTAATTCCACCACCAAGAGATATTAAACAATCATTTCTATGAAAGTTATTTTTAAGAAGTATATCTAGAATTTTATTAACATTAGCTTGATTTTTTTGTAATTCATTGGCATGAAATAAATGAATTAGAGTTTTCTTTTTTGAGAGAGAAGTAGTGATTTTTTTTAAAAGGTATTTTGGAACTTTTTTATCCACTACCAGCAAGCATTTATTATAATTTATTTTATTATTTTTAAGTATTTGTGATATTTTAGAAATTAAATTATTACCAATAATGATTGGGTAGTGATTATTTTTAGTTTTAACTATTAGTTTATTTAAGCTCATAAAAACCTATAATTTTAGAAACAATCTTATTTTTTGAAAATTTTTCACAATCTATTTTTATTTTTGCTTTTGAATATGTTTTATTACGTATTAAGATTAATTCTAGTAACTCTTTTTCATTCAAATTAAAAGCCATTGGTCTTTTTTTACTCTTTTTTATTCTATTCAATAAAGTTTGATTATTCCAATTTAACCAAATTGACATGTTATTTAAAATAATTTCTTTTCTAATCTTTTCATTTAAAAAGCCACCTCCACCTAATGAAATTATTTTATTAGTGGATGACAATGCTTTAAGAGTCGTGCTTTCCTCTAATTTTCTAAAAAATGCTTCACCTTTTTGATCAAATATCTCTGTAATTTTCATATTTGACTCTTTTTCAATCAATTTATCAATATCGATAAAGCTGACATTTAATTTTTTTGAAACTAATAAGCCTATAGTAGATTTTCCAGATCCCATCATACCTAGCAAAACAAGGTTTTTTTTTGATTTCATAAATTTCTGTATTGAAAAAACACAAATATGTCTTAATTTGAAATTAATTAACATTATATGCAATTTCACAAAAAAACAAGTCTTGGTAAAACAAGCATTTATTTAAGACCATTGATTAAAGTGTCATTAGTTTTTCTTTTATTTTTTATATTAATTATTTTAATTGATAAGATAGAATTTCCATCTCCCAATAAAGAAATTAAGAAAATTATATCAAATGAAAATTTTAAAATTATTAAGTAAGAAAAGTATATTATTAGTTGTAAGTTTTCTTTTAATATTTATTCCAAAATCATACTCAGAAATTGAGCCTGTTGATATTTGGAGCACCAAAGATAAACAAGAAATAAAAAAAAACAGTATAATTAAATCAGGCTCAAACAAAGATCAAAAAATATCTGTTAACAAATCTCAAATACAAATAAATAATTCTGAAATAGAAATTCAAGAAGATGAAACTCTAGATTCAAAAAAAATTAAAATAATTGGTTTATATGATCCACAAGATAATGCATTCAGAATTGATATGTGGTCCAATGCAGATGGGTATAAAATTAAAGAAACAATTGGCAAGATTAAAAAAATTAATCTGTCTGCTGATGCTAAAGAAATTTTAAGTTTAACACTGTTAACAAATTCTTATTTTCCAGATACAAATATTACAAATGAAGAATTTTTAAAAATTAAACTAGATTGGTTAGTCAGAAATAATGACCTTAATTTGATGGAAGAATTTTTACTTAAAAATCAAAAAATAAGTGAAAGTAAAAGACTCATTAAACATTTAGTAAATGATTATCTGTCAAAATCCCAATTAGAAAAATCCTGTGAAATATTATCAAAGATTGAGGAGGTAATTAATGATGATTATTTATCAAAGTTTAATATTTATTGTTTAATTGAAAATAACAAAAGTGAAGAAGCTCAATTACAATTAGATTTAAAAAAAGAATTAGGTTTTAAAGATAATTTTTTTGATAAAAAATTTAATTATTTAATGGGTTACACTACTGATGTTGATAAATTAATTTCAGAAAAATCAATCTTAGATTTTCATTTATCACATAGAACAAACCCAAATTTTAATTTTGAACCCAGCAAAAGTACAACAAAAAATATCTGGAAATATCTCTCAACATCAAATTTATTAGATAGCTTAGAGGACATTAATATTGAAGATGAAAATAAAATTAGAATAATTGAAAAGGCCACTCATGATAACAATTATACAGAAGAAGAATTATATAATCTTTATAGAAAGTATCAGTTTAGCATCAACCAACTTTTGAATATAAAACAATCGTATAAACTTTTATCAAATATTAAAGCAAGAGCTCTTATCTATCAGGGAATTTTAATTACAACCGAAATTGAGCTAAAACTAGAATTAATGAAAATTTTAAAGAACTTATTTGATAATGAAAATTTAGAAAATGCATTTAATGATGAATTAATTAAATTTTTAAAGGACATAAATAAAAAAGATGTACCTTCAAATTATACTAATTTTTATAATCAACATATAAATTATGATAGCGAAGTATTTAAAAGGATAAAAATTAACAATAAAGTAATACATCAATCAAAATTATTAAATTACTTTAGAAAAAATATAAATCAAAAAATTATTAAAAAGGATTTAAATGACATTTTAAGAAAAATTAAAAAAGACAAAAAATATTATATTTCAACAAAAGATAAAATTTTATTAGAATCTTTAAAATCTGATGGAATAATATCACAAAAAAAATATAAAAATATTTATAAAGTAGAGGCATCTAATATGCCAAATGATATTCAGGATTATATTAAAAATGACAATATGGGCATGGCTCTATTGAGAATTGTAGAAATTATAGGACAAGACAAGTTAGAGGATATTGAGCCAGAAACATTATATTTTATAATTAGTGCATTAAATCAACTAAATATAGATTCTTTAAGAAATAAAATTTTGTTAAAAGTTCTTCCTTTAAAAGTATAAATTTTATAATAAAATAATAATAAATTTTAATTTAACATGACTATTAAAGAAATTTTAACAGAACCCAACAAAGTATTAAGAGCCATATCAAAAGATGTAGAAAAAGTACATCAAACAGAACAAAAATTAATGGATGACATGCTAGAGACCATGTACAATGCAAATGGAATTGGTCTCGCAGCAATTCAGGTTGGTGTTCCCAAAAGAATTATCGTTATAGACTTAAGTAAAGATAAAAATAAAAAACCAATGTATTTTGTAAATCCAATTATTAAAAACAAGCACACTGAAAAATCACTTTATGAAGAAGGATGTCTATCAGTACCAGAACAATTTGCTGAAATAGAAAGACCAAGAAAATGTGAGGTTGAATATCTGGATTATGATGGTAAAAAACAATTATTAAAAGCTGAAGGTTTGTTAGCAACATGTATTCAACATGAAATGGATCATTTAGAAGGAATTTTGTTTATTGATTATTTATCAAAACTGAAAAAATCAATAATTGTTAAAAAACTTTCTAAAAATAAGGCTAATAGAAAAATTCTTTAGAGGATGTTAAAAAAAATTATCTTTATGGGTACACCATTATTTGCTGTGCCGATATTAAAGTCATTATATCAAAACGGATACCCAATATCAGTGGTATATACCCAGCCACCTCAAAAATCACAAAGAGGTCAGAAGATTAATAAATCACCTGTTCAGGGGATTTCTGAAACCCTTAAAATAGAATGTAGAACACCAAGTTCATTAAAAAATAATAAGGAAGAATACAATTACTTAAAAGAGTTAGATGCTGATATTGCAATTGTAGTTGCCTATGGAAAAATTATCCCAAAAGAATATTTAAGTTTAGTTAAAAAAGGCTTTATCAATATTCACGCATCATTACTTCCCAAATGGAGAGGAGCAGCGCCTATTCAAAGATCAATTATGAATTTAGAAAAAGAAACGGGTGTTAGTATTATGAGAATAGGA
>MDTF01005590.1_pt1 | contig 12264 bp, 16 predicted proteins | sample 811191 | NCBI WGS metagenome assembly MDTF01 (sample SAMN05326649, study PRJNA326480) | marine metagenome | isolation source: seawater | place: Southern Ocean | collected 2011
ATTAATATTTTGAAAAGGCGACTATTTATTTAGTCGCCCTTTCGATATGGATCTTTTATCTTTCGGAAAAACTGGCTGGGGCGATGAGTTGTTTTATGCAACTTTAATGACTATTGCTGTTTCAATTACAGCTATGTTAATTGGCTTTCTGTTCTCATTAATCTTTACGCCACTTAAATTATCTAATAATAAATTTTTAAACTTTATTGCGAACTCTTATACAACTGTAATAAGAGGAGTTCCTGAACTACTAGTAATATATTTATTTTTTTTTGGCGGTAGTGGAGCAATTATGTATGTAGCTTCAATTTTTGGCTACTTTGATTATATAGAAATTAACGCATTTATTACTGGCTCTGTTGCAATTGGTATTATCTCTGGTGCTTACTCAACAGAAGTTTTTAGAGGAGCGATCCAGTCTATAGATAAAGGACAATTTGAAGCCTGCAAAGTATTAGGATTTAAAAAGCATATTTATTTTTTTAAAGTAATAATGCCTCAAATGCTAAGGCTCGCTATTCCAAATTTAAGTAATGTTTGGCAAATAACATTAAAAGATACATCTTTAATATCAGTAACTGGTTTAGTCGAAATAATGAGACAGTCGTATATAGCAGCAGGATCAACAAGAGATCCACTCTTTTTTTATTCATTTGCTGCTGTTTTGTATTTGATGCTTACTTTTTTAAGTATGAAATTAATCAATAGACTTGAACTTAAATATAGCAGGGAATTTTAATGGATATAAGTTTAATGGCTACAAGCTTACCAAAACTGTTGAGCGCAACAGTTATAACTTTAAAACTTTTATCTTTATCTTTATTTTTTGGATTATTTATTGGGCTTTTGTTTGCAATTTTAAGGTTAAATAAAAACCCAATTATTAATAAATTTGCATATGGGTACTCATATGTATTTAGAGGAACACCATTGTTAGTCCAAATATTCATAATTTACTTTGGTTTGGGCCAGATAGAATATTTTAGAACAACTTTTCTTTGGGTAGTTTTTAAAGAACCTTATTGGTGCGCAATTATTGCCTTTGCATTAAACACAGGAGCTTACACATCAGAAATTTTAAGATCTGCTTTTCAAACTATAAAACCAGGTATTATTGAGGCTGGAAAAAGCCTAGGTATATCCAATCAGGTTATCTTTTATAAAATTCAAATACCAGTAGCAATCAGACAATCTTTGCCAGCATATGGTAATGAAATTATATTAATGATGAAAGGAACATCTCTTGCAAGTACTGTAACAATAATAGACTTAACAGGAGCTGCCAAACACATTGTATCAACAACTTACAAACCATTAGAGGTATTTCTTTTAGCAGGAGGTATTTATTTATTTATGACTTTTTTAATTCATAATTTGATAAAATATTTAGAAAAAAGGTATAGTTTCCAGTAATGAAAGTTTCTTGTATTCAATTATCTAGTGGAGAAAATTATCAAAATAACTTAAAAAAATATTTATATTATTTAAAAAAAGCAATTTATAAAGGTGCTGACTTAATCCTTACTCCTGAAACAACATCAATAGTTACTGATAGTAAAAAAATACTTTTAAAAAATTCATACTCAATGAAAGACGATGTTTTTATTAAAGAAACTAAAGCCCTATGTAAAAAATTTAAAAAATGGGTCTTAATTGGGTCACTACCAATTAAAGATGGAAATAGATTAAAAAACAGATCTGTTATGATTAATTCTAATGGAAAGGTTGCATCTTATTATGATAAAATTAATATGTTTGATGTCAAACTTGAAAAAAAAGAGTCACATAAAGAGTCCAAAACTTATAAGGCTGGAAAACAACTAGTTACACAAAAATTACCTTGGGGAAATATTGGTTTTACAATATGTTTTGATTTAAGATTTCCTGAATTGTATAGAGCTCTATCTAAAAAAAAACTGAATTTCATTTCTGTTCCATCAGCATTTACAAAAATCACAGGAAAAAAACACTGGCACACTCTTTTAAAAGCTAGAGCAATAGAAAACTTTTGTTATATTTTTGCACCAGCTCAGACAGGCAAAAATACAAAAAAAAGAGAAACATATGGTCACACAATTATTATTTCTCCTGATGGAAAAATAATAAAAGAAAAAAAATCTGGTGAAGGTTTTATTTTTGCTAATATTGATCCAACTGTATCAATGAAACTTAGAAAAATTATTCCTAGTTTGGTTTAATATTTTACGTATTCTTTAATTTCTTTTATTTTAGAACCTGAGTGAATGTTCATTTCTAGCTTAATTTTAGCCCTATTATCATTTAAAAAATGAACATCTCTTGAAAGTTTAATAAAATTTTCTCCGAAATCCTTATTTTTTTCGCATACTCTTTTGTCATCTTCGATAACCCATAATTTAGCATTAATTTCTTTTAATGAGAGAAACAAATTATTTAACTTATCATCCGATTTTACATTTTGGACTAATTGATCTTTCAAAATAGTATGCTCTTCAGTAATAAATTTTAACTTTTCAGAGTCTTTAATTTTATTTTTTTTAATTTCTAAAATAGAAATTTTATCTAAAAGCTCTCCCACTGATACTTCGACTAGAATCTTATTCATTAAATTTTATATTATGTTAAGTTGTTAAAAATATGTCAAATATTTTAATTATCAAACATGGTTCACTTGGAGATATAGCCCAAGCTTGTGGTGCAATTCAAGATATTTCTGAAAACCATAATGAAGACCAGATATATTTATTAACAACAAAGCCTTATTTTGAATTATTTAAAAAAAATCCATTTATTCATAATGTCATTATAGACAAAAGATTATCCAGATTTAATCTTATTTATCTTTATCAATTAACTAGAATTTTAAAAAATTTTAATTTTCAAAAAGTGTATGATCTTCAAAATTCATCGAGAACAACTTTTTATAAAAATATTTTGTATCCACAAGCAAAATTTGATAAATGGTGCAGCTCCGAAACAACTTTGCCCACAAATACACCAAAAGCAGAATTCGATAAAAATCCAGTTTTAGATAGATTTGAACACCAATTAAAAATATCTGGTATTAATACTTTAAATACCATGAAACCTAATTTCAGTTGGGCTTGTACAAATATAGATAGTATAAAAAAAAACTATGATTTAAAAGAATACATAGTTTTGTTTCCATTTTGTTCAGCTCATTTAAATATTAAAAAATGGCCTTACTACAATAAATTAATTGAATTAATTAAAAGTAAATATAGCAATAAATATAAAATTATTGTGGCACCTGGTCCCTCAGAAATTAAAGATACTAAAGATGTTAATGCAATATCAATATTAGATAACGAAAGAATATTAGATATTTCTCAATTATCCTCATTAATTAAAGATAGTTCTTTTGTGGTTGGAAACGATACCGGACCAGCTCATATTGCAGCTCACTTAGGAGTTAAGGGATTAACTTTATTTGGTAAACACACTACAGCTTTTAAAGTTAGTATTGATAGAGAAAATTTTAAAGCAATACAAGTTGATGATTTAAAAAAATTAAGTGCTGAAAAAGTTTTTGAAAGAATGTCTAACAACTTAGTTTAGTTTAAAATTTTTTTATATTCTTCTATAATTTTATTCCAACTAAATTTATTAGAATTTTCTTTAGCTGCTTTCCCATATTCTAAATATTTATTATTTTCCAACATTGAATTTATAGAAGAATAAATTGCAGTCAGGTTATTTCCATCACAGATTAACCCTGTTTTTTCATGATCGATTGCATCTGCAGCACCACCATCTTTGCCTCCAATTGAAGGAACTCCATATTGTGCGGCTTCAATATAAGCAATACCAAATCCTTCAACAGATTTTTTATAAATTATAGAAGGCATTACAAAAATATCCGATTTATTCAACAGTGAATTTTTGAGATCATCTGATATATCCTTAAAAAACATTACTTGTTCTTTTAATTCTAATTCTTCAACAAGTTTTTTGATATTTTTTTCTTCTTCTCCATACCCAACACAAATATAAATAATATCTGGGTATATCTGTTTAAGATTTCTAATGGACATTATTATCTTTTCATGATTTTTTCTTTTATCAAATCTAGATACTGTTATTAATCTTGGTGATTTATGGTTTAGTAAATTTTCAACTTTATCTAACATTTTTTTATTTAATTCTTGAACTGGATCTACTCCGGGATTAATTACTACAATTTTAGCTTCGTCAACACCATGACTAACAGCAAGTTCTTTAGTAAATTTTGAATTTGCAACAACAGTCTCAACATTATTTAAAACATCAACAACTCTTTTGTTTAAGTTTGTCCCTTTACCATGGTTTATTTCTTTAGAATGAATTAAGCATATTTTTTTTTTGTTAGTCTTTATTAGTTCAAGGCTTTTCCAATGGTCTGCAATTATAGTTTCAATTTTGTTTTCTCTTATAAATTCATTAATTAATTGAGCTTTTCTATATTTTCTAAGTAGTTTAATTCCACCAACTCTTTCTATTGAAAAAGAAACTTTTTCATCAAAATCTTTATGATTATTATGGTGATCAGCAAAAACTTTTAGCATGTAGTGTTTAGAAAGCTCTTTAGTTAAACCCCACATTAAATTTTGCATACCCCCAATTTCTGGTGGAAATGAACGTGTTATAATTAAGTACATTAATTATTGAACCATTTAATACTACATCCCATGCTTGGAGTCTGTTTATCAGGACCTTTTCCAATTTCAGAAATTTGTTTCATTGCTTTATATAAGTCACTATCTCCAGCTGTAACAGGTTTTAAATCTTTTAATTCTCTAATTCTTCCTCTGTATTCTAACTCTAAACTATTATTGTATCCAAAAAAATCAGGTGTACATATAGCTTCATAAGTTTTTGCAATTTCTTGTGTTTCATCAAAAAGATAAGGAAAATTAAATTTATATTTTTTTGCAAATTTAATCATATTTTCAAAAGAGTCTTCAGGATGAGTATTTACATCATTTGATGAGATTGCCACCACATTAATACCAAATTTTTTTAAATTTTTAGAATCTTCTACAATATTGTGAATTACCGCTTTAACATAAGGGCAATGGTTACAAATAAACATTATTAAAGTTGCATTTTTACCTTTAATTTCATTTAGAGTAACAATTTTATTATCAGTTGATTTTAATTCAAAATTTTTAGCTTTAGTTCCAAAATCACATATTGGTGTTTTTAAAGGAGGCATGATAAACATTATATAGATTATGTTTTATGATTTGGAAAATAAAAAAGTAAAAAATTCAGATAATAGTTGGGTCGCTCCTAACGCGGTGGTTGTTGGGGATGTTACATTAGAAAAAAATACAAGTATTTGGTTTAATTCAACTTTAAGAGGTGATGTTGAAAATATTTATATAGGAGAAGGATCAAACATACAGGATGGGTGTGTACTTCATACTGACCCAGGATATCCTTTAAAAGTAGGAAGAAATGTTACAGTTGGACACCTTGTTATGCTTCATGGATGTTCAGTAGATGATAATAGCTTAATTGGAATAGGCGCTGTAATTTTAAACAATGCAAAAATTGGAAAAAATTGCATCATAGGAGCAAATGCACTTATAACTGAAAACAAAATTATTCCAGACAATTCTCTAGTTGTTGGCTCACCAGGTATAGTAATAAGAAAAGTTACTAATAAAGAAATTATATTGATTAAAGAAAATGCTATTCGGTATCAAAATAATTGGAAAAAATATTCTAAATCAATATTCTAATAATTAATGAAAAAAATTGTCACCTTAATACCAAGTGCAACTGAGATTGTTGCTTTCCTAGGTAAGAAAGATTTAATTGTTGGAAGATCTCATGAATGTGATTATCCAAAAGATTTGAGTAGGATTATTAAATTAACTTCACCTAAAATAAACGTAGAAGGTAAAAGTGGAGAAATTCACAAACAAATTAATGAAATTTTAGAAAATTCATTATCGGTTTATAAAGTAGATATTAAAGAGTTAAAAAAATTAGAACCAGATATAGTTGTAACTCAAGCACATTGTGAAGTGTGTGCAGTAAGCCTATCAGAAGTTGAAGAAATAGTTACCAAACATCTTAATGAAAAAACTAAAATAATCTCTCTTCAGCCTAATACTCTAAGTGAAGTTTTTGATGATATAAGAAAAGTTGCCAAAGGGCTTAATTTAGATCAGAAAACTTCTGAAAATTTAATTAAGCCGTTAGAACAAAGAGTAAAAAATATTCAGATTAAAAGTTTAAAACAAAAAAAAAGAACCGTAGCTTGTATTGAGTGGATAGAACCGTTAATGGCTGCTGGAAATTGGATTCCTGAAATGGTTAAAATATCTGGAGGTGAAGATATTTTTGGAAAATCAGGAAAAGATTCACATTGGATACGCTTTGATGAAATTAAAAGTTATGATCCTGAAATTATCATTTTTTTACCCTGTGGTTATAATATTGAAAAAACTAAAGATGAAGTTGAAAATTTACTAATTAAAGAAAATAAATGGAGTAATTTAAAAGCATTTAAGGATAAAGAATTTTTCGTTGTTGACGGTAACCAATTTTTTAATAGACCGGGACCAAGACTAGTAGAATCACTAGAAATTTTTGCGGAAATTATTCATCCCAATTTATTTAATTTTAATCACAAACAAAGTGGGTGGATAAATTTTTTTAAGCAGTAATATAAAAATAATTAAGGAACTAACCAAGTATCTTTATTAGTTTCCAAATCAAATTTTGCTCTTCGATGACCTTTTGCTGCTAAGTAAAGCCATTCAATAGATTTTACTTTACATTGAATGACTGTAAAATTTTTATAACCTTCTTCACTTTGTGCCATAGTAAATTCAAAATTATCTAATTCAGGTTTTAAACCTGATGTAGGAACATCTGACTCTGATCCTGGACCATTATCAACTAAATAACATTTTCTGCTGATATGTTGGGTTTTTGACCAAGATTCTTTTGTAATATTGTTATTATTATTTATGGTGCATTCAACTTTTAATCTGACTTGAATTTTCTCTTCTTTGTCATAAAAAAGTATTGCTGCCTTTGGGTTTTTTTTTAATTTTTCAATTTTATCAGATCTTATATCACTGTGAAACTGAATTAGATTATTTTGCTGGTCTGACTTTCTTAGAACTACAATTCTTCCGTCAAAATCAGATTGATCACCACAAATAAAAGTTGGTATTCTAAATTGAGAACTACGATTAGTCACTGCATCATCTAACAATAACCAAATTTTTTTTTTAATTTCAGTAAAATCTTCATAGTATGCTGGTTGCATACGTTTTTATTTACTTAACCTTTTGATAAGACTAGATGTATCCCATCTATTACCACTCATTTTTTGAACTTCTCCATAATACTTGTCTACAATTTCTGTAACAGGTAACAAGGAGCCATTCTTTTTTGCTTCATCTAAAGCAATTTTTAAATCTTTTCTCATCCAATCTACAGCAAAACCAAACTCAAATTTGTCATCAATCATTGTTTTATATCTATTTTCCATTTGCCATGATTGAGCAGCTCCTTTTGATATAACTTCAATTACATCTTCCATATTTAATCCTGATTTCATTCCAAAATTTATACCCTCTGATAAACCTTGAACTAATCCAGCAATACAAATTTGATTAACCATTTTTGCAAGCTGCCCATTTCCTGGTCCACCAAGTAATTTCATTTTTTTACTATAGCAATCTATTTTATCTTTAGCTTTGTCAAAGTCTGCTTGGTCACCACCAATCATTACTGTTAAGGCACCATTTTCTGCGCCAGCTTGTCCACCAGAAACAGGGGCATCTAAAGAACCAAATCCATTTTTTTTAGAATAACCATAAATTTCTCTTGCAATAGTTGCTGATGCTGTTGTGTTATCAATATAAACCGCATCTTTTTTTATTGTTTTAAAAATACCACTGTCTCCAAATGTTACTTCCCGAAGATCATTATCATTTCCAACACATGTGAATATATATTCAGCTCCTTCAGCAGCTTCCGAGGGAGTATTAGCTTTAGAGCCTTTGTACTCTGAAATCCATTTATCAGCTTTTGAGACAGTTCTGTTATAAACAGTTACATTGTGACCAGCTTTTGATATATAACCAGCCATCGGATAACCCATAACACCAAGACCAATGAAAGCAACATTACAAGACATAATCTATTTTTCCTATGTTTAAAAGTTTGAATTTTAAAATAATTTTATTTGGATTTATTTTTACATTTTTTTCAAGTTTTGGACAGAGTTTTTTTCTTGGATTGTTTAATTCAAGTATAAGAGAGACTCTTTCAATAACACATGGCCAATTTGGTTCAATTTATGCCACTGCCACTTTACTGAGTAGCTTTATACTAGTATGGGTAGGTAAAAAAATAGATGATGTAAATATCTTAAAATTTGCCTCATATGTAATTGCATTATTAGCAATTTCTTGCTTTTTATTTTCTAAAATTTCATCAATAATTTTTTTATTTTTTTCAATATTTTTAATGAGACTCTCAGGACAAGGATTAATGTCGCATACAGCAACCACAACTATTTCAAGATATTTTGAAAGGAGCAGAGGTAGAGCTTTAAGTATAACTTGGTTGGGGCTATCTTTGGCTGAATTTATTCTTCCATTGTTAATTGTTTTTTTATTAACTGTTATAGAATGGAGAAATATTTGGTTATCAATTTCAGTTCTAGTCATTATTGTTCTTCCTTTGGCTTCTTTTTTTCTAGTTAAAAATGTTAATTTAGATTCAAGAGAAAATTATAATAAGAAAAATGAAAAACGAAAAAAAATAAAACAATGGAAAAGAGTTGAGGTACTTAAAGATTACAGGTTCTATATTGTTTGTATAAATATGCTGGCAATGCCGTGGATTGCTACAGGTTCTTTTGTCTATCAATCATTTATATCTACTTCTAAAGGTTGGGGACCTTATGTGATTGCTCAATCATTTATGGCTTATTCAATCTTGTCTGTTATTACATTGTTTTTTTCTGGTTTTTTAATTGATAAATTTAGTAGCAGAAGATTATTAATTTATATGAACATACCTTTATTATTTTCAGCTTTTGTACTTTATTATTTTAACAGCCCATTTTCATCTTTTATATTCCTTGGATTGATCGGAATATCTAACGGACTAGCTAATGTTCTGGGATCTTCAACTTGGGCAGAAATTTATGGAGTAAAATATATTGGCTCAATAAAAGCTTTAACAACCGCCTTAATGGTCTTTTCAACTGCTTTTGGGACGGCACTTTTTGGGATTCTTATTGATAATAACTTTTCTATCGAGCAAATAGCTTTAGTTTCAGGTGCATATATATTATTCTCAATAATCTTGCTATTCTTAGTCAAGAATAAGCTTAATCCTATTTATATATAAAATTCTGCTTGATTTTTTTTAAAGCACTGTATAGATACTGCCCATGGCTAGAGTAACTGTAGAAGACTGTATAGATAAAGTTGAAAGCCCTTACGAGTTAGTTTTGGTTGCAAAAGAAAGAGCAACCCAACTAAATTCAGGCTTAGAACCAACACTTGATAGAAACAATGATAAAAATACAGTTATTGCATTAAGAGAGATTGCTGAAGAAACTATTAAAGTTCCAGATTTAACTGAGAGTGCTGTTCATAAACTCAGAAAACATGTAGAGCAAGTTGATGATGGTGCTGGTGATGATGAAGCAGTAGGGGATGATTTTGAGAGCCTTTATAAAGGTGAAATTTCAAAAAGCGGCACTCCAATATTACCATCAAAAAGAGCAAGAAAAATTCCAGAAAAAATACAAGTATCAAAAGAGGATTTAGATGAGTTAACAGTAACAGCAAAACCTGATGTTGCTGTTGAGCCAGAATTAGAAGTGAGTTCTGAAGAGCCGGAATTAGATGTTAGCTCTGAAGAGCGAGATGTATCATTAGAAGAAGTATCTGCAGCAGAAAATGAAGTATCTGCAGCAGAAAATGAATCATCTGAAGTAAAGTCTGAAGATTCAGACACTACAAATAACTAGAAAAATAATATAAAAGTTAATCATGAATAGGAAAGTATCAGTTGCTCCTATGATGGATTGCACAGATCGTCATGAGAGATTTTTTTTAAGATTAATTAGCAAAAATACACTTCTCTATACTGAAATGGTTGTATCTGAAGCAATCCATAGAGGTGATAAAAAAAAATTATTAGAATTTAATATTAATGAAAAACCAGTTGCCCTTCAAATAGGAGGATCTTCGCCTAACTTACTAGCTGAAGCAACAAAAGCTGGAGAAGATTTTGGTTATGATGAAATAAATTTAAACTTAGGTTGCCCCAGTAAAAAAGTTGAAAAAAATAAATTTGGTGCATGCTTAATGAAAGAACCAAATCTAGTTGCAGACTGTTTAAGTAAAATGCAATCTGTTACAAAACTACCAGTGACAATCAAAACTAGAATTGGGTATGATGATACTGAAGATTATGAAAATTTACATAATTTTATCTCAATATTAAAAAATACAGGCATTAAAACTTTTATCATTCATGCAAGAAAAGCAATTCTAGGAAAATTCACACCTAAACAAAATTTGAATATTCCACCCTTAAAATATGATTTTGTTTATAAATTAAAAAAAGATTTTCCCAACGAGGAAATAATTATTAATGGTGGTATTACCTCGACAGAAGAAATGAAAGATCATTTAAAAAAAGTTGATGGCGTCATGATTGGAAGGTCTGCTTATCATACGCCCTATATATTGGCAGAGATTGAAAAAAAAATATTTAATAATGAAGATGTTCCAAGTAGACAGGATATTATGGAGCAACTATTACCTTACATAAGAGATGAAATAAAAAAAGGGACTAGACTGAATCAAATTATGAGGCATACTTTGGGACTTTTTCATGGTCAAACAGGCTCTAGTTTTTGGAAAAGATATTTAACAGAAAATATGTGTGTACGTGATGCTGATGTTAAAAAAATTGATCATATCATGGATAAGATTAAATTTAACAATGTTGATACTTCAGTAGGTCAATCTGCTTAGCTATTTATTATCAAACGAATATATATACTTTGCTTTATTAATGGTTTTTACTGCAATACCTGTAGGATTTGTAGCTGGACTATTTGGAATTGGTGGAGGATTAATAACTGTCCCTTTTTTATTTTATATATTTGGATCTCTTGGTATAGACCAACAATACATAATGCATTTAGCTGTTGGAACCTCTTTTGCTATTATAATTCCAACATCAGCCGTATCTGTTTTTACTCATCACAAATATAAAGCAGTTGATTTCAATATTGTTAAAAGTTACGGAATATTTGTTGTTATAGGAGTTATTATTGGAACTATTTTTGCTGGGTTACTTAAAACAAAAACATTAGTTCTTTTTTTTTCAATTGTTATATTTTTATTAGGTATTTACTTACTTTTATTAAAAGAAAAAGAAAAAAATACTATTCTTAAGATTAAATTACATTTAAAAATTATTTTAGGTTTTTTAGTTGGCTTTATTTCTGCACCAATGGGTATTGGAGGCGCTGTAATGAATGTACCAATTTTAAAATTTTTTGGATACTCAATCAATAGAGCAATTGGAAGTTCTGCTGCAATAGGTTTTTTAATAGCAATATTTGGAGCAGTTGGATTTCTAATAACTGGAACCTATTTGAATACAAATATTCCACTGAGCATTGGCTTTTTAAATATACCAGCTTTTTTAATTTTTATACCTATTACAACTTTTATGGCAAAAATTGGCGCAAGAACTGTTCATAAAATTGAAAAAAAAAAAATCAGTAAATATTTGGGATTTTTTTTACTTATTATCAGTGTGAAATTTTTGTATGAATATTTTAAACTTTAAATGACAAATAAGATAAATAAAAATTTTTTAAAAGATTCTCACCATATAGTAGATTTAAAATTATGTAGTGTTAGGTTGATTGACAACAGTAATTTTCCTTGGATAATTTTGATTCCTAATAGAAAAAAAATAACAGACATCACAGAACTAAATTCAAGAGATCAAATTCTTCTTATGAGAGAAATAGTTTTTTGTAGTAATTTAATGAAGAAAGCATTTAAAACATCAAAGCTAAATATTGAAAAAATTGGGAATATAGTTCCTCAATTACACATTCATATTATTGCAAGATCACAAAAAGATAGCTCATGGCCTTTATCTGTATGGGTTGTGAAAAGAAAAAATTATTCAAAAAATTTTTTATTAAACCAAATTCTAAAACTTAAAAAATTATTTTAATGTTTTTTTAACTGCCATCATAAATTC
>MDTF01016919.1_pt1 | contig 12264 bp, 15 predicted proteins | sample 811191 | NCBI WGS metagenome assembly MDTF01 (sample SAMN05326649, study PRJNA326480) | marine metagenome | isolation source: seawater | place: Southern Ocean | collected 2011
CCCAATGCTGCATTGCAAGGTTGCTATTCCTCCATATTCAAATGACGATAAATCAAAGTTTGACATCAACTGGGAATTAGGCGGATTGCGCCATGAATGGAAAATGTATTGGTGGAGAAAAAGAACAAAAAGAGAATTAAATAAAAGAAAAACGGTTACCAGCAACAGCTAAATCAAGCACAATTTAACGATGAACTTGACACTTCCACTACTTTCTAATAACTTTATCTCGGCAGACAGCTAAGCTGGTACTTTCACCGTGCTTGCTTTAGCCATGAACGTTGGCAACCATTAAAATGACTAGAGAAAATCTTTATAATGATTTAGCAGAGGCGACTGAGAAGCTTTTAGGAATGGCGAGAGACCATTCTTGGAATACAATCTCTAATAATTGTTTGTATATCATTAGTGAGATTAAAGATTCAAACGGAAAGAATTTCTTTAAGCAAAGGAAAATTAGAAAAAAGGTAAACCACAATAAAGAACCTAAACCCTTGCAAATGTTAATTACAGATTTAGAAGGTATTTACGAAAACCTATATGATGTGAATCTTTATGTCTTTCAATCGACTTCTAAGCAAACTGTAGTAGAAATTCAGTTTTACCCAAAGAGTTCTCTCGACAAGGATTATTTAGAAAAGGTAAAGGACAATGACCCAATGCTGCATTGCAAGGTTGCTATTCCTCCATATTCAAATGACGATAAATCAAAGTTTGACATCAACTGGGAATTAGGTGGATTGCGTCATGAATGGAAAATGTATTGGTGGAGAAAAAGAACAAAAAGAGAATTAAATAAAAGAAGAACGGTTACCAGCAACAGCTAAATCAACCACGATTAAACCTTGACACTTCCACTCTTTCTAGTAATTTTATCTCGGCCGACAGCTAAGCTGGTATTTTCACCGTGCTTGCTTTTAGCCATGAACGTTGTGCTTCATTTGAATGAAAAAAGAACTACTTGACATACTGTATAATCAGATTCTGTTTTTTACCGAAAATGGAAACTCAAATATTGATAATCCGAATTTCATGGTTCAAGAAACTCATAAAAGTTCGGGAAAATCAAGGAAAGAAGTAATCGGACTTTTTAAAGAATTAACTGAGATTGGATTTATAGAGAAAGTGCCTGATGAAGAATATGCTTATCGAGTAAAGGAAATGATGAGTATTGAAGAAATTAAAAAAAAACGAAAGCCTAACAACACCTAATTCAAACCCAGTTTGACAATGAACTTGACACTTCCACTCATTCTAGTAACTTTATCTCGGCCGATAGTTAAGACGGTACTTTCACCGTGCTTGCTTTAGCCATGAACGTTGGCACCAATTAAAAAATGAGACTTATTCTAACAATAGCTTTTTTCTTTACAATATCTTTTGGCGTATTCGGTCAGAGCATGGACAAAGGAATTTATGTTGGTAAAGAACTTCCTTTTACGATATGTTATCTTACTTACACGGATTCAATCATAGAAGTAGAATATTTCTATGAAAAGGGGGGACAAGTATTTGGACACTCAATGGCTAAAAATCTTGAAGTTGGAATTAAAAGCTTTTCGACTAAGCCAATCTTACTTTCACCAGACGACAGTGTTAAAGTCTTCGTGAAATCGGATCATTATTTAGTCATACGAGAAGGGCATGAGAAAATTAAAGTGTATAAATCGAATGACACAAATAACAAAATACGGACTTTAAGAAACAGACATAAACTTTTCTCAGTTGCTCAAAAACTACATAGAGAAAATAAAGACCGAGCGAATTTCGACAGCCAAAAATTCTGGGAAAAATTCAACAGCTATGGTCTTGAGAATGAGACAGCATTACCAGAAAATCAATTTGATGAAAAACTAAAAGAAGCTGAATTAAAAATAAAAAACTGGCTACAACATAGCTAAACCAACCACTATTTAACCTTGAACTTGACACTTCCCTACTTTCTAGTAACTTTATCTCGGCCGATAGCTAAGCACGTATTTTCACCGCGCTTGCTATTTTGATGAATACTCCTTTATGAAAAATGAAAGAATACCTCAACAAAATACACTCGATAGATTTAGAGATTCTTGAGCAGTACATTTCTAAGTGGACTGAATACAGCGTTCCGAAAAGAACTATAATGACAGCTCCAGGTGAAACTGAGCGATACATGTATTTTGTTCTAAAAGGAGTTCAAAAATCATACTACTTACACGATGATAAACAACACATCATTGCATTTACATATGCTCCATCATTTAGTGGAATTCCAGAATCATTTCTTATACAATCACCATCTAACTATTACTTAGAAACAATTACCGAAAGTTCATTTCTACGCATTTCGTATGAAAAACATCAGCAATTAATGCAAGAACATCGGGAAATAGAAACGCTTTTTAGAAAAGCTACCGAGCTCTTGTTTATTGGTATGGTGCAGCGCCACTATGAGTTGATGGCACTTGATATAAATCAACGTTTTAAATCATTCGCTCAAAGAAGTCCTCACCTATTCAGCTTAGTTGCACACAAAGACTTAGCTTCCTATTTGAGAATCGACTCAACAAATTTTAGCAAGTTATTCAACACGATTAAGATTTAGAATCTTGGTTTATACCAAAAATAAGATGGTTTAAGCACCTGACCTTTGTTTGAAATAAAACAACAGTGAAACAAGTACTTAACATTTTAATCTTAGTCATCATGAATTCAACAGCATTTTCCCAGTTGTGGCTAGACACTACTCTCTATCCTTTTGAAAACAAATTCCTTCGTTTAGACGCTGGAAATATGCATTATATTGATGAAGGTGAGGGCGAAATCATTCTTTTCGTTCATGGCACCCCAACATGGTCTTTTTTATACCGAGATTTCATAAAAGAATTTTCTAAAGAATACCGCTGTATTGCCATCGACCATATAGGATTTGGTATGTCTGACAAACCGAACCTGGTACCTGGAACCCCTGAATGGCACTCTCAAAACCTAAGCCAATTCATCAAAAAATTAGACCTTCAAAACATCACTTTGGTGGTGCATGACTTTGGCGGCCCGATAGGATTGGCAACAGGTATTGAACATTCTGAAAGGATAAAAAAGGTAGTTTTATTCAACTCCTGGCTCTGGGCCACAGATCAAAAAAAGGACGCTCAAAAAATTGACAAAACAATAAACAGCTGGTTAGGGAAATTCCTCTATCTAAATATGAATTTCTCTCCAAAAGTACTTCTGAAAAATGGTTTTGCGAACAAAAAAAATCTGTCGAAAAAAGTACATCAACAATACATTAAACCTTTTCCAGATAAAAATTCAAGAATATCATTACTAAACCTTGCAAAAGCACTGGTTGGATCATCAAAGTGGTATCAAAAACAATGGGAACAATTGGATGTGCTAGCAGACAAAGAGTGGTTGATTTTATGGGGAACTAAAGACGAATTCATTACTACAGACAACTTAGATAAATGGCAAGCAAGACTTTCAAATGTCAAAGTCAAAGAATTTGATTGTGGTCATTTTGTTCAAGAAGAAAGAACAAAAGAATCGATAAAAGAAATCATTAACTTTATGCATAAATGACCCTAGTAGAGAATATCTCACAAGTAAATTTGAATTTAAATAATCTTCGTACTACCGTTTTTCTTTTGCGATAAACATACATTAAATAGCTCCGAAATTCTGAACCAATTGTAAACTCTAACTCTAGCCACCACAAAACCAAACAACTAGAACAAAATGAATCTTTACATTAAAAACATGGTTTGCAGTCGCTGCAAAATAGTAGTAAAGTCAGAATTGGAAAAATTAGGGCTTCACCCCATTTCTGTGGAATTAGGAGAAGTAAAAATATTGGAAAAGGATATTGACCAAGTCATTGAAGACTTGCAATTTAATCTTCAGGTTTTAGGGTTTAGTATTATAGACGACAAAAAAAGTAAGACCATAAGTGAAATCAAAAAATTAATCATAGATCTCGTTCAAAACAAGAACAGCCAGATTAAATCAAATTTATCTGACTATTTGACTGATAAACTCCTACAAGATTACAACAGCTTGAGTAAACTCTTTTCTGAAGTAGAAGGAATTACCATTGAGAAATACTTCATCAATCAAAAAATAGAAAAAGTGAAAGAACTTTTAATGTACGATGAAATGACTTTGAGTGAAATTTCGTTCATTATGAACTACAGTAGTGCTGCCCATTTAAGTAACCAGTTTAAAAAAGTTACAGGTTTCTCGCCTAGTTACTTCAAACAGCTTAAAGAAAACAAACGCAGACAAATAGAAGACCTTTAAATCTTACAACTCTTTACTAAAATAGTGTAACCCGTAAAATCTTATTCATCCTGATGTTTGAACCATCAAAATTTCAAACAAATGGTACACAAATATCAGATTACAGGAATGACCTGTGCAACCTGCGAATCAAAAGTAAAATCAGCTTTGCTTTTTGTAAATAATGTTACTTCAGTAGAAGTTTCCGTAGCAGATAGTTCAGCAACTATCACCATGGAAAAACATATTCCATTGTCAGAGTTTAAAAAGGCATTGGACAGTAAATATCAAATTTCTACCATCCATCACAATGAAACAATAGAGCAAACTAAATCGTGGTTATCAACCTATAAGCCTATTCTTTTAATCTTCTTGTACATCTCGGGTGTAACACTAGTTATTCAAGTAATAAATAATCAGTTTGACACAATGCAATGGATGCGCCACTTCATGGCTGGATTCTTTTTGGTGTTTTCATTCTTTAAAATGTTAAATCTGAAGGCATTTGCAGAAAGCTACGTGATGTATGATGTAGTAGCGAAAAAAATTCCAGTATGGGCCTATATGTATGCCTTTGTGGAATTGTTTTTAGGAATTTCATTTCTGCTCAATTTCAACCCCTTCGTAACCAACTTAGTTGCATTAATTGTAATGTCGGCAAGCATTGTAGGCGTATTACAAACGGTGTTGAATAAAAAGAAAATTCAATGCGCCTGTTTGGGAGCAGTTTTTAATCTCCCCATGAGTACAGTAACCATTATTGAAGACGGATTAATGATTGCTATGAGCTTTACCATGCTTTACCTAATCTAATATAAAATCAATGAAAGCACCTTTTGTAACCATATTCATCACAGTTCTATGCTCAGCCGGTGTTATGGCTCAAGAAAAAGACAAAACCAGAGAAGAATTTAAGGAAAGAATTGCATTTAAATTAGAATACTTCGGAGAATTAGTTCTGCATCCCGGACTATGTATAGGTATCGATTATACCATTTCGAAAAACAATTGGGTTACCATCCATTGGGATACAGACCTTGGCGGTTACTGGCATCGCTGGAATAACACCTCTGCTTTTCTCAAAACATCCATCGGATCACGACTGGCCATTGGATCAACATTTGCTGATATAAACATCGGTGCCGGATACATGCATTCATGGGCCGCAGGCACAATTTATCAGCGAGCTGAAAATGGCGGTGTTGAAAAAGCTACTAACTGGGGGCATTCTCATTTTATGCCGACAACATCTTTGCTCTTTGGCTGGGACGGAACTAAAAAAAACAAGCTGCCATGTACCATTTACCTTGGCCCTGAAGTTTATCTACAATCCTCGTTCAATCACACTTTCCTTCCGCATTTAGCAGCCAAAATAGGTTTCACTTATAAACTGAATAAGAAATGAAAAAACTATTGATACTCCTTTCAATTTCAACATTCATACTGCTTCCCTCTTGCGAAAAAGAAAGCTTTTATGAGGGTGATCATTTTTTTGTAAAAAATGCAGGAGCGGAAATGCCCGTTTATGTTAAAGGTAATATTGAGTCGAAAACGTTTATACTCTTTCTACATGGAGGCCCTGGTGGCAATGCTTCTCTGCCATCCTTCATGCCAGTAGCCAAAGAACTTGAAAACGATTATGCCTTCGCATACTGGGATCAGAGAGGATCAGGACTTTCAATGGGTAACCCAGATGCAAGTACTTTTACCGTTGAGCAATTTGTAGATGATTTAGATTTGGTGGTGGAAACCATAAAACTTAGATACCAAAACCCGCGTATTGTGTTTTACGGTATTAGCTGGGGAGGCGCCCTTGGTAGCGCTTACCTCAGCACCAAAAATTACCAGGAAAAGATTGACGGATTCATCTGCATGGACAGCGGTCATAATCTGGTGGAAGGACTTCCAAAATCTGTAGTGTTTGTGAAAGATTACGCACAAAAACAGATCGATAAAGGTATAGATGTATCCTACTGGAAAGAAGCGCGCGATTGGTGTGCTACAGTTCCGGATATGACCAATAAGGAGAACTACTTTAAATACGATGGTTACCTCTCTAACACCAATGCTTACCGCAAAGACCCAAATCAAAAAGTTGAAGGACCGGAAGTTGGGGCTATTGGCACTATGAATTCCTATCTTTCATTGGCTGTCTTTTTCAATGGCAAGTATCTGGTACCTCGTTTTAACATCCTGAAATTGAACCTAAGCGAAGACATGGCCAAAATCAAAACACCGAGTATCGTAATCTGGGGAAGACATGATGGCGTGAATACCATTGAAATGGGTTATGATGCCTTCAACAGTATAGGCGGCCCCAATTTTCAGGAAAAAGAGCTAGTTATACTTGAAAACAGTGCCCACGAAGGATATATCGAAGAGCAAAACTTGTTTATACACACCTTTCGCAGATTTGTAAACGGACTCTAAATAACACGAATCATAAATCCACAATTTTCAAAAAATCAAAAAATGAAAGCAATTACTTATAACAAATATGGCTCACCAAGTGTTTTGCAAATGGTGGATATTGAAAAGCCAACACCTAAACCAAACGAAGTTCTGGTAAAAATTTATGCCACCAGTGTTACTTCAGGAGACGCCCGCCTACGCAGTTCTAACTTCCCTATTATTGCCTGGCTTATCGTTCGGCTGGTTTACGGTTTATTCAAGCCCAAAAAGGAGATTCTTGGACACGAATTTTCCGGAATTGTTGAAGCCGTAGGAAAAGAAGTAACCAAGTATAAGGTAGGTGATGAAGTAGTTGGCACTCCAACTATGCTCCCATCTGGATCCTACACCGAGTATCTATGTATTCCAGAAAACCGAAAGAAAGGGGTTTTGGCTTTAAAACCCAAAACACTTAGTTTCAATGAAGCTGCTGTTCTACCCGTTGGAGGAATGACCGCTTTATTCCTTTTGCAAAAGGCCAAGCTAGATAAAGGACAAAATGTATTGATCTATGGTGCCTCAGGAAGCGTTGGAAGTCACGCAATCCAAATTGCCAAAGCACAAGGAGCCGCTGTAACTACTGTATGCAGCAATTCAAACTTCAGCATGGTAAAATCACTGGGAGCAGATGCTACAATGGATTATAGTATTATGGATTATTCCTCGCTCGATCAAAAATTTGATATCGTTTTTGATGCAGTTGGGAAAACCTCAAAATCCAAAGCCATAAAAATCCTAAAAAAAGAGGGCAAATTTGTGTCTACACAGGCACTCACTAACCCTGGTCAGGAACACCTGAATAAATTATGCGAACTTGCTGATAAAGGAAAGCTCAAACCATTTATCGATAAAACATTCTCGCTATCTGATATTGTTAACGCCCATGAATATGTTGACACTGGAAGGAAAAGAGGTAACGTAGCCATAGAAGTTGCAAATTAAAATGCATTAATATCATCCTTATTCAATTAAAATGTCATGGAAATTGTAATATACATTTACCACGGAATGACCATGCTTGATGCAATCGGCCCTTATGAAATTCTCAGAAATTTAAAAGATGTAAATATCAAGTTTGTGGCTAGTAAAAAAGGTGAAATCACAGCCGACAGTCAATTTGTACACCTAAACGCTAAGTACGAAATTGATGAAATTCAAAAAGCCGATATTCTGTTGATTCCAGGCTCAACCGTAGGATTTATCCGTGAGATGAGTGATACAAAAGTTTTGAATTGGATAAAAAAAATAAACAAGACAACTAGTAAAACTGTAACTGTTTGCACAGGCTCCTTAATCTTGAGTGCTACAGGACTCTTGAGAGGTAAAAAAGCAACCTCTCATTGGAAACCAATAGAAATGTTATCAAGGTTTGGTGCTATTCCTACAAGAGAACGAATAGTAGAAGATGGCAAGTTTATTACCTCAGCAGGTGTTTCGGCTGGTATTGATATGGCATTATATCTTGCTAGCAAGTTAAAAGGAGAAAAAGAGGCAAAAGCTGCTCAACTTGTTATAGAATATGATCCACACCCGATGTTTCAATCTGGAAACATTTTAACAGCTGAAGCCGATATTATTGAACTTTCAGAAATGATGTTGATGAATGATGCTAAAAAAGACTTCTCCATTTTGGAGACGTATAAAAATAATGCAGGTGACTAAACAAGTTTAAATCAAAAACAGTTTGACGATGAACTTGACACTTCACTACTTTCTAATAACTTTATCTCGGCAGATAGCTAAGCTGGTACTTTTACCGTGGTTGGTTTAGATATGAACTTCATTAAATACAGAAGTGCACATTAAAACCACTAAATTCAACTAACATAAATCAGTAGTAAAACCCGAGTTTATTTGTAAGTTTAGTCACCCGAACATAAAAAAGTAAAAAAACATGGCACAAAAAGAAGTTAAATCAAACTCGTTTTATCTGTTTCAAGGCCTAGCTTGGGGCTTAATCATGTTTGTATTTATCGTATTTATAGATCCCTTTTTTAATGATGAACCACTTGAGTTAAGTATTCAGCGTATTTCTCTTGGTCTAGTCAGCTGGGTAATTATGGGGCTTGCTTTTGGTTATATCAATAAACTGTTGGCCAACAGAAGAAAAGGCTAAACTTTTGTAGTGAGCACTATAACCACCGCTACCCGACTTGATCTTTGTCTCTAATTCAAAGACTCTAAGCGTAAAAAACTTATTAATGTATTCAACAACTAAATACCTACTTCTAATTCTCACAATCTTACTTGTTGTTTCGTGCATTGGTCAAAACAAACCCCAAGTACACAACAGTACCACAGTCCAACAAAAACCAGAAACAGACACCTTAAAAATTCCACTTCCCGAAAACGGATTTTATTGTGGCTATTCTGATAAATTGGGCAATTTGTGGTTTGGAACAAATGGCAGTGGAATCTTTCAATTTGATGGCAAATCGTTTACACAATTCACCCAAAAAGACGGGCTAATCAGCAATCAGGTATATGCAATAACAGCCGACCACAACAACTCCATTTGGATTGGCACAAATAAAGGATTGGTAAAATACGAAGACCATACCTTTAGCCACATTCCTATTCCACAGCAAGACACCTCAAGCCAGTGGTTAGATCAAGTATATCCTATCATCAATCCCAATGCGGTTCATGCTATTATTCAAGATCAAAAAGGCGATTTTTGGATTGGTACTGGAGGTGGCGGAGCCTATCATTATGATCAAGAGCAGTTTACATCAATTCTTGCCGAACAAGGAGCTAAATATGAAGACAGCCTTTATCACAATTGGATTCCAGACATCGCTGAAGACTTGAATGGAAATATCTGGTTTGCCTCCATGTCTTACGGTGGACTAAATCAATTTGACGGAAAGTCTTTCAAAAAGTATTTGCGCAAAGACGGTTTAAGCGATGATATGATTCGCGATATATATGTGGGCTCAGACGGTAAGATCTGGCTGGGTTTTAATGGCAATAGAAAAAGTGCCTTAACCGTTTACAACAATGGATCTTTCTACACCTACTCTTTAGATGAAAACGCCTGCCACAAAAACATCCGTTCAATTCTTGAAGACAAAGACAAAAAATTATGGCTGGGAGGAGCTGCCGGAATATGCAATTTGCATCAAGACCATTTCACTGAATTCTTAAATACCGATGGCTCACCATTTAGCGGAATTACCTTTATTGTAGAAGACCTAAATCACCACATTTGGTTTGGTGGTCGAAAAGGACTTTGGAAATATGATGGGGCAAAAATCACCCAACTGACAAAGTAGAATGAAGAAAAGATGCTTCTACTAAAAAAATCAGCTTAATTTAATAGCTAAGTACAGCATTTAATTGATCATTGCATGAATAATCTCTGCCTATGGAAACAAATTACTCTTTTGGTCTACCTCTCAAGCAAAATTATGTAGACTTTGTATACTACCAAGGTTTATTTCTTCCGCACGAAATAGCTAGAATACAACGATTTTGGGAAGCCGATAAAACCCAAAAAGCTACACTATCTGGAGAGAATGAATACAATGATGAACTCAGAAAGAGTTCAGTCATGTTCATCGATAACATATCCAATAACAATTGGCTTTATGATAAACTGGCAGGCTTAGCTATTCAATGTAATAATGAGCGGTATTGGTTTGATTTATTGGGCTTTCATCAAGAGTTACAACTCACTAGATATTCAGAAGGAGATTTTTTTGATTGGCACTTGGATTTTGGAGCTGGAGAGATTTCTGCCCGTAAATTAAGTATCACCATGCAGCTATCTGATGCTGATTCATACGAAGGTGGTGATTTACAATTTATGATTAACAATAAAACTGTAACAGCTCCACGAGAAAAGGGAACCATTATCATATTCCCTTCATTTGTTATGCACCGAGTTACCCCCGTAATAAAAGGCACCAGAGAATCTATTGTTGGATGGGTTTCTGGCCCTCCTTATAGGTAGCTAATTAGATAAAATATTACTGCTTTAATTATCAAATAAGTATATAATTTTCATCACATATTAGATACTTATTTGATGATATTAATATTGTATTTAGACCACTATTTGACATTTTATTTAACTACTTATAACAGATAACAATAAGTCATGTAATAGTCAGAATAATAGCGCCAAGTTATAACACGACTTTGTATTGATAAATATCAAATTATATATTGAGGCAAATAATAGTTTTAATCAAGCGATTAATTATTTAATATTTAATTTGTGAAAATTATTCAATAATCCCTATATAAAAGTCATATTAATCCTATCAATCTAATGAAACACAAAAAAATTAAGTTAAGTATTCTATTGCTTTGCTTTGGTGGTGCTCTAAATGCACAAAGTGCAAATACTGCCAGTGGTGGAGAAGCAACAGGTACTGGAGGCTCTGTATCGTACAGTATTGGACAAATAGCATACACCTCAAACACAAGTGATAACGGAACTGTAAGTCAAGGAGTACAACAGCCTTATGAAATTTATACGGTAGGTATACAAGAAACAGCTCTTGAAATAACACTTTCTGTTTTCCCAAACCCTACTGTTAATGATTTAACCTTGCAGATAGGCAATTATAACAATGAAGAATTATCATATCAATTGTATGATATGCAAGGCAGATTGCTTAACACTGGTAAAGTAACTGAAACACTCACTCCAATTGAAACAGCACAATTACCATCTTCAACATATTTCATCAACGTAGTAGACCAAAAATCTAAGAAAATCCAAACGTTTAAAGTCATAAAAAACTAAAGCTATGAAAAAGTTATATACCGTATGTGCAGCATTATTGATGTCTGCAAGTTTATGGGCTCAGAGTCCAGATAGAATGAGTTATCAAGCTGTTGTGAGAGATGGAAGCAACAATCTAGTGTCTTCATCTGCAGTTGGTATGCAAATCTCAATATTGCAAGGGTCTGCCACTGGTGCAGAGGTTTATGTGGAAACACAAACCCCAACTTCAAATGCTAATGGTTTAGTTACCATTGAAATTGGAGCTGGTAATGTAGTTAGTGGAGATCTAAACACCATTGATTGGGCAAATGGCCCCTACTTTATCAAAACTGAAACCGACCCTAACGGAGGTTCTAACTATACCATTTCAGGAACAAGTCAACTTTTAAGCGTTCCGTATGCACTACATGCTAAAACTGCTGAAAGTGTAGTTGGAGGTGTTACCGAAACTGATCCTGTGTTTGGTACTTCTGTTGCTGGCGCTATTACTGGTACAGATACTACTAACTGGAACAACAAACTAGATAGCTACACGGAAACTGATCCCGTGTTTGGAGCTTCTGTTGCTGGCGCTATTACTAGTACCGATACTACCAACTGGAACAACAAACTAGATAGCTACACCGAAACTGATCCTGTGTTTGGTGCTTCTGTTGCTAGTGCTATTACTGGTACCGATACTACCAACTGGAACAACAAACTAGATAGCTACACTGAAACTGATCCGGTGTTTGGTACTTCTGTTGCTGGTGCTATTACTGGTACTGACACTACCAACTGGAACAACAAACTAGATAGCTACAATGAAACTGATCCCG